>Ga0307517_10002380_pt1 | contig 30276 bp, 41 predicted proteins | sample 23_EM_MG_FD_194515 | JGI IMG/M metagenome (GOLD analysis project Ga0307517, IMG submission 194515) | Populus trichocarpa ectomycorrhiza microbial communities from riparian zone in the Pacific Northwest, United States - 23_EM | ecosystem: Host-associated > Plants > Roots > Unclassified | place... | reverse complement strand
ACTCTTTTGAGGTTCCTGAGTAGTCTCCCAGATGCCTCCGGGAAGTCCCTACTCAGGAAGCTTGGGTTCGGATATATGCTCTCCCCTATGGTGGCATATACCTCGCGCATAATTATGCAAGCTATTACCGCTAGGGTAATAAGGACGTGCCGGCTCCGTTTCCAAGGGTCACCTAAGGTGTTCGCCCCGGTCGCCGTGGGCACGCCGCAGGGGTCCCCCGTCTCCCTGCTCCTCTTTGTTATTTATATCTCCCAACTCCATCATGAGATCCCCCAGGGCCGCACCCTCTCTTACGTCGACTACTTTGGTTTGACGGTGTCCTCGGCGTCCTACCGACGCAACATCCAGTTGTTACAGAGGCACTACGCAGTACTAAAGGCCAAAGGGGCCCAGCTGGGTGTCAGCCTCTTCGTCCCCAAAACGGAGCTTATCCATTGGCGGACTCCTAGGGATAGAGGCCCAATCTCCCGCTCCCCGATCCACCTAGAAGGTTCGACCTTCCTCCCCAAAAGACGAGCTGCGCTGGCTAGGTTACTGGTTCACGCCCTCGCTCTCGACCACCCCACACTTGACCAAGAGACTGGCCAAGGCACAAGCAGCCTTTGTGGCGGTCAAAAGGCTCTCCCCCCCGGGGATCGGCCTACCCCCTTTTCTGTGCCACCGGTTGGCATCATCGCTCCTGTTCCCCATCCTCAGCTACGGCGCGGATACCTTCAAGCCCACCGCCCACATGACGCGGAAGCTTTCGGCCTTCTGGCACAAAGTCCAGAGATGGACCACCAACTGCTTCGCGTGCACACCCATCGACATCCTGGCTGTCGAAGCCTGCCTTCCCCCTCTTGAACTCCTCCTCGCGTACAAACACTGCCTGGCCTGCCTCAGGGTGATGTGCTCCCCCCTGGAGCTTAACCCAGCCGCGGCCAGACTCCCAGCCGCCCTCCAGACTCCCTCACTGAGCCGCCATGCCCCCGATCCCAGGGTCCTCTCTCGCAAAAACGCGGGCAGCCGCCTGCCTCTGCCATGGCTCGAACCCAGACCGCCCTCGAAGAACAGGGCCAACCTTCCCCTAGACGCCCCCCCCCACTCGATGCTCTTCCTCCTCGGCCCTGACGGCCTAGCCCCCCTCCCGGTCACCTCCCAGCACCTGCTAGGCTAGACATACCCAACCGCCCCCCTGGGCCCCTCCTACCCGCAGCTTAAGCTCCTCTGCAAGAACCTCCTCATGGAGGAATGGGAGAAGGCCGCGCCGGATCCAGCGAGATACGCCTACCGCCCCTCACTAAAGCCCCATCCGTTTATGTGCCTCTCCAAGTTTGATGCGGGTCGCATTCACCAGATGAGATCTGGGAAAAGCTACCTCCGCGCCCATCCTTCCTGGGACGATGACGGCCCGGCCACCTGCCCCAGCTGCCAAGAGGCCCGCGAGACCTTCGAGCACACCCTCCTCCACTGTCCGGTCAAGAGGCCTGCCAGGACCCGCCACCTTCAGGGGGTCACTGAGCCCGGCCCCGACGCTCCCCTATGGTCTTCTGCGGCCCTTTTGGGCGCCCTAACCCGCTTCATCAGGTCTACGGCCACAGCCTTCCCGCCGGGGATGTTTTCTCTTCCGGCTTCCTCCGCTGGCTCAATTTCTTCCCGCTCGTCTCATGTAGTTTCCTTTGGGTATTTTATGTCATCTCAGGAAAGCTAGGTTTACTTTGTTTGCTTTTCATGCTATCCGCTTGTTTCGAGAAAGGGTTTTTCTTATCATACTTGGTTTAATTTCGCGCCCGTATGTGGGCCTGGGACCGGTACGGACCTCAGTTGAAGAGAATTGTTCCGGATGTTTCATTTGTTAGTTCGTTTTGGCTTTTTGGTTTTGGTTTCGCCATAGCTAGCGCTCCATGCGATTTTTTGTACCTTAACAACGAATATATGATATAAAAAGAAAAAAGAAAAAAAAAAAAGACCCCTCCTCCATCTTTCTTACCTCCCGCCTCAGAAGACCCGCAGCCGCGTTCCTCTTCTCCAGCGCCCGAACATCTGGCGTCTTGAGACATACGAAGGTCAACCAGCATCCAAGTGGGTATCAAGAGAACCCCGCGAGTTTATTTTGATCACCCTTCATATTAGATTCCAAAATCGCCGACGAACCAAGCGCCCCTCCAGGCATAGCGAGAGGTGACTTCCAGAAGGGAAAGTAAGCAAACTACATCTCCCAGTGTTTGTAACCGATGCTAATAGCTCTCTGCCACTTAGACTCCCGGCCACGCAACCTGCCCTGCGAGAAGTTCGCGGCGTGATACGAAGAAGAACTCTTACACGTTCGGCGGCCCGTCGCCCGGCGGAAGAGCCAGTATAAGCAATGCTGGAAATCTCTTTATCTGGAATATTCGGATATCAAACTCAGTACCCTTTTTTAATCCACAGAGGACCTGAGGCTGCAGAACGTGCTCACTTCCAACCTGGCACGGGAGATTCGGTGTATAAAGCTAAACTATCCCAGAATAATCACAATCTGGTATACTGACAATGTAAGAAAGAGGACTGTGTATGGCGACATTGCGTACACCAAATCGTGGTGTGGATTCAAGCATCCGCGTGGCCAATCTTCTATCTATGCGACATGGCGCGAGCAAATAAAGGCCTACATGATTGCTCGCCACCTGGACCCCGGTTGCCTAACCGAAACGCAAGTCGATTCAATTATATTGTTCGCCCGTGGCCTATCGCCAGTCAAGGAGCGAATTGAGCTCATCAAACGCCAGTACCACGCCGACGACCTTTTGGAACTGAACCGGCATCTGAAGATCCTTGTTAGGGATTCTGGAAAGAAACTGCAAACGACCAAGGAGCGTCAAAGGGCTGGTCGTGATGGTCGCGGCGACGTTACAGAACCCCCGAGTAAGTGCTAGCCATCTTGATTCCGTGAGGCCCGCCCTGACATCTACTGCTAGTGGCTCTTGCGGATTGGGAGTCGCCATTTTCGCCGCGAGCTGTCAGAATCCATATTGTTCGTCGATCTGGAGCACCGGCGGCCCCGCATCCCTTCCTCGGCCACCCCTGGTGTGAAAGAGATTCGGACCGCGGAATCGCCTGGGGGGTCCTCGCGACACCAAGCATCACGCATCTGCTACGGGTCGTCAGAGAGCAAGACGTCGAAGACGAAATCCGATGTCCCCGGTATCTCATCGGTGCGACAGGCGAGGGTGCTGCCAGACTACGTCAGGACCCCGAAGATCCTCTCCCCCTACGCCAACTTATATTCCTGAACCGAGATGACGACATTCGTGTCTGGTTTCTCACCAACAGTGGCCAGGATCCGCTGGACCTCATGGTTATCGAGTCACGACCCGAAGACGGCGAGGACCTGGACGAGACCCCCGAGCCTCCCAATGGGAGGTACCCGTTTTTCGACCGCGCCATCTGGGAAGAGTCGGCCGGCGCAGAAGATGCGGCACGGGCAATGGAGGAGGAGGAGGAGTGGTTTGACGAGGACGAATGGCTACAGGCCGAGGCAGAGGGGGCGCCTCGGGCGCCTGCTGGTGCTGGCGTTATCGTTGTAGACGACGGCGGCGTAAGTATCTAGACTGAACAGGGACTTAGATCAAAATTGGATAGCTAATTGCTGATGTAGGACCAGTCACCGGGAGTTCCGGGCCCCTCAAGACGCCGGAGGAATATTCCATCGCAGACTGAGGAGCCAGCGCGCTCTCAACCATTAGCGCCGGTGTCGGGGGTGCCCTCCTCTCGCCCGTCTGGGCCTTCTGAGTCTGAGATGCTCCGTTAACTCCGTGAATTTGCCCAGGAGAACCCCTGGGCAAACAGATTGTTGGCGAATCCCGAGCTCGTAGCGGAGAGGCTTCAAGGGTATGATGGCGCGGAGGACACACCACCTGCCACACATATAAATCGCGACGAACACTCTGTCTCAGCTCCCCCTGCTTCAGCTGCCGGCCGCCATCTCTCAACTCCGGAGAGAACGATAGAACATCCCTCTCCCACAACTGATCTCCCGCCATCTACTGCCAATGTGGCCCCGACCCAGCCACCAGCATCCGTGACACCCCCGGCACGCCGATCTTCAGTTCAGAGTTCTGAGCACGCCTCAGAAAACTCCCCATCCGTACCCGAAATACGCCGTTCTGGAAGACGTCGCTCGGGTCGAAAATGAGATTTCTAGGTTTCGGGATGAATTCTTTTTTCATTTTTACCCCTACTACTGCCTTACACGCGCTGTGCGATTTCCTTTGAGACACGGTGTCATGTAATTTATTTTCTCCTTATGATTCCTAGCTAGTATAGTAATGATACCATTGCGCGCCCCTTGCTTCAGCTTCTCTCATCCTTACGTCCCCTTATGCTGATGTCTGATAACCTTTTCCGCTTTGGGCTGGACTCGCATTCTCTGTCCATAACTAGACTGGCGTTAGCCAAAAGGACTGGGGTATGCACTATGTGAAAACTGAGATCTAGAGATTTAGTGGTGTTGATTCGACGTCGGGAGATGAGGTTTGAGATATCTAATCCGCATTGGTCGTGGCGTGTGTCTTGCTAGACCTAGTGTCGCTAACGGATACTCGTTGTGGCTAGTTTTTGCATAGGCACTACTGATATTAGCGACGCCTCCTACTTTACTGACACCTCGAACCTTTTCATACCGGAGCGTAGACGAACATCATACCTGAGCTCGTCCAGAGTACGAACATAATGTTGAATAAGCAGAAAACACCTTTTTGCAGTTGAATAGATTCTTTCAATACCGAGTGATAGTACGTGAATCTCACACCCCCGCCCCTCCCAAAAGATGTAACGTATAAGACCTGACGCGTTCCATTGCACAACAACTACAAACTACAAATATCCACATTGCGTGGGATACATTACACTCACGCATTCTAATGCCTATTCTCTCTGAAAAATCTTCATCAGTCTCCGGTATTCTACGATGTCTAGGCAACCTCAAGGCAAATCACTCAGTCAGCCAACTTTACGAGTAGGCAATCTGGAGCGGCGTAGACGCGACGCCATACCCGCCCAGACGGGATCTGGATTAGGAGCACAGCAGACCGAATCAGGCAGCTCCAGTAGTACCAGAACACTGCCTGCCGAATGAAGCAGCTCCCACGGTACACAGTCGTCCAGTCGCAGTTCTTCCCCACCACAAACCACAAGACACCCCACATCACGACCCGTGAAGCGTGCCAGAAGGAGTACCTTACAGACCACAGCATATAGTGTACCTGTGGGTGAACCATATGCACAGCAACCAATAGCAACAGTTCGTCTGATCGATGAGAGCAGCGATAAGTACCAGAACTCCCGCAGATCTGATGAAACTGAATCGGAGACAGAACCAGACGCAGAACAGAATGATGTCCCAGATGACGACACTTGATCAGCGTCTCGTCAACGATCACGAACTGCAGACAGGCGACAAGCAAATACACGGGTTTCAACTGCGCGAGTTTCGACTAGCTCCGGATCTCAAGGAGCGCCGCAAGTCTGGCGCACCCAAGCTGCTCGACCACGTATAATTCACGGTAGTTCGTATACTCCACCGGCATTAACATCTTCCAGTATACTACCATATTCGTCGCCGCTGGCCACCCATAGTCCCACTACATCCGGAGTCCGGAGCTCGAGTCCTCCCAGCCATGCCAAAATCAACAACACGAGCATCACATCTGGCCGGAATCTAACTGACTGCGAAATACAGCCACCGTGGCTGAGGCTACAGTTATAGTACGGGCCAAGGCTCTTATTCTATGGTACACCATGTTTGTCAATACTCTCCTAGCACCCGCTGTATTGAAGTCCGAGGTCCAACGTGTTTGGCTAAAGCCTCTCGAGGACATATCAAACTCAGGAAATATTGAACTAGGAGTGGCAAGCATAAAAATAGTAAGTGGACGGTGATACTCAAACTTCACGCACTCGTTGTGGGTGCTTACTAAATGTGAGAGATACGCGCCAGACACTCTGCAGTAAGATCCCAGTTTCTGTTCCACGTAAAGGAACGCATTGGATGATATTACGATCTCCCCCGAGACCCGACGGCGATTTCCCGTAGGATGGACTACCTTCTCGAGAGGGATAGATTCATGTGTTCCCAGAGAGGGTATGGGTTAAGTGTGCGCTTTGTAATACCGCGGCCACAACTAATGCGTATGGACTTGACCGAGCAAGTAACGAATCAATTCCTCGCGCCCCAGATCCCCGAGGCAATATGGGGAAAGTACTTCAAAGGCAGGAAAATTCGTGGGATTGCCGAACCTGATTTTCTTGGTCGCATCAATGGCACCATGGTATGTTTAACCTGTGCCATGCTCTGCCATACTCGCCGAGCATGGCAAACGAGAATCTATCTTGCAACATCCGTCTTCAAGCCAGATACAGTAGCAGGTGAGCCTGACCCTGGACCTGGTGTTCTCTCGTGCCGGCCAGGATGCTAACCTCATGATGAGCTCGGAAGACCTCTTTGCCCGCCAGCGCCAGACGTGGGCCACGTGCCCAGACTGGGTACAGACAATGATCCTCAAGAACATTCGCGAGACCATCAAAGGAAAAATGGAGAAGGAGTATCGGATACAGGAAGATCGCCGTAAAGGGTTTACTGACGATTGGGAAGCAGTGGCGGCAGAGGTGCAGAGTCAGATGTCTAGATGGCCCCCCGACGGGCAACTCCTCAGATTCCGACACGCCCCACTCGACACATTCAGACACGTCCAAGTTCACAGAATGAGAGTCAAACTCCCATCAACCTGCGTATTGGAGCACTGGCTAGAGCCCCGGATAACCGAAACGATTCACAGGAAACTGTCACGTCTTTCGATTTCACCCTAGTGTGAGCAACCCTGCTACTCCAGTTGCTCGATTCAGACCTACAGACTCCGAATGGCTCACAGGAGGTGGCTAGGGGCCTAACTTTGGACAATACTGTGACTCCGACTACATTGCGACAGCTCGCACTCAGCCTTGATGATCTAGAGCCGGTGGAGGAGACTAGTGATCCGTGGGATATGGAGCAGGGGGAAAGTGCTAGCATAGATGCGGGTAGTTACAATGCCGAGCATGTGAAGTGTAGTGGTTTTGGGATGTGTTCTCACATATAGGAAAGTGTGCGAGGAGCCTAGTCGTATTAAGATGAGGGCGTCTAGCCAACTCAAGGAATTCAGAATAGAATTAATAGAAGCAAGGCTTAACAGGTGCATCTTGGCGATCAGGATAGTGAAATACATCGTGACAGCGTTTGAAAGAAGAGTAGTGCCTAGGTGTGGGATCAGGCTGGCATTAGACTAAGTACAGATTGGGTCCGGATGAAAACGCGGCGTTAGATAGAGTCACGATCGGATCAGGACACTGCATATATAGGGCGTTAGACCAGGAAGAAGGGAGCAGGCTTCAGGAAGGAAGAGAGGAGGATCGTGGAATCCGGACCAGGTCGGCAGGCTGTGAAACCATTAGGACATGAGATCTGAACATCAGTGAAGCCCTGACGTTGGCTGAGAAGGAACCGGCATCCGGGCGGGAGAGTCATAGATCCGATGCAGTCAGAACTCAATTGCGGAGGACCCGACGCAGTAGGAACGCAAGAGTGGTAGATCAGGGGGAGTCAGGAGGTATTAGAGGAGCACCAGAGGCAGTCAGGAGGCACAGGACGTCGGGGTCCGTGTCCGGATGCCGTCAGGATGGATGGCGCTAGGAGACTCAAAGTCAGGACGCGATCTCGATCGGACGTTAGGTCCTGATTCGCGATTAGCTTTCCGACGTCCCGGGTGTCAGATGCACTGGGCGCACTGGACGCAAGGTATTATTTTTGCTGATGTGGACTTAAGCAATGTGCGAACGAATGGTATGCTCTCTTCACTAGATTCTTGACCCCCAAAGATTTCACCGCATCACATCAAGACCCCTGCATGTTTATCCACAACAAGTTCAAATGCTACATATTACTTTACGTGGACGACATTGCAATATATTCGGCCGATACCCCCAACCTGACCACTCTCATCAAAGACCTGAAAACGGCATATGGATCTCCGACCTTGGGGAAGCCTTAGTTCTACTTGGCCTACATATGACATATACATCAGACGGTATTGATCTTACCCAGGAACGATACATCGGTACTATCCACTCTCGATTTGGAATGGAAAACTCGAAAACGGTATCCATCCGGTTTCTAAAAGGCATTACACTTACGCAAGGGATCAAGGAACAACCAAAAGAGCAAGTTACCACATACCAATCAATGATAGGTTCCCTCATGTCCCTTGTTACCGGCACAAGACCCGATCTAGCATATACGATTTCATTTCCAGCACAATTTTCTTCTTGCCCTACCGACGAACATATAAACGCTGCTAAAAACTTTTTTAGATATGTTAACAGAACGCGAAACCTTGGGCTATTTTACCCGTACACAACACCGAACTCTATCGATGTTTATGTTGACGCTGACTTTGCTGGCTGTCAGGATACAGAAGATCCACCTCCTGTTACATTGTTGAATTCAATAACTGTTGTGTCTCCTAGCTCTGAAAGAAACAAGCCTCTGTCACCAAATCAACTACCAAAGCAGAATTCGTTGCCATGTCCTACTGTACCCGCCATATTCGATGGCTGCTGAAAGGCCTCGCCGACCTCCGCCTTCATGTTCCAATTGCTATGCACGCTGATAATACGGTTGCAAATTTCTTGGCAGTCAACCGTCAGATCAACGTTTAAACAAAGGATATTGCCGTCGACTTCTTCATCACACGCAAAGCTCCAGAAGCCAACTTGTTCATTCTCCTCAAGGTTGAAATAGTTAACAATCTTCCTGATATATGGACCAAAATCTTGGCAAAACCTGCGCATCAACGAATGGTTAATTTATTGGGCTGTAGATACTGTGGGGAAGTGTTGAACTTCTTTTGTATATTTCCTATGTACATTCAACACACTACCGTGTATTGCTCTACTTAGTTTGTGTTTCGGCTCCGGATGTCCACCGCTTACATTACTACAGCTAAGGTATCTATTATGGTGTTTTATTGTTTATTTCAGGATAATATCTCGGGATTTAACATGTGCTTGCCAATCAGGTGTTTAGGATTTTACAGTTGTTTATGCATCTCTTATGCACCATTCTTGGTCATGATATTTCTAATAATCGCTCCACACCTGTTTGTTTTCATGCACATTATTTGGGATTTACTTGGTTGGATTTCACAGGCAAACATGTCCGCACTTATGTTTCTTACATTGCCCCCCCCATATTTCCCTTGCGTATATGGACGCGCACTTTTCTATAAATAAGGTGCTACCGCCCACCTGGCTTAGAAGAATTAAGAACCGGAACTCCTACCTGTCCCTTCTTCACCTCCTCGCTAAGAGTGCCTCGTAACCCCCCTCGTACTTGCGAAGCATTATCCACATAGAATAGATTGTGCCGCATTCATATTTTGAACATTACCTAGTAACCGCTCTGCACCAGGATGTGGCTCCCCATCGCAACCACTGGAAAATCAAATGTATATTTTAATATCTGCATAAATAGTAGTGATACCAAATTGAAACTCTGGTACAAGGTACTTTGAAATATGGAGAATCAGAAGAGGAAGTTTACAATTAATAATAAAAAATAATGCTTCTTGAATACAGACTTTATTCCAAACTAGATCATTTCGCAGATTGCGTACAATTGAAGTCCAGAAAATTGAAACCAACTACGGAAGTAACAGTTTGAGCACGTAATATGAGCTTATAGATCATGTATTTGATGTATAAACAGCTTTGTTATTTATTTGTAGATATTATGGGGGGTATTGTGACTTTAAAAAAGAATATCGTTAAATATATATGCTATAAAGTGAAGGAGATGATATCTACTGATAGGGTTTATGTAAAGTTTCAATACTTTACAATATATGTCAAGAAGGTAATCCCAGATAGAATAAAAAATTTCAAGGCTGTTAGTTATGTCTTACTAGTCCCATTCTCTGATGATTGGAAAGCAATTTCAGAAGAAATTCTACTTTCTAGTCTTGACCATTCAACCTACACATTCACGATAAGGATATAACCCATTTGATATACTCTTGTGATATAGGTAAAACTCCTATATGAGTTTTAGTCAGTTGCGGCTTTGCAATTTAAAGATTGCATCCTATACATCTACTAATACTGTTCATTATGAGTAAAATTGTGTGTCTTTAGAGTTGCTGTGTGAAATATCTTGATCCCATAGCCCCAATCGACTAAAACTCATATAATAGCTTTACCTATAGGACTAGAGTATATCAAACAGGGTTTAGCCTTATCCTACATGTGTAGCTTTGTAACATGTGTACATGTTCCGGTAACAGTACACCGGAGGGGGTAGTACAGAATCCCCTATGTTTAGTTAATTCATATTTGGTTCACTTGATTTGATTTCAGCTCCGCCACTGTTTCTGAGTCAGATAGGCTATGCCATCGTATTGCTATGTTTAGTTTGCTTTGCTGGAAGTTTATATTTAGGATTCCGGGTATGGAATGGTCATGTAGCACTGGTGGAGGCTGAGCCATGTCTCTTTCTTTGGTCTTCCAGGATTACAGGATTCCGGTATGTGCGCAGCTACTGGGAATGATGGTGATTGCAGGAAGGCTATTGCTTTTGGGTTTTGTATTTAACCCAGTCCACTGGCTAGCAGGAGACAGTAGACTTCGACAGACCTTCAGTCTAAGAATACACTTGGTTGAACGGCAGTCCCTGAGTTCTATTTGTCCTGCAACTGTTATCTCTTACCACCGGTCCCTTGAAACCTCCCTTAGCACCAGCGCTAGCAGGTCTATCGCCGGTCCTATTGTATGTTCGTTAGACAGGAATAAACCTGTGACCTTTTTTTGCCTACAGCAGGTGAAACGCCTTTGTTCTCAGGATGGGGAACAGCCTAGTAGGATTGATCACCCTCCCAGTATCTTGATAGCTAGTTAGAAGCAGGAGCGGCAGGGAAAGGAACTCCCGGCTCAGGTGCTACATTCACAATAGCAGAACGCAGGAGCAGAAGCCTTACCAGGTCCCGTAGGGCCTACAATCGTCCTTTAGCAGAACCCACAGACGATACTCCAGAACCAACCACACAGGAACCAACCCCTGGGCCCACGCCAGGCTCAGCAGATACACCAGCAAGAACCAGTCACCTCCTTCCAGGAGAGCTAGATACAGATTCAGACGAGGACCACAACCTCACAGCTGAGGAACTCATTCAAAGAGAAGCCTGGCGGCTTGAGGAAAGAGCTGGAGCAAGAGTAGCAGCACAGCAAACTTCGGAAACTCATCGCCCACCAGAATGACCCACTACTAGCATGTGCCAGGCACTCAGCATTCTAGGAGTCTTTGGAAGTCAGACACCAACTAGAGCACCCTCCCGAGAGCATAGGGAGCAACAACTACCTGGTACATTCATCCAAGACCCACCAGAAGGACCCTCAAGATCCAGGAGCACCAGAGAGCACCCTGAACGACCAGACCCACCACCTCCAGCCCCAGACCCACCTACAGGCACAATGGCAGACCCAGGTCCGGCCAGGTTGCCCCCTCCCAAGCTCCCCAAACCACCCATGTTTAGCAGTGAAGGAGAAGATCTGAAACCAGACAAACTCAAGCGATGGCTTTGAACAGTCAAAAAGCATCTAGCAAGATCAGGACTGAACGAGGACTCGCCTGGAGGGGCAGACTACTATGGCGCCTACACAGATGGCAAAGCCAACAACGCATATCAGACGCTAGGCAGAGAAGCGGAGGACCTAACTCTAGCGCAGTTAAATCAACGCCTTGAGCAGCTATTCGAAGCCTCTACAAACAGCGATGACACCTATCACAAGTGGCAGAATATCCGCCAGACAGCAGGTGGACAGCCAGCCCGCATAAGGTGGATAGCTGGAGAGCTAGCGGACCTCAAAGGATCCCTTCCAGCAGGCTCTATCTCAGACTATGCACAAAAGCAACGATTTCAAGATGCTATGGACCCTAGACTACGCCGCAATGTTGAGCCCCAGCTCAGACCAGAGGATACCTGGGACCAGATGGTGGCTGTACCAGAACCCTATAACACTACCATGTATAGAACTGGCGGTTACAAAGGCAGCGATAGAAGCCAGGCTTCTAGCAGCAAAACCTATACACCAAAGAAAGAGAGTACCTACTGGAAGCCCTCTACCACACCAACGCCCAGGAGCACAGGAAAAGGAAAGGCCCCGGCCAAGAAGAGGACCTATACCTAGTCCAACAAGGCAAGAATGGCTGAGATGGACCGCCGCAAGGCAGAAGGGGCCTGTTTCTACTGTGGCGAAAGCGGACACATGGCAAATGAATGCCCAAGGAAAGAAGTTAAGAGCAACCATGTTCGCCTCTCTGAGGAAAGCCCAGACAGCAGCGAAGGCGAATATGAGCCTGATCCAGACAGCACAGAGGAGCTAGATGGCAGCGGCTGGATCAGAACCTACTTGACTACAGTAGGCACGCAAAAGGATAGGCCATTCCAGGCACTCGAATTCACTATCAACATCAATGGCAAGCGCGCCAGAGCCCTCGCAGATACAGGTACCATTGGCGGTACCCTGATATCCAACAAATTCGTTACCACACACAACATCCCCTATACAGCTAGGAAGAATCCCCTTACGCTGAAGATGGCAGTTTAAGTATCGCGATCAACTAGCAACTTTTCTGTTGATGTTAGGATTCAGCTAGGCAAGATGAGAGTCGACAAGGTGCCTATGCTAGTCACGCCAGTATCAGACTATGATATCCTCATCCGTATCGACGATGTCATAAGGCTAGGAGCGGTCATCGATTGCCAAAAGAACAGCATTTGCTTCTCCAAGTACAAGGTCAGAGTTACCTGTGACGGAAAATCTAGAGAGTCTAGATCAGCCATGACGAAGCCATAGGAAGTACCAGACTTCCTAGCAATGTTCCCCAAGGTCTTTGTCAAAGCGGTACGTGAGGAACTGCCCCCAGCACACAAGATAATGCACAGGATAAGCCTCATAGACCCAACGAAGCTTTTAAAGACACCCCCCTTCAAAGCGCCCAAGCCTTGATGCCCAATTACAAGCCCTGGATCAATAAGCAGATGCACGCCCGTATCCTCCATAAGACCCGTGTGCCCCGGGGAGCCAGCATGTTTGTGGAAGACAAAAGCGATGGCAGAATCCGACCCCTGTTAGACCTCGGCTTCAGGAATGATAACAGCCAGGCCGATCACACACAGATCCCAGGACAACACACTATATTCAATGCGGTAGCCAGAAGACCGTTCCGCAGCAAGATAGATCTCAGTGACGCCTATTTCCAGACCCGAGTGCATCCTGATGATGTGAAGTACAACACTATCAAGACACCCTTCGGCGGCTTTACCAGCAAGGTCATGATGCTAGGAGATATGAATGTTCCCGGAACCTTTGTGAGGACTATGGAGGACCTATTCCATGATGAATTAGGCAAGAACATATCGGTCTACATTCACGATATTTTCGTCTTCAGTGACACCTTTGAAGAGCATGTTAAGGACGTTACGAACGCCTGCAGTAAGCTGCAGAACACCGGCTATTATGCCAACCCAAAGAAAAGTGCTTGCTTTGCCACAAAGCTCGATATCCTAGGCCATATGATAGACGATGATGGCATCCACCTTGCATCAGAGAAAGTCCGGACCATAATTGACTGGACGAGGCCCGAGCGCCAGAAAGAACTGCAGCGATTCAATGGAATCGTTAATTATATCTCGCAGTTCATTCCCCACATCGCCACCATCACAGCCCCGCTCACAGAACTGAGTGGGAACGATGAATGGCGGTGGACGGATCTGCAGGAAGCAGGCTTAGAAGCGGTCAAGCGAGCTGCTGATAAGCACAAAGTCCTAAGCCCGATCGTCTATAATAAGCCAGATATGATATGGCTTTTTACCGATGCATCCCCTACAGGTACGGGCGCTTGGATTGCCCAAGGACCAACCTGAGATGCAGCCAGACCTGCAGCGTTCCACAGCAGGAAGCTGACGCCAGCAAAAACCAACTTCCCCACACACTAACAAGAAACGCGCGCAATCATTGAGGCTATGGAAGCTTTCGCTCCCCATTTGCTACACAGGCAATTTACAGTGGTTACAGACCACGAGAGTCTCACCAAACTCATGACACAAAAGAATCTCAATGGACGACAGCAGAGATGGCTAACGCACATCAGTCACTTTGATTTTAAAATAGAATACCAGCAAGGAGCCAAGAGTTTCCTAGCAGACTACCTATCGAGAATCCATGAGGGAACCCCAGGACCGTTAGATATAAGCCTTATGGACCCGGCTATCGATTATGACAGCCTTGAGCTACCTGACCCTACCCAACCCTTACAGATCCATACATGCTACGCAGCCTCTAGCCATTTTAGCCTTTAATCAGACAACGCCATGTACCACTCAGGCGAAGCCCAAACCTTTCCCACCCTTACCAGTAGTGATTCTATCAGTCGCTTCCGTCCTGAATACCTTATGGACGAGATTACCAGCAATGCTGTGACTCGCTCCCAGAAGCATAAGGCCTCTGCTTCCTTGCCAGCTATATCAAGGGCAGCCAGCAAGGATAGCAGAATATCGATTGGAAACTCTTGGGGTGATAATTGAACTCTCCCAATCTCTAGTCAAATGGAACCACGACACTCAGAAATGAGCTGGATGTCATGCACTGACGATGGGTGTGAAATACATAAGAATGAAAAAGAAGGTGCAGGCTACTGGCCAAAGGACCCCACGGTCCGGAAGCAGAGTAAGAAGACCAAGAGAAAAGAGCAGGATAGGACTTCAACATCGAATACAGCCCTTGAGGCAGGCCAGGCCTCACTCCCCGATATCTCATACCTCTCAGGAAGCCTCCCGCCTTTTCGTATGAATGATACCATCCTAGCCACACCGCCCATGGCCTCGCCGGCCTTTAGTCCCCTTTACAGCCAAGCACGCTATGACACCGATGAGGCCACCAATTCCAACCAATTCCTAACCACCCTACACTTCCGCCTTATGGGTATCCTAGCCCAGCGAGTGAGAGAAGCCCTTAAGACTGACGCCCTCTACACCAGGGTCAAGGAAACCGGTAACGAATTGCACTATTCCATCCGCGATGGCCTTCTACTTGCCCAGAATAACAATGGGTACGAAAACCTTTATATACCGGTAGGACCTCTTGAGAAGTGGGTATCCCTACGGGATTTCCTCCTCAAGACTGTCCATGAAGGCCTCGGACATTTCTCAGCTTACAAATGCTACTCCTATGCGGGCTTGGTTCTTTTGGGGGCCACAGATGCGCCAGGACTTTGTCGTATACTGTGGGTCATGCGATAAGTGCCAGATTAACAACGAGCCCACCAGCCTACCCTATGGACGATCCCTTACACTCCCTGACCCTGCCGAAGCCTACCAATCCCTACCGATACACTTCGCCGGCCCTTTTAACAAATCCGATAGCTATCCCTGTATCATGGTCATAATGGACCGCTTTACCTCCTACACACATCTCATTCCACTCAAGGATGCTGCAACCTCTGTAAAGATCTTCAAGAAACTCAACAGCACTATCTTTGATGTCCATGGCCTCCCTCTCAGCATTGTCCTTGACCAGGACTCTCGCTTTACCTCTAAGTTTTGGTCTCAAATGATGAAATCCCTTGGTATCCAGGTCTGGATGGCGACCCAATACCACCATCAAATGAATGGCCAGGTTGAGTGAAGGATCCGTACCCTCAAACAGCTAATGAGGAACTTCGTTAACCCCAGACAGAATAACTGGTCTGGCGCCCGCCCAGCTATTGCAGCAGCCATGAACGGCGCCCCTCATGAATCCCTAGGCATCTCGCCATACCATGCCCTCTATGGACGCCCCTGGAAGATATTCACCCCTGTCCAGAGATCCGCCAGCAAGGTACCAGCTGTGGACGATATCCTAAACGCCCATGAAGCAACAAGAATAGAAGTAGACATGGCCAGCAAGCATGCTACCTTCCGCCAGCCTGTCCAGGCAGACAAAGGCTGCAAACCCTTAACGGAACCCTTCAAGAATGGCCGGAGAGTTCGTGTTAGAGGCCGCCCTTATACCTCCTCCCCTGGACGATCCAAGAAGCTAGAACCACGCTGGTTCGGACCCTTCAAGGTCTTAGAACATCTACCTGACACAGACAACTACAACTTACACCTCCCGCCCAGAATAGCCCGCCAGAAACCCTACTGCCACGTCTCCTCCCTTATGGAATACAGAGAGAACGATCCGGATAGATTCAAGTCCCGCAGAATGGACAAGCCAGCACCCATGCTAATCGACAATGCAGAAGAATGGGAAGCACAGCGAAGACTCGACTACCGCCGCCAGAACAACAGGCCCGAATTCCTGGTCCACTGCAAAGGCTATGAGCGAGCAGATGACTGCTGGGAACCTATCGAGAACCTCAACCACTCCCTGGAACTCATACAGAAATACTGGAACGCTAACCACCCAGCAGAACCGACGCCCCAGATCACCTCCCACTCCATTAAAGCTTCCTGGGAACCCATGGAAGTTTCCTTTACACCTTGCACCGCAAACGATTGCCCAGACGACTTCTGCGTACCCTATGACGATGAGGAATATGATTCTAGCAGCTCTGAGCAGCACTATTTCTCTACAGAGGATGACAGCCTCCAATGGCACACCGACGAGAGCGCTGAGGACAGCGAAGACTTTGGAATCATTGTTGACTTTTTCAGAATAAGGGAATGTAAGATGTGTACATGTTCCGGTAACGGTACACAGGAGCGGGCAGTGCAGGTTCTCCTATGTTTAGTTGATTTATATTTGGTTTATTTAATTTGATTTCAGCTCCGCCACTCTTTCTGAGTCAGATAGGCTATGCTATCGTATTGCTCTGTTTAGTTTGCTTTGCTGGAAGTTTATATTTAGGATTCCGGGTATACAATGGTCATGTAGTACTGGTGGAGGCTGAGCTATGTTTCTTTCTTTGGTCTTGCAGGATTACAGGATTCCAGTATGTGCGCAGCTACTGGTAATGATGGTGATTGCAGGAAGGCTATTGCTTTTGGGTTTTGTATTTAAACAAGTCTCCTGGCTAGCAGGAGACAGTAGACTTCGACAGACCTTCGGTCTAAGAATCCACTTGGTTGAACGGCAATCCCTGAGTTCTATTTGTCCTTCAACTATTATCTCTTACCACCGGTCCCTTGAAGCCTCCCTTAGCACCAGCGCTAGCAGGTCTATCGCCGGTCCTATTGTATTTTCGTTAGACAGGAATAAACCAGTTACAGCTACTCACCGGCTGGCACCCTACTGCCAGGTGGCTCCCTCGCCTCTGTATCCTTGCCAATCGTCGCGCTCCTGCTCGGTTACGCCCAGTTATGGTATTGCACTGCCTTCGTGGCTGCCGCCAATGCCTTGGTTCAACGATGTAATTACTGGCGTGACCGTTTTCTACCGTTACAGTTTGGGCCCACATTCCAGTGGTTTTCCTCCAACTGGCGATCACTATCCTCTCCCTCAGGCATGCGTTTCAAGGCCTTAGCAAAACTTTCTTTTGTGCTGGGGACCCTGCGGAAGGGTGTGGGTCTATCTACCCGTACGGTTCTATGAATTGTTTCCTTACATGGCTGGGGCATTAGTATCTTGGGTGCTGGGTGAGGAGGGCTTTTCCTATGGTTTTGGGGTGTTTGATTTTTCACATGAAGAGGTGAAGCCGGCAGTTGTAGTGACTTATAGGTTTCTTTCTCTTCATAGCTCGCGCTGCATAAGGCTTTTTGTACATAAAACAAACAACACATGATATCAAAAGAAAAAGAAAAAAGAAAAACGATGAAGAGATTCGGCACAAACCATCTCTCCTACACCTCCGGCGATTGAGATCTCAATACAATGGGAAATCATCGTCACCTTTCACCACCCACCACTCTTCCCCCATGATGGCTACTGCCTAGGGGTTCACCTGAAGCCATCTTCCCTCCTGCTCTGTTGCCTCGGCCTCCCCTCCCGGGGCTTCTCATGCCTGTTCGTCTGTGACTCCAGCTCATGATGTTCGGTTCTCCTCCTTACCCCGCACTTGCTTGGCACCTCGCTTAGCATTTTGCAGGGTCAGAAAGCTTCTCGATTCGCTGACAGTCCGGGTTAGCGTGTCGGACTCACGGTTGAAGTAGGCCTCGGCTTGCAGCGCTTGTACCTGTAATAGGGGAAAGCCTCGGGTAGTAACATTACAGTCTCGCTCGCTTTCATCGTGGTCCCAAAACCCGTGGCAATGGCCTGTTTGTTGTTTGTCGCTAGCCCGCTCGCAATCCTTCCTCGATCCACATCCCGGTTCCGTCCGCTGGCACTGTACTGCCCAATAAGCGGGCGCCTTCCGGCTAACCCCCTCCTAGGCTGGCACCCTACTGCTCCCCACCGGCTGGCACCCTACTGCTACCTATCGGCTGGGACCATACTGCTCCTCGTTGTTGGCTGGCATCCCCTCTGCTCAGTGGCTCCACTCACCCACCTCCCTCTCTCCCTCCTGCGATTTACTCTACGGTCCGAAAGGTCGCTTAGGTTACGATGAGTTATGGTATTCCATTACCTCCTAGGCAGATTCTGAACGCCGACGGGCCACCACCTTCCGGTCACTCTGAACTGTTTAGCGGCCGCCCCAACCGGGCTTTTTCCTCACTGGTTCCTAGATTGGGCATATTGGCAATAGTAGTTCTATCCAGGCGTTTCCGTGATTCTTTTCTTAGTGTTACCTGGGGGCGTGCTGAAGGGTTTGGGTCTCTCTCCTGTATATCTCTATAATTTGTCTCCTTACTTGTCTGGGGTATTAGTATCTTAGGTGCTAGGCAGGGCGATTTTGCCTATGGATTAGGGGTGTTTCATTCTTCCCATAACGAGAGGATGCCGGAGGGAAGACCTTTGATTTATATGTTTTTTTCTGTTCATAGCTTGAGCTGCATAAGCCTTTTTGCTCCTAAAACAAATAACGCATGATTACAAAAACAAAAGAAAAGAAGAAAAAAAAAGGAGGAAGAGATTGGCCAGGAACCACCTCTTCTTCGCCTCCCGCCTCTTGTGAGGCTCGTCCAGCTCCCCTCCTTGCGGTTCTTGTTTCCGTCCATCCTTGACACGCGCATGAAGTGCGGTTCTCCCCTTTACCGCGTACTTGCTTTGCACTCCACTTGGCATTTTGCCAGGTTGGAAAGGTTCTCGCTTCGCTCACGGTTGGCGTTACGGTGGCGGACTCACTGTCAAAGTAGGCCTCGGCTTGCTGGGCTCGCCCCTCTGATGAGGAAAGCCTCTGTTACTAACATCACGGTCTCGCTCAGTTTGGTCCTGGTCTCAAAAGCCCTTGCTCTGGCCCATTTGTCGGTTGTGGCTAGCCTGCTTACAATCCTTCCTCCACCCCCCTCCCCGTTCTGTCCTCTTCCCCCGTACTGCCCCACTCCTCTCCCTCCCGGGGACCCACTGCTATTTCCCTGCTGGCACCATACTGCTCATCGTCGTTGGCTGGCATCCCCTCTGCCCGGTGGCTCTGCTCGCCTCCCTATCCTCCGCGATCGACGCAGACCTCCTCCGTTACCCCCAGTCGTTGTATTGCACTGCCTCCGTGGCTGCTGGCAATGCCTTCATCGCCAGATACAAGTACGAGCACGGCAGTTGTGTACTGTTACAGTCTCAGCCCACAAGTTCAGTGGTTCTCCTTTAATGCGCAATCACTATCCCCCTCCCTCGGCCATCGTAAGGGTATTAGTGAAGCTGTCATTTCTTTTCTTGTAGAGGAGCCTGTGGAAGGGTCCAGCTCTCTCTCCTGTACGTCTCTACCAATTGTCTCCTTACGTGTCTGGGGTATATAATCTTAGGCGTTACGCGAGAGGTGTTTTTCCTATGGATTCGGGGTGTTTGATATTTCCCATGAACAGCCGAAGCGGGCGGTGGACTTTGTCTTATAGGTTTTCTTTCCTACATACCTTGCGCGGCATGAGGCTCTTTGTACCTAGAAACAATGAACGCATGATTACAAAAAAAGAAACAAACAAAGACAAATGACGAAGTGATTGGCACGAACCATGTCCTCCGAGAAATCATCCTCACTTCTCCCCACCCACCGCTGTTCTCCCATGAGCGATACTGCTTAGGAGTTAACCCTAAGCTATCTTGGCTCCTCTTCTGAGACCTGTTGGCCTCCCATCCTTGGGGTTCTTGTTCCGATTCATTATTGAGGCACTCATGAAGTTCCTGTTGTCCCCCTTACCCCGCATGGCTTTGCACCTCACTTAGCATTTTGCCCGGGCAAAAGCTTCTCTCTTCGTTCATGGTCGGCTTTACTGTGTTGAACTCTCAGTCGATGTAGGCCTCGGCATGCTGTGCTTCTACCTCGAATGGTGCAACCCTCGGTTAGTAACATCTCAGTCCCACCGCTGTTTTGTCGTCTCCCAAACGCCCTTGCTATGGACTGTTTGTTTGTTGTGGCTAGCCCGTTCGCGATCCTTCCTTCCTTGTCCCCCCGGTCCTGTCCGCACGCAGCGTTACTGCTATAGAAGTTGGCACGTTACTGCCTCATCATCCTCCCTGATTGTCAGTCCCCTTCTCGGTTATGTGCAGTCGTGGTATTGCACTCTCTGCATGCCTGGTGTGCAACGCCTTGGATGGATGTAATTACCGGCGCGACTGTACATTTATGGTTACAAATCTCGGCCCCCAACCATAGTGAATTTCCCCCCTCTTGACGATCACCAATCCCCTATGCCACTGCGGTGGTTCCGATTCCGGTTTCTTTATTCTGAGGGGAGCCTGTGGAAGGGTTTGGGTCTCTCTCCTGTACCAATCTATGAATTGTTTCCTTACATGTGTGACGTATTATTGTCTTAGGTCCTAGGCCAGGGGGATTTTTCCTATGGATTCGGGGTGTTTGATTTTTCCCATGAAGAGGTAAAGCTGGGCGTTGTTGGATTTAAGGTTATCTTTACGTCCTGGCTAGAACTACATGCGAGGTCTTTTACCATAAACAATGAATAGATGAGATAAAAAAACAAATAAAAAAAGAAAAAAAAAACTGACTAAGAGATTGGACACGAACCATGTCTCCTACACTATCAGCGATTGAAACCTCAACACCACAGGACATTATCGTCACTTTCCCCACCCACCTCTTTCCTCCAACGATACCTACTGCCTCAGAGTTGAGGTTAAGCAACGTTCCCTCCTCTCCTGGGGCCCGTGGCTCTCCCCTTCTCCTGGTTGTCTTCCTCGTTCATCGTTGTCATGCTCTAGAAGTTGAATCCTCCCGCTTACCCAGCTCACCTTTTGCACCAGGCATAGGGTTTGCAGGGTCAGAAAGCTTGGTTCATTCACCTGCGGGGTTACTGTGTCGGACTCTCGGTCGAAATAGGCATTGGCTTGCTAGGCTTGTACCCCTTGTTAGCAAAGCTTCGGTTAGCAACATCTTGATCACGCCTCAGTCTCATACTCGTCCCACAAGCCCTTGCTATGGCCCGTTTGTTGGTTATAGCTAGCCTTCTCATAATCCTTCTTCCTTCCGCCTCCTGGTCACATCCACTGGCACCGTCACTGCTATAAGCAGCTGGCACCTTAGTGCCTTTCTATCCCGCCAGATCATTGGATTTCTCGGTTACGCCCAGCCATGGTATTGCACTGCCTCCGAGTCTGCCGCCACTACTTTGCATGCATGTAATTTACCGGCGCGACAAGTTGTTTATGGTTCGGTGTCGGCCCAGAACCTTCGTGGTTGACTGCCAACACGGCGATCACAATCCTCCACCCCGCGACTGGGTGAGGCCTTTGGGAAACGTTGTTTTGTTTCTGCAAGTAGTATTGTGCACGAGCCAAGCGGAGTCAAGCCAGCCTGGAGCCGACGCTGGCTCGAGCCCTTTGAGCCAGGGGTGCTACAAGCTGAGCCGGCTCGCTCCAATGGCTGGACTAGGCACAAGGCAGCTTGACTCGCTTGGCAACCACTCTCTTAGAGGCTCGTACAGGGGTTCGCGAGGAGACCCGAGTCTCTGAGCGGCTCGGGCCGCCGCGGACAGGTGTCCACGAGCCGATTCGACTTTAGACTACAGCCTCTTGGCGGTTTCTGCCCGGTTTGTTACCGGCTCGAACCTGCTTCGAGTCCTATCCACTAGGTCTGGACTAGTGTTCGTTACGGGGCGGGACGGGACGGGTTTTCACTCGCCAGCTCCCTCCCGTACACGGCGCCTGGGGGAGTATTATTAGCGTAATCCCCGCCCGTTCCCAGTCCGGGGCACACCCGCCTGCATTCCCTGGACGGGGCCCTCTTTGTTATAACCTATTATTAACAGGGACATCTCTGGGGTATGGGTTGGGCGGTGGCCTGAGCGAGGCCAGGGGCAGGAAATGCTGAAAGAGACACACCGCCCTAGGCCGTTGAGTGGGGTGGGGCTGGGAAACGGGCCAGGGGCCCCATTTTTCGGGGCCCCATCCGCCCTGTAAGGAACTCTAGTCTGAACTCGGCTCGTGGCCTCAAGTCCAGGGGTGCCACAAGCAGAGCAGGCTCGTAAACAACACTATCCGAGAGCCTGCTGAAGGGTTTATAGTGTGTCTCCTGTACTTTTCTATGAAGTGTTTCCTTACCTGTCTAGGGTATTACTATCTTTGGTGGGATGCGAGGGGGGCTTTTCCTATGGTTTGATCCGGTCTGAGGTTTTTCCGATCACCAATTAAAGCGGCTAGTTGGATATCTGGATTTATAGGTTTTTTTCTCTTCATAGCTCACGCTGCATAAGGCTTTTTGTACCTAAAACAATGAACCCATGATTACAAAAGAAAAGAGAAAAAAAAAGCGACTAAGAGATTGGACACAAACCATTTCTCATACACCTCTAGCGATTCAAATTTCAACATCACAGGAAATCATCCTCACTTTCCCCCACCCTCCTCTCTGGTCCCATGATGGCTACTGCCTAGCAGTTGACGTTAATCTATCTTCCACCCTCCTCTGACGCCTGTCAGCCTCCCCTCTTTGGGGTTCTCATTCTCGTTCATGGTTGACACCCGCACAGGAATTTCGGTTCGCCCCCCTTACCCCGCATGTGTATTGCATCTCGCTTAGCGTTTGCAGAGTCGGACAGCTTCTCACTTCGTTCACGGTCGACCTTACGGTGTCAGACTCTCGGTCGAAGTAGGCTTCGGCTTGCTGGACTTGTACGTCCTGTGGGCAATGTTTCGGTCAGTAAAATCCCGGTCCCACCTCCGTCTCATCGTCATCCCAAAAGCCCTTGCTATGGCCTGTTTGTCAGTTGTGGCTAGCCCAATCGTGATCCTTCCTCTCCCCACCTCCTGGTCTCCCCCACTTGCACCGTTACTCCTACAACAGGTGGCACCTTACTGCCTTTCTACCCTCCCCGACTCTCAAACCTCCCGCGGTTACGCCCAGCCGCAGTATTGCACTTGCTTCCTGACTGTCTCCAACGCCTTAGCTCGATCTGCCTAACCGGCACGACCGTACATTACTTGTCAGTTGTCAGCCCACAGTTGCGTGGTTTTCTCATTTCCCGGCAATCACTCAATCCTCTCCCCCGGGCCCCGGTAGGCCATTTAGGCAACCTTCTTTTATTTTGAAGAGCCTGCTCAAGGGTTTTCGGTCTCTCTCCTTTGTGTTTCTACGAATTGTTTCCTTACGTGTCTGAGGTATTAGTATCTTAGATGCTACACTAGAGGCGCTTTTCCTATAGTTTGAAAAAGTTTGATTTTTGCACACAAAGAAGTGAACCTGGCCGTTGGTTTTTTGGATTTATAGGTTTTGTTCTCTCCATAGCTCTCGCTGGATCATGCTTTTTGTACCTGGAACAATTCTGACATGATTACAAAAAAAACTGAAAAAACTGAAAAAACTCACTAAGAGATTGCATTTTCACCCAACCATCTAAGTACTTTTCTATACTTAAGTTGCAATACAATTAGTCATTCCTTCTTCTTCCTACCCTTCTCCTCTACCAGATCCTACACTCAAAAGGCTGGAAGACTATTGTCACAGTCTCCCCGATGGGTTGCCCGACATAGAACTATTGTAATAGTTCTCATAAGAAACCACAATTCATACTTCTTACAATCTCACGATATAGTACCCTTCAAGCCAAGCCAGCCAGGTCTGTACTATCCGAACAGATCATACTTTTATACTCCTTGTTACCAAAACACTAGACTGGCTTATGCATGAGACCTCTGTTATTGCCTATTGTATCTAGAATCAACAATGGGATTTTTACACCACTGCCTCCCCGGCTTAGAAGCATTAAGAACCTGACCTCTTACCAATCCTTCTTGCCCTTCATGCCTTGTGTGCCTAGCAACCCTCCTCGCACTTGCAAACTATTCTTCACATAGAATTGAATATGCTGCATTTACATTATTGAACACCTACCATCCGTGAGAACAAAGTAATTGCGGGGTTCAAGGTGTTGGCCATCCCTTGTGACCACATCTTCACTGTCGTCGTTAAGATACCATGGATTGCTAATTGAAACGAAAATCTCCACCCTGGAATAGAGATTGGCGTTGGTAATACCATCAGTGACACACAGACCCCCAAGGACATTGGCGCACTTTTTGGAACCAAAGATCAACATATTACAAAATTCCGAGGGGTTGGCTAGCAGCATGTTTGATTGCCTCTGTTTTCTATCAGTCATTTTGGTTCAATCTTTGAAATTAAAAATGAAGGATAACATGTCTTGAATAAAAGAAACAGAGTTTTTACCATTGGGTAGACATAGTTTGTACAGCAAAACTAGAATTGAATATACTGTTGATGAGATGGGATGAGAGAACCGAGAAAAGCTTACAAACAGGGACTGTAACACAGATTTGCAAACTTCAAGTTTGCTTTTGTGAGTCTCCAACAATGAACCACGGTTGGGCTTGACATAGAGCATCAACACAATGCCTAATCGCTGGTGAAATCAGCCCTGCTTAACACGCTTCTTCCGGCATCATCTACAACTTCAATACCATTAGGCTAAACAAATTCAGGAATACCCTAATAATAGCCTTTGGTAGTGTAGTTGGGCCTTACATAATTACACCTGTGTAACAATGTATTGTTAAGTGGTAGTGCAACAGGGAACAACAGTCATCTGCTGTATACCCGAGTCTCCTTTTTCTCTACGCAGGAGTAGGAAAGTACTATCTCTTCAGATAGTACAGAACTGGCTTGCTTGTCTTGAGTGATCCGTCGAAGGATACTTTCTCTTCACATAGTAAAATGGGTAGATCGTCGTGCTTAATAGAACTATCACAATAGTCCTATATTCAGATGACCCATCTCTGAAACTATCACAATAGTCTCCTGGTTCTTTCTTAGATTGTAGGCTCTTGTAGAGGAGGCGTGTATGTAAAGAAAGGAAAGTGTCATCAGCTAGCAATATCTTAAGTTTAAGAAAAGTACTTAGATGGTTGCGTGAAGATCCTATCTCTTGGTTGGAACCAAGTCCCTTATATAGACATCTTCCCACCACCGTAACCCTGGTGACTCATCACCTCTCGTAATACGATCTCTATAACTCATATTGAGTCATAGCGTGAAATCCATCAGATGACTCCTATGGGGCACTGCGCAACATACCGCTAACCAATCATAACCCATAAAATAAGTCATGTGCTCAAGAGAGTCACATATGTGAAACCCATGACTCATAATATGAGTCATGTGCGCAAATCATTACATCATATGCCATCACAATTGTAAGTCATCAAACAATCAACCAATTATAACATAATACTAACTCGCAATTCCACAGTCATGTGAGAACTATGAGTCTAATGACGTCATAGTGTGAAACCAACATACCTTTATGATTAATTAGCATTAGTCCTGTAAAATCTTCCTTGCTTAGTCACAATTTGTGACAACCTGTCTAACACACTGGTGGTCTCCGTTTTGCCCGGCCAAGATTGATTTCCTCATTTCACTTCTGACAATTCTTTTTTTCCTTCCTTATTCACAATACTATCTCTTTCATTGCCTCTAATCTAATCGGCTGTTGGTTGCTTTGTACAGCCAGCGAAGCCTGTAACCAGTTGAAAGAACAACAGGCACTAGTCAGAGTGGTCAATAATACAGATAATAGCATACTTTATTTATAGGAGTGAGATCCTGTCACTCTTTATCTAGTATTATAATGATGTAATTGGCCTGCGCTCCCGCAACATTCGCAAAACTGCCCTTGTTCTCCAGAGTGCGGCATCTAAGAGCTTGGTATAGGCATGTTCTGAATCAAGTTGGACACCAGCATCGTTAGTTATTTCGTGAGATCTGGTTGCGAGCAACATGGGGAGGAGAGGCCAGTCATTCGGAGGATGATCGCCCGGATCCAGAGGTGAATAACCGGCTCTTGATGGGCCTTGAATAAGGGCTGGGATAAGAGGGAAACCACCGGCTCCTGCACCAATAGGGAGAGTCAAGGAAAGCATGCCTTAGAGTATTGCACTAGGGATCTTTGATTTTTACTGTATAAAAATATATGCGTCACATGTTCATTGAATGCCTGATTCAGTTACAAAGGCTCTAAATAACACCCATTCTACATTCCATCCCGTTTAAGGGAAACAGCAACCATGATCTGTAAAAAGGGTTTCAATTGCTAATGTGCCTTAAGATAAAGCCTCACAGTGCGCCCGATTGTTAAGAGTTTACGAACAAACCTCATTGCTAAATCCCGTGGTGATATAAAATATTCCAGTTCCCTAGTCACACATCACTTCGCCGCTTACACTTGCCTCAGGAGTGACCTCCATTGCATTGAAACGGCTAAATAGCTCAAACTCAATTCTCTCGCCAGCTTTTGGGCCTCTCATAATCATGCCCATCACGTCTGATCCAGGGGGGAAATCATGCTCAAAAGTAGGCTCTCCAACACCCTTCACATTAACGAGGACTGCCTGGCGAAAGTGCCAGCGCAGGAGGTCATCAGGCGGCCGGAGTGGGTTATCGGTGAACGTCCGGTCAAGGTGACGACCGGCGATGTGATAGTCTGCAAGATCAGCTGTGAAGCACACGATCTTGTGGTTATCCTAGACAATTATTAGCCACGAAACCTTGAATATCTAGCCCTACATACATCAGGGTTAATTGACAATTCATAGGAAGCAAAGAAATGGCCAATCGTGGTCGTGAGCATGATTCCATTCTGGACAGAGTTGATGGATCCGTGGGACTCATTGGCGGGAGGGGCTGTGATCAAACGACTGTATTTGCAGTCATTCCACTGCCTCTCGTATGCTAAAGGGAAAATATGAGCGACCTCGAAGCCCCTCCACCTGCCAAGATGAGCTAGCATCGCCTGCTCGCCTGTTATAACGCATCGCTGATCTCGGTTGACCACAGCATCGCGGCACGGTTCAACACGAGTCCCGGAGGGAAAGGAAATCGCACAAATTAGCGGGGTTTCATCGGTGACACTGACGGAACCTATTCGAAGTGAGTAGCTGCTAATGATAGAAGCAATGAAGAAGCCTACCATTAGTGACAACAAAGTAATTGCCAGGTTGAAGCTGTTGCCCATCCCTCCCAACCAACTGTTTGCGGTCGTCATGTAGATGGAAAGTATCGGTAAAGAAACAGAAAATCTCTAGCATGGAATAGAGATTGGCGTTAGTAATACCTTCAGAGGCCCAAAGGCCTCCGAGCATGGTATCGGGACGGTCGGAAGCGTAGATGTAGGTATCACGAAATGCTAAGCGATCAGCGGGCGGCATGTTTGTTTGACTATCTTCATCTGTCACAGACATGCTTGGATGAAAAGGGAGGAAATCTTGTGCTAGGGTAGGAGGAAAGAGTGTTTGCGATTGCACGAGAGTTCTGGAATAGGCTGAAAGGTGGTGACAAAGGGAAGCGATTTTATATAAACATTAACTGGCGAGCGGGTAATCCGTGATTATGTAAGCGCAAAAACTTTGAGCTGTTTAAACATACCGACCAACCATGCCGAGTCCGACCCCGGCTGGAATTCTGCGCCCCTTACATACTTTAACCCCACTAGAGCCCATCCGTCGGGAAACATGGGGGAGGATCCTCAAGGCGTTCCTCCCAACCTTCTACCATTATTGTGGCAGGTTGCTGTTGGGCCCCGGGATAACCTTAAGATCTTCGGAAAAGGTGAGCTACCGTAAAAACTAAAATAAACGAAAAATGCGTCATATCGTTGGACCCGCCTCCTCTGGTAAGGTCTGGCCTGTTTTTGCTTTTATACAGCTTTCAGAGCGGCTGAACAGCTTTTTCTTTGCAGTGCTTTTCGCACTTTTTCCAAAGATGGGAATTCTGGACTACATAGCACATCTTTCGGTACCCCAGATCAGGCCGCTCCGAAAGACAGTAGCTTACCTGAGTAGATTATGCTTCCCACGATGGCACTGCGATTCGCGACAACATCCACATTATTGACCTTGCCAAGGGTCATATTGCGGCTCTAACCAAACTTCGAAAACACAAGCCTGTATGCAGGGCCAGTGAACCCAAGCGTCCAGTCCGTCCGTCTTTGGGTCCGGACGGGACGGACGGCGTACCTGAAAGGACGCCCGGGACGGACGGGTATCTTGGCGTCCGTCCGGAAGACTGCCCGGGACGGACGGGCGGGGACTGCAGGTGTCTCTCAGGTTGCGGAATCTGCCGTGCGCCTCCACGTGACTGGTGGGCCCTGAAGGTGACGGGACAGGAGTTCCCCCGAGGGAATTGGTGTAGACAACAGGTAACAGCTGATGACCGAGGAGTGAGATAAAGCTTCTAACATCCGAAGCAATCGCTTAAGTTCTTATGAAATTGTTCATATAAAACTATAAGTTATGTGTGTATATATTGCGTATCGGGAGAATTTGTAGTTTTGAGAGATGGATATAAGGTGGATATAAGGTGGATACACCTGGCGGCTACAAACAAACCAGCTATGATACGATTAACGAAGAAGCTATTGGCTCACATAGAGTTACAACCTTTCTTCTACTACCGCAATAAACTAGTCGTATATTCCAGAAGAATACATAACTCGAATTTATTCCTAAAGCTATATAGAACAACCTATACCCACCATCCTACTCACACCAGTCCTGCGCATGCATACGGAGTATTTAATTAGGAACCAAAGTCTGAGACGAAAGGTGCTAGCGATTTATAGGCCTGACAGAAAATTGGCAGGGGCTATAGGTGACGGCCGGGCCCTGCAGATGACGCCAGGGCCCTGTAGGGGACGTCAATCCATCAAGATGACGGCCGGGCCCTACCGGCAGATCCCGTTCCCAATACGACTGCAGGGCCCGGCCGTCAACCCACAGGACTGCCCTCTTTATGAAAGACGGACGCCTTGCCAGGCCGTCCGTACCCACCCTGCCCGGGACGCCCTGGACTATAGCCCGCCAGGGCCCTGCCGTCCGCCCGGGACGGTTGGGAACACTGTGCAGCAGGGCATGGAGCTCGGGTACCGGAAATGGTTCTACACTCTTCGACTGATCAAAGCCTTCTCGAATTCTGTCGGAAGACACCTCCCTCATAAGGCTATCCCTCGAAGTAAAGCAGATGTTCTGGATCTTACGGATGTCCAAACCAGATCAGACTAGGAGCTTGGATGGGGGGCAGAAAGGAGGCTTGACCAAACTTGCGAAGATCTTTGGAAATGGTACATACCTCTCGCACCCGACCCCACTTGTTAATAGTGTTCACACATCTAATTGGGTGCTCAACAATCTACAGAGATATCGACAAATGCCTCCACACAGATGCTACGGGACGCGCTAGCGGCGACAATAAAGATGTTGCCGGAATAGATGAGCGCAGCTAGATGACCGATACGTTCCGGATTTTTATTGGGGGTTTTTACGATAGGTCGCTAGTATACCGTAAAAACTGGAATAATTGGACTTCGCGCTAGTATGTTGACTTAAGGTATGTCTCGCCAAGGTTCATACATTTGTTTAAATTTTCCCTCTTTCTACGAATCACCGCAGTCATATCAAGAGCTAGCCTTGAGACTCAGCGAAGTGAACCCCAGTTTTCAGTGTTGAGACACTCATTTCCTTTTAAATTAGGGACTTTCCGTGCGCCCAACCTTATGTCAACATACTAGCGTGAGGTCCAATTATTCTGGTTTTTACGGTATTCCGCAAGAAGTTGAACGGTAGTCTGTAAGCAGGGTTCCGAATAGTCCGACCGGTCAAGTCTTGGAGGCGGGACCGGGCTGGCCAGTCCTGGTGATGGCGATGACTGGACTCGACTAACTTGGGTGGTCCGGTCCGGTTTGAACTGGTCCTAGACCA
>Ga0307517_10002379_pt1 | contig 30281 bp, 34 predicted proteins | sample 23_EM_MG_FD_194515 | JGI IMG/M metagenome (GOLD analysis project Ga0307517, IMG submission 194515) | Populus trichocarpa ectomycorrhiza microbial communities from riparian zone in the Pacific Northwest, United States - 23_EM | ecosystem: Host-associated > Plants > Roots > Unclassified | place... | reverse complement strand
TCTTGAGTCGCGACCCTCAGATCCCAAGTCCGCATGCTCGCCCAAGTCCTCAACCCGCGAGAAGAGTTGTGATGCATTTTCACTCACGTCCGACAGTTCCGACCGCGCGCTTGAGCCAGGGAGTTCACGGCTTCACAAGCTTGAGTCCTCGCCATCACTTGAGACCGTGTTGTCACTGAAGTCAATATCATCATCCGAGCCCTCGTCATTCATGGTTTCCGAGTCTCCCCTCGCTCCAGATACTCCACGACCCTTGGATCTGGTGTTTCTACCCTCGCAAGAGTCCTCGCCATTGCTTGCCTTCGTCTTGGACCTCTCACGAAGCGCACGTGCCACCGGTTCCTTGGCGACAGTTGAAGACTTCCATGAAGAGCAACGGAATGAGTTCCCAGTCTTTGAGAAGAGTCGTGGCGCATTTCCGCTCACATCCGACAGTCCCGACCTCTTGTTTGAGCCAGCGGGTTTACGTGCCCATTCCACTAGTTCTTCGGTGACGTTCGAGGACCTCCAAGACGAGCAGCAGACAGAGTCCCCAGCCTTCGAAAAGAGGCGCGACACACCCCCACCCACGTCCGACAGTCCCGACCTTGCACTTGAGTCAGCAAGCTCACGATTCCATGAGTCCGCAACCTCGGAACCCTTGCTATCCACAATTTCTGAATCCTCCCTGTCCACGATCTCTGAATCCTCGTTGTCCGTGAATCCCGAGCCGGCGAATTCACGATTCAACGTGTTTGACTCCTCACCATCGACTGAGATCATCTTAAGTCCCGCGAAGTTTAGTATCATGCAGGATTCATCATCCATGTTAGATTCAGCCCTTCCACCTTCGTCTCCCGCCCTCTCGTTAGCCGTTGGAGCGAGTTCCGATCACTCAAGACCTCAAGATCCCGGTCGTTCGCTGTTTCCGAGTTCGAACACGTCGCGATGGGCTGATATCGAGTCTTCATTGTCATGTAAGGAGACGCCAGTTCCAGAGTCCGTGGAATCATTGGACGTCGATCCCCCACCGCATCGAGAGCCCTCGCGATTGTGGCAGTCAAGTTCCGACTTGCTCGGAGGCCATCTTTCCACTAGTGCACCACGAGAACTTGAAGGCTACGAGGAAGAACAACAGGCCCGATTTCCGTCCACTGAGATGATCCCCAGCCGTCTTCCGACCTCTCCTGATAATATTCATCTATCACTCAGCTCACAGCACTCGGACTTCGAGCATATGGCATCGGAAGAGGCCACACCAGTCCTAGAACTCTATCCTACATGCCCGTCTTCGCCTTCGAACCTCCCAGGCATCGCGACGTTGGGTCCCTCCGTCCCGCCGCCTGTCGATAGTACTCAACTCTTGCCCATGTTGACAAGTTCTCAGCCTGCAGACATCCGTCCTTTGCTCGTTCCAACCCAGGACCGCTCATTGTGCTTGAAGTTGAAATGTTCGACATCAGGCGAAGTCATGCAAGCTCCGTGGGCTCTGTTTGTGTCACTTTTGAGTGTTCGGTTCGTTCCCCGCCCCTCGTTGTCCTCAGAACTCGGGTTCTGGCTGTTGTTCAAGGTCAAGCCGATCCTCGCGATGTTCACACCACCCGATCTTGGAGTTCTGCTCACCCCTGGCTCTTCACGATCCTCTGAGGCTCCTTTTGTGTCCGTTTTGGTTGCTCCAACTGCCTTCTGTCCCTCGCTGCGCTCCGATTTGATCCTCAGGAGTCTTTCGACATCCGATTTCAATGTCTCGTCCCCTCCATGCACCTCGACGTCTTCTAAGTTCGATTGCGAGCCCTTGCGATCGCTTCGGTCAGTGCTCGACCCATCGGAAAGTGAGTTCCTCATGGCCATTCCAACTGTACTCGAGGACAGTGAGAAGGAGCCCAGGACAAAGTTCCAAGCCATCGAGGAGATCCGCGACACTCCCCGACCCCTGCGTGACGTTTCTGGTCCATTGCTTCGCACCTCAGATTCCGACTTTGAACATAAGACGCCCGGCAAGGTTGCACCAGCCTTGGAGACTCCCCCCGATCTAGTTCCAAGTGTTCCGACCGGCATCCGTCCATCATGGCCTTCAATACCCAACCGTCTGATCTCGCATGAGGTTCCGTTTGTCTTGGAGATGTTCCTGACTACACCCTTCGACGTTTTGGCCACTCCCAGTTCCGCGCGATCATCTGAGCTCGATTTCCGGATCCTAGACCCTGAGTCCTCATTGCCTATGGTCCCCCAGTCGTCTCCTTTGTCCGTTGCCACTCTGAGGCTCTCGGAACTCGACTTCACCGCATTGGGTGACGACATGCCAGCCCCCGAGCTATCACTAGTGCAGCATTTCGATGTTCCGCTTGCGTCCGGTCCCACACGATCCTCGGAGTCCACCCGTTTGGTCCTTGAGGTTCCGCTCGCGTCCGTCCGCTCGCGATCCTGTCAGCCCGACAGTCCGACCCTCAATCCCGAGTTCTTGTTACTGTTCCAGTCAGAACCGTGGTCGCTTCCATCATCGCTTCCTGGCCACGACGGTTCCCATTGTCATTGTTTGTCACCTCAGTTACGGGGTGGGGCCCCAAAACCGATCTCATGTGGCAAAGTCACACTCCGCCTTGGTATTGATGGTTGGTTGTGTTCTTCCAGTTGTACATCTGACGATTGGGCTAGTGGGTGTCCCGTCGTCGGTCGCTCGAAGTTTTCGGGGAGATCCTGGGTGTGTCGCCCATCGAACATCATTGCCTCTCGTCTGACCATTCACTCACGGTCATTCTCCTCAATGCCAGCTGCCACACATGTGCGAGACACGCATTTTCATATGTCGTGGCATATGTCGGACTTCTCGATGTTCACCGTAATCCCAGGATCACACACATGTGGATTTCGGGTTGTTCCTGATGTATCTACATTACAGAAAGATGAATGCACAAGTTGAGAATGGGGAGTGTGGCTCATTAAACGAATGTGATCATCGAGGTGAAAATGATTAAAGGGGGTAATAGTGGGGGGGGATGCTGGTAGGGTTGCGAAATGCTAGCTTAATTATCGTGCTCTCCTAACTCATTTTGTTCGGTTTCGGACCCACTCCCTTCGAGCTCAGGATCTGGAATAGAGGGTCCATCTTGATCGGCGGTGAGGTTTCCAAGTTTCAATTTCCTGCAAACCGGGCCACATATGTGGTCATGGAGGAATGATTGGATCCCTACGATACCGTGGTCCCCAACTCCTGAGTCTCTGCAAACGTGTGTGATAATGAGAAACAATTCAAACAGCAAAAACTCAAACCCTTACCCTGTCGTTGTGTGCGTCATTACATCAAATAGAATGATACCTTCAACACCAGGTGAGATCTGCGAATGTGTGCCTAGGTAAGAGAGCATCAGCAATCGGTCACCTGCGTAATGATTGAACACACCCTGAATATCAGCGAAAACAACAGAGCACTTGCTAAAAGTGTACGCAAAGTGTGCAAACGCACAAACGGTTGCACCGATCAAATCGTTGCGGTGATTGGTGTGGACGAGAGTGCCGCTCCACTTTATCACTGACATTGGTCGCCGCCTCTCGACGATCCATGCCCATGGTGTCTGGGTCAAACCGTCATCCTCCTGACCAGCAATCCCAGTCGGTTCGACCTCGGTCCCAAGGTAAGCATCAACAAAATGGAGGTCTATCGGCACCGGACACGGCAATTTCAGCGCATTGTGAATCACAGATAGGACCACGAAAACGTGCACTATACATACCCTGGTAAATTGACGTGACACCATTGAGCCTCGCTCGCTCATAGAACTTGTTCAAGAACCACTGGCCCTGGGAAATTCTACGGAGTTCTAACTTCAGCTCCATTTGATTCTCCAATGCACTAGCTGAGTCATCCGGACTTGATTCCTCCACCCTGAAGAAGGACTTGGCAACGTAGCTGATTCCACTCAGAGTCAACTTGAGCAAAAATTAGATTCAAGTCAAGAGGATTTGATGCATGGTTACATGCCTGATGGACTCGCTTCATGGCACCCCGTGTCATTTCCCTCTTTACAATGAAACCGGAAATGACCTCATCCACAGAGGCAAACATGACATCCCCGTCAATGGCGTCTGCGGAACATTTAGCTTTGACTAACTGAATGGAAACATGTTCCTGGATATCTAGATGACTCCGGAGAATACCCGCTCTCGTCACCGGACTGAAGTGTGATGTATGTTGGGCTGGGTGGCTTCTCGTCAGTCACATTGAAGTGCTCTTAAAACATACATGCCCACCTGAACTCGAACGAAACCTCTTTGGATCACTGGCCATCTCCCGCCTCCTCCGCTTCAAACCTGATGTGACAAAGCTTTCATCATCAGAGTCAAGCTCTGTTGCCCGGCGTCCAACCTGTGAGACCATAAGCAAACTGGGGAATAGGACCGCCAACGGTTACGAAAGTAGAACTTACGGCTGCCATGTTGATGTTAACCTCGAGGTGAAGAATAGGACCCTTCACACTCTTATAAATTGGAATTGCCTTAGCCAACCATAGTTCACGGCGAGCAGGATGATTATAATAATCATAGAACTCCCCGAGGCTCATTGTGCCCGTGCCTTTCTCTAGCAGGCGGTTGCCATAAAACCGGAAGGATACATCGGAGCTGCCGGCGGGGTCAATACCTCATATGGTCTCAAACGAATGGAAACCACGCCTACAAAATCAGTTTTTCCGAGCTACTTTTAACCCATTCAATGTTGATGGTTTCCAGAAATCCGGCCAGGAGATCTATTGTAGAGGTAAGAACGGCGGATTGCAGTGGTGCCAGAATATCGTACCTGGCATTAACACTGATCTTGGTTTTGAAGTTGCCTGTCCACCAATTCCCGGGTCAGAAGTTTTGGAATTACTACGACAGACCTATTTAATAATACCTTAGCAAGGCTCTTATGACTTGAACGAGAGGACGAGCAGCTTACGTTGTAGGCAACAGTGATTAACTTCTCTGCCAAAGAACTCCCACTGGATGAACGTGGCTTGAGTGTAGCGGCGGTAAGCGTTGTTGTAGGTGGAAAAAAGCGCTTCAGTCGAGTTTGTGTTGCATGGACACGCTGTTCCAACATAGAAGAGGTCACAGGAGGTGGAGCCATGATTTCCCCTCCTGAAATGAGGACCGCCAAGGATGACACGAGAATCCGTGAGAAGATATCCATTACACCCACCAACTGAACGAACTCACCGTCAATAGAGGCTGCCCATGCTAAACAAACTTGGTTCAAGCAAACGGTCTTGGACACGTTCGGTGCAGTAGCAAGGTGAGGTGCGGAGATACCGCAATGAAGACATTGCCTCCAGCCCTGAGCAGATACAGCGTGAGTATCCCTAAAACCAGGGAGAAACGTGACAGCACTTGCCTGTGTCTGGATGTAGTTTGGATGATTGAGAGCCACACCCAATGCCTGAAGGGCGGTGCAGCGTTTACACACTGTGTCTGGAGGAAGAGCCGGAAAGTCGGTCATGCAGAGAGGACACGGCGGCATTGCGTGTCGAGGGAACTGAGAGTGAGAAGAAAGGAGTGTGGTGAGCCGTGCGCGGCAGGCGACTTAGGGAGCCATAGATGCTTCCACAGTACCTTTATAGCAAGTTCCAGTGGATCGCCCGTTATAAACTGCACCCGCACGCCACACGCGACGAGCACGGAGAAGGTTATCGGACCCACTAGTATCGTCTTCCACCGCTAAGCCCAGGGCACGCCCCTCCGTGAAGGAAAAACGAGGCTGAAAAGAAGGCACAAACGCTTCTCATGACCATCGCGTATATTTAGCCGTGCTGGAGGTATTCGCAAAACAATCTTCCGTGCAAAACAATATCAATTACGGGGTATGTCACGGCCACACGTCCAAGTTTCCCTGCATCTGCGGGTCTGGTGCCAATATCCGTGTCAAAAATGACCTTCCACGATGCAAAGAACACGCGTACTTGAACGGTGGCGAGTGAGTCATCACGGAGGAAGCGTGGTCGGAGGTGGGGACCGATTTGGGAACTAGCCGAAGTCCGATCGGTCGCGCGGAATCCAGCCGTGGCCATCCCGCCTACCGTATGCATGATCTTGATATCATCCATGGAAATCTCAAGATCGTAAGATTACAACTTCTTCCAGACACTCCACAACGTGCTTACTGTGCCACAGAGTAATATCTTAGTCGACGCCAACGGAACAGCTCGCATCGCCGGGTTTGGGTCCGCCTTTGTCCCCTCTCAAAATCACGTTACCTGGTCAGAGATGGATGCAGAGTTGCTGTTCTATAGAACAGCCCCGGAATTGGTACGCCCTCATTCCCTCGGATCCAGGATACAAACTACCAAGGAGAGTGATATCTACGCTTTTGCGTTACTCACGTGGGAGGTGAGCTACTCTCCCCCGACGCCCCTTCAAACGCTTACTAGAAAGCCCCGATCCACAGCTTTTTACAGGACATGTCCCTTTCCCAGATAGACATCAGTTGGCGGCGATCCACTCACTAACGAACGACGTTAGACCGTCTCGACCCGACCACCACGAACTCTCGGATCAAGTCTGGGACACGATCCAAAAATGTTGGCACGACGACCCGTCTCGTCGCATGTTGATCAAGGATGTTGTCACCGTCCTCAAGGCAGAGATCTCTAGAAAAATCTCTGCATGAAATCGACCCCAACACTAAAACTCGATGTAATTAATGTCCCTGGTGGCACGACCCTTTGTTGGCGACGCGGCTCAGCTCTTGGTGTGTGCTGGACACACGCATCAAGGGAGAGCCCGTATGTTGGCCTTGTTAAGTTGCTTTGGCCCCGAGATTCGTGTCTGCATCGCCACCTTTGTAGCCCTTTGTATTGTAATTGTACGTATCGTAACGTCGTACATCCGTGCGAGTTTTGTATCCCTTCTACCCTCCTGGCAATGTCCCAATTCAGTTTTTTCACCGGGCAATCTACTGTTCGATAAGTGTCTGGGATGATTGGTATGTCTCTTGATCGATTGATCCCTCGGACGCACACCGGCCACGAGGGATTGATTACGGATCCTAGTGCACAGCCGCCCAAACGATCCCTCTCGTGCTCGTGCTCAACACTATCAAGTAAGCTTCCCCATGGCAATCAAACGGACACGGTGGAAGCCTGACACGTAAGCCTCCAAGCATCTAATTCTTTCCACCCAGGGTATGGTATGAATAGGACACAGGAGTGGCGCCGCTGAAAAATACTTCCAGCTACTGCGAATAGGCCCAGCCACCCGTGTTCAGGCCGTGACCCTACCTGAACGAGCCTTCGGTTCTGTTCAAACTCCCCAGACTGAAACTGCACTCTTGAAATTTCACTCTACAGTCGTTCTGAAATACAACCACCTCCCATATCAGAGTATCATCATGTATCCCCCCGCTGTCACATCCGATTCTGTGGTCCACCTAGAGCTCAGAGAACATCTGAGGATCAACCCGGATGCGGAGAGGGTGGAACTGGTACCACCATTATTGTGAAATTCGTTCGGTCCTCTACTAATCTTCCATATCTCAGCTGACGGGAATTGCTCGCGACTTGCACCATATCCACGACCTCCAGGTCACCCACGGACGCCTCGAATTTGTGCGAACGCCATCATACCGATAACCCACGCCGCGTACTGACAATATTTCAGGGAACGGTAGAGGCGGACCGGGATGGAACAGTACGAATATCGGATTTCTGGAGATCCCCTGTTCTCCCTTCCCAAGTGACCGGGTCAACAACGAATACACACCCTTCGTTCATTCAGAGTGCCTCAGAATCCGGACCCTCCAGAACCTCTAGGGCGAAAGTCGCTAAGGCGAATGACATGTGTGCGTTTTGCCTACTTGCCTGGGAGGTAGTAAACCCCTTCTTGGATTTGAGCCGTTCACTCAAGAGTACACGTTAGTTGTTTGCAGGCGAATTCCCACTACGATCAACGGGGGAAGCAATGATCGTGGTGGACGTTGCCCCTACCCAGCTGCCTCGACCCAACTACCCTGAGCTCTCGGACGAAGTGTGGGACATGATTGGAAAATGCTTGGGGGCGGACCCGGATCGTCGGCTGACGGCCTCCTCGGTGGAGATTATCCTGGAGGTGGAGCCTGTGTATGTGAATCGGGGAACACCCTTTATATTCTGTTGATTCTCGTCCCTTGATCAAACGTGTGTTCTGTGTGCCCTTCAAGCTTCAATGTCTATGCAGTATTTACCGAGACGTTCTGCGATCTGCGGGGGCGGCCCGTATGTAGCCAGTAGTGAGGCATCGATCGGGGCGCCCACTGACGCTCATCCGTCACGGCGATATCGCACTGCTTCCCAGGGTAAGTCCTGCAACCGTGTAACATAGTACTACCAGCTGCTCAATTTCATGTAGGCGGGAGGCAACACGAGTATACCCACTTTGTTTGAGAAGCGATCGCCCAACATAGTGGGTGAAAGTGGAGGTTTGTTTTGCTGCCGATGGGTTGGATCTGGTGCTCATTCTCGCCAGTTGGGATGGCCGGGAACCAAACAGATCCTACGAGAGAAACTCTACCCCATCAACTCGGCTCTATATTCGGCAAATATGGTGTTCTTGGTGATGTTCAGGACAACCCGATAGATACAGATGCTGAGGATGCTCAACCAACTACGTCTGTTAGTGTTCCCGCTTTGCTCATCCAGCCCTTTCACTTCGATCAGAACATGGGGATGAGCGATAGTTACCCCCAAACCATGGAATATCCATCATTTTTCCCCAACCAGACCTATACTAATTGGGGCACGCACTCCATCCCCCTCGACACCTCCTTCCCGGCGATGGGCGCCTCTCCCACCCGTCTTGCTGATTCTTCCAGCAGCCCGCTCCAAGTGAACGTAAGTCGCTTGTTGCTTCCTCTTTCTGTTCACTAAGCGCCCGCCCCACAGCTTGATCTCCAGACAAGCCCAACAAGTACAAACAACGTTCAAGTTACCGTCTGGGACCTCGCTCGGGCGTACCCAACCGCCCGTGGTATTCCTGTCCCACAGAAGATGTATAAATCTCCAACGCAAAGTGATCGACGGCGCTATGTTGAAGGGGTTGAGTTGGGCCCACCCATCATGTTCTACCTCCAAGGGCCCGGGGAATGTGGCATTCCTCTTCATGATGCTCTCAGTGGCAAGTACACCAGGCTAGTGGGGCGAGATGACCCAATACCATTCGGGGAACGCGGCCCATCCATCTGTATCCGGCTGAAGGTGACTCCCTCTACTTTGAACACTAAACCGATGGGTGACCTCGTCAAATTCTAGTGGCCGGGATATGGAAACTGGTCTCGGCGGGTATGGTCTTTGACGACACCCCAACAGGACTCCGATTGAATATGCATCCCAGATTCCCACGAAGGACTTCATGAGCCCACCTCGCCCTATTACCCATTCAAAGCTTGCAAAGAACACCGCCCGAACCGTTCAGACCTTCATCAGGGTAACTATTCTTCAGTCCCTCGCCAGCCATTTACTGACACTTCTCTGACAGTCGAAGTCCGAGACCACGATGGATCCCGATGTGGATCCCAGGTGGCAGGTTGGCCCCGGTCACATCACGATTGACGATTTGGTTTTGGTCGGACTGCAACATGTGTCAAAAGGCTCGTGGCAATGTCACCTTCGCCTCAACCGATCTCTCTAACCGTCACGTACGATCAATAATCGCGTCCAACACCCTCCCCCTTTCTCGTCTGTTTCCTTTTTTGCTGTCTGTGTAGAAGTAAATCACATTGTCTCCATTTCCGCCTCCTCTTTTTCTTCACCGGCTGTTTCTCTGCCTTGTCATAATCTAACCTCGGAAACCTGTATCTCGAGTCGGAATGTCTTTGGCCAGGTGGGTGTGTCCCTGTCCATCAACGGACCCACCACGGCGACCGCGGACGAAACAGGGCCGCCTAACGCCCTCGCGATAGGCCGTGGAGAGGGTTGATCATACAGTAGCCGACCGTCACCAACCTTTCTATTCACTCATGTGCAAAACAGGAGGCATAATACATGGTGAATGAGACAGGAGCACGCGAGACCGACAATCCTTCGTACGAGAGGCTGCACAAAGTCATCCTATATCACGAAACGACTATAACTGAACAACCAAACACCCCTCCTCTTATCCGCTCCCTCCACAATAGACCTTGATTTCCGACTACTTTCAGCCAACGATTTACCCACAACTGTTGGAGTCCTGGGCTCTGCCGCCTGCCAGCCCTAGTGCCCGGGCTTATTCGGACGCGGCTGCCTGTCGACCATGGTGGCGGACCTCCAGGTTGGTAGCTGTAACTGACATAAGCAGGAGAAATGATCGAAAGCGGGTGGGAGGTACTCGTACCCTCACCGAGTCCCATCGAACGACGAGAGCCAGACTTGCCCTACTTCAGCTTCACGAGCGACTCTACAGCCTAAACCTCCGATGGGCCTGTAATTGACGTGAGCGGGAGAGAACGATCGAAAGCGGGTGGGACGTGCGACGAGGCGGGGCGGCGTTGGCGAAGACGGCGAGGGTGAGGAAGAAGATCGCTGGTCGTAAGATGGCACCGGGCCTGAGGGTGGAAGACTGGGGATAATGATGAAGGAGTGCCTGCACTGGTGAAACCTAGTGTTGGATAGAGGAGTTTATGTAACATATCCCCCCAGACACAGCACCCAACGCCCCGTGGTTGACACCGAGTCCCCCGGCCTACGTGATTCATCACAGTGTGGGTGAACTTCTGGTGGCGATGGAAGACATCAGATTGAGTGGAGGACCCGCGATCTGGAGTCCGGCTTGGTGTCCGGGCCCCCGAACTACGCGGCGGTTTGTGCATAGAAGTAAACACAGCGCTTGACCTCCCGTCCACCTTCACACTGGGCAAAGGACTGTATGTCAGGAAGTGGGCTCTGCGATCTGCGGGATACTGGGACACGAAGCCGTGCTTCGGTCCGGTCTTAATGATGAGGAGTTAGCGAATGACCGATCCAAGTGGGTTGCGTATGGGTCGGGAATCTGCGATCCGTTTGACGGGTCGCGGCGGCCTTTTGCTGGGTAACCGAGGGGGTCGATTCATTCGTGGCGATGTGAGGATTAGTCGGTCACCCGCGAACTTGTCGGGCAACACCATCTTATCTCGGCTCCCTGGACAATGATTAGCCTGAGCTTTCTGTGCAACGTTCATCATGATCTGAATTTGCTGGACGATAGTTACTAGCATTGTACCCGGGACCTGCTGCAGCCGCGTCACATGCAAAAACTGTCGTGCTGTTCGAACACCATCATTCCGAACTTTCCTGGGTAATGCTGGCTTGCATCGCGCCCGGGACCCTCCTACCTTGGGTCAAACGCGGTCTGTCGCACTGGGCCTTTTTCGGTGCTGGTTTATCGTGCAGAGGTAATCGCGCGCTACGGTCCGTGAGATTGTGGGGCGCCCCAGGCTCGCATCACTCACGCGTCCTTCCCCGCAGATGCGGGAGCCCAAACTCCTGATATCGTGTACCACGCGCGACCACGCGCCGCCCGAGCCAGTGATGGTTGCAACCAATCAAAGAGAGGCGAGGCGTATTACACGGGGGCGAGCTGCCACATTCGGTTCGTGTCTCCCGCCTCCAGCCAATGGGGATGTGTGACGTCTTGGATATGATGAGCGGGGCCGTGGGCCAATCGCGGGTAATATTGATCGAAGGCAAATTTCAATGATCTCAGTCTTCCTTTGCCGTGGTTCACGCAACATCGTCATCGATATTGGAGTTGCCCCCTACGCCCATGAAGGTCATTCGTTTTAGGGGGCCGAACGTTATCCTTTGACACCACCTGAGCAAAGTCAGAGGCACTTTGTCGCCCCTTGAACCACACGAAGGATTCTGATGATGCAGAGGTTTGTCGTCTTATCTATCTTACGAGGTTTCCACGGGTTTTTCTTTATAGGAGTAAACGCGTATAACGAACCAGGGACGAAGAGACCTTCTTGCTACGGGAAAGTACAACACTGCGATTTGACCATGCCACGAAGTCCCTTTTCCCAGATGGTTTGCCGTCCCCCCATAGGAGTTGGCACTTCATTACACCCTTTACCCCCCCGCCATGCGGTGCGCGCTCAGTGGAATTACATAACCTTCCTCACGGACAGTCTGCCAAGAGAGTGGACAGGGATTGCCGGTTTGCCATGCAGAGGACACACCCCTGTCCTTGCACGAGTGTAAGTACTAAATCCCTCATCGTCCACCACCAACAGTAAAGCGTGGTTTGCTCGAGGAGACTATAGTTTAGGCCAAGTGTACGTTGTTGACAACCTGTATGCGGTTGAGAAGCAGTAGCGGTACAACGAGCTCTGGTCTCGGTTTGTCAGTCCACAATATATCACGAAAGAACGTCCTCAGTGCGAGAATGTCGCCTTAAAGCAACCAAAAAGCACCCAGTCGGCCTGCAATCTCTCCTTTTTTGTCACATTGGATCCACCGCCACGATTATGATCGAGGGCACCGTAGAGCACCCATCTGATGACATTCATCCCTACAGCATGTACAGGCACGGGAAAACAGATGCGAAGCGAAAAATAGTCATAGGGTATTCGTTACAGAAGATGAAGCAGAACGATAAGCGAAACGGAGTAAGAGATTTAGGCGGTGAACTTCGCCTGGACCACCAGAACACCCTCCCCGACACTTCCAGAAATAATAGCGGTACCAACCTCTCCAAGGGTCTTGGTAGCTTCGCTTCCAATGGAGATATGGTTTTCGGACAACAACGCCTTCAACTCCGCATCGTGACTCTCGGTCGCCATCCTCCTTGACCTTCCTGCGACAATCAGCAGCCGCCTCGAACCCGAACCCTCTGATTGTGATCGAAGGGTGGAGGCAAAGGTTTGGACAAAGTGGAGGGGCTTATAGGAGTTCTCTTCGCTGAACGTTATCCGGCCAACGGCCTCGCGAAGGGGTGCATCTGAGATGTTGGAGGTGTATCGGCCCCAGGCAAGGTCATCAGCGGTATCGGATGCGAGGCGGGTCTGAGTAGACTGGTTGCCATAAACGGTGTCAGGGAATAGAGTCTAGAAAAAGTGATTTGATAAGGATTTCAATCCATTTTAGGTGTGGGACACGTACGTTGTGAACGGTCGTCTTGACCTCCTCGGTTGCTTCCGCGGTCTCAGTTCCGTCCGTCTTCTTTATCCTCACAACCGTAGCCGTAACACCAGAATCTCCGGCACAAAATTGGACCACAAGGGAGAGAGCAAGCCTATCATCGGGGCCACCGAAGAACGGGAGGAAAATATGTTGATAACCAGGGTTTCCGGAGGCGGACAGTCCACGGTCGATGATAAGGCAAACATCCGCCTTGGTTCCAGCGAAGACTTTCCTAATATAATGGGAGTTGACTACTTCTGTAGTATGCTCATTCGTGACAGTCCTGTTGAACAAGTTGTCGAACGGGTTGAATCCAACGGAACCAGCTGCATCATCATTCACGGAAGCCTTCCAGGGAACCAACAACATCTGGGAAGAGGACTCGTCGACATGCCTCGCGACGCTATTGGAGAATTCATCATAGTTGACAACGGAAATGTTGGCCCTAACGGGTACGTGGTTGAGGGCTCCAAAGGTCCGGAAGACGGAGACGATAGGATCGGTTTGGAGGACATAATCAGCCTCAGCGGACATCATGACAGCCGAGGTACGTTCGGTCAGTTCAATCAACCTCAGCGCTTCCATGGAAACGGGGCGGAAAGTAGAGATCTCTCGGATGGACGCCTTTTCATCCGAGCTGGATTCAGAGAGGGCTGGGATGGAGTGGGAGGATGAGTTGGAGAGGAGCTGGGTGATGGTCATGATCGCCGGAAGTTGTTCCAGTTTATCCAATACGACGGCGAACCGAGTCTTGAACTCGTCGCTGGAGCCGTCGTTGGGGAGATCTTCGACATCGGTGAGATCGCGATTCTCCTTCGGGTTAGCACCGAGATGAATACGGTGCCTTTGCGGGTAGATCAAGAGGGTCAACGGAGTAGTCTAAGATGACGGAATGTCAATGATGGAACCGCTCTTATGACCGTGCGAACTTACCATGAATGTCAAGACCAAAGCATGCAACACGAACATGGAGAAGGTTCTGGTATCCAGAATACCGGCTTGGAAACCGATGTTCAGCACGATGAGTTCCACGAGACTACGCGGTGAGTCAGCAAACGCTTGGCCGGGTGCGTCAAGTTAGGAAACATACCCCTTGCAACTCATGAGAGCACCAATAGCGCCAGACTCGCGCAAGTTGAAACCGGAGAGCTTGGCAGCGATGGCGCAAGGGAGAAATTTGGCGAGGAAAGAGACAACACAGAGCAAGATTGTATACCCCCAGGTGATACCGTTGTTCAAAAGGCCCAGGTTCGTCCTGAGACCAGAAAGGGTGAAGTACTGGAAAAGGCAAGTCAGGCACACCATAAGGAGTTACGCGTTGAAGATGAGGATCGATCGAATGGAATCCATCACGTACTATTGGGAGGAGAAGAATGGTGACCAGATCCTCGAACTTCTCCACCAATGAGATAGCGAAGTTATTATCATGAGGAATGATCAATCCAGCGACAAACCCGCCTAAATTCCCGGAAAAAAAGGATCAGGTTACAACGAGACTGAATGTGTAACCGTCGAAGACTCACCAAAGATGGGGTGGATGCCAATGATGTCGGTGAGAAAGGCGGAAATGAAAACCATTAAAAGCGTGGCAGTCATGACCAAAGTTGTAGGTTGGCCGGTAGCCAAACTTCCAGATTTCTTGAGCAAGAACCGGAAGGCTAACCTGACGGGCCAGAGCATGAAAATGACATAACCGATGCCAACCAAAAGAACATATAGAGCGGTGAGACCACCGGAAGCATTCACCAAAGCAACGGTCAAGGCAAGGAGAATCCAACCAACGACGTCGTTGCCGACACCGGCAGCGAGCACGATAACGCCGACAACAGTATCCAACAGCTTCAACTCGGTAAGAATACGGCAAAGGACTGGGAAAGCTGTGATTCCGACCGCGACCGCTACGAAGAGAATAAAGTAGCCAAAGTTGATCGTGTCAGGAATGAAGGTGTGATAGAGCGGCACGGCAATTGCAGCTCCAAGGCCAAGAGGAACAACGAGTCCCAGGATCGAAACAAAGGCGGCAGGTCTGCCGTTCCGCTTCATAAGCCGGATGTCGACCTCGAGACCAATGAGGAAAAGGTACAGCGTGATACCGATGTTGCTGGTAAGGACGAGAAGGGGAAATGACTCTTGCGGGAAGATCGTCCTGCTAAAGTTTGGAATGCGACCCATGACTAGGATAAGAGGGCGGTCAGCAAACGCTCCTGAGGAAAAGGAAGGGACAACAGACCTGTAGGACCGAGAATAATTCCAGCAATAACTTCTGCGATGACCCGGGGTTGCCTGATCATTCCGAGGGGGATGGCAAGGAGCTGCGTCATGCCGACGATGATCACTGGGAACGGAGAAAAGGATGAGTGAAGTGAGATGTACAAGATGTGGCGAAAAACACGGACATAGCTGGATAATCCATAGTCGCATGGGATTTGTAGCCGAATAGTGTGTAGGATTGTCTCCGGACAAAACTCCACCCTAACGGAACTCAGTTGCAGGGACAGGGGGCAGATGAGATGGGCGGACCTGTTCTGAGGCAGCTCTGGACACGAGCTGCCCGCCTAGATGGATTATCTCGTCTGCAAAGGCACCCATGTCGAGGACGGGGACAAAAGGAAGGGAGGGGGTTGCCAACGGATTCCGCCAAGCTCACACGATTGATATAAGTAGGTCGGCCCCACGGCCAGATGCCGGAATCTTCCCGTTTCGGGCCAGGCACCAACCGTGCGAAGGGCTATTTCTCTTCTATTACATCCATCGCCAAAACTGATTACTTATTACATCTCCCTGATACCCGCTCGCATCGTTTACGAATCGGAGGAGCAGCCTCGGCAGCCTGTTCGCCAAGGTTAGCGTCGCCGCCCACAGCCAGACGCGATGGTCACTCACCGCAATGAGTGCACTCCACAACGGTTCCGGATCTCAGCTGGCCCTTGGGAACTCGACAGATACAGGTAGATCCTTGGTAGTTCATGTCCTAACCCAATGTGAGCTCCAAGCGCTGTCACCAGTCCACTGTCTGATCTGGCACTCACCCTCGTTTGGATACACCGAAGACAGCACAACTTTTCGTACCCTGTCTTCTTCCACTTGGCGATGAGACTGATCGCTGACGTCAGGCTAGATATATGAAGGGGGGGGGTGCGCTCACTTTCCGTCAGCGTACCCTTCCTTAAGGAGCCAGTCATATAGCTCCCTCGAAATGGCTTCCCGTTTGTAGTACAAGTCGTAGACATATCGTGAGCGGGCATGCGAAATGCGCATTATGGGCCACAGCGACTCGGTTCTACGTTTTCCCTCGTGGGACTCATTCTCTGCGTCACGCATTTTCTTAGCATAGTCGTCGAGAATCTGCACTTGTAGTTTAGTGTCAGCCCCCAAGAATGCGAATCGCGTGCAGCAGAGACTCACACTCTCGATATCCTCGAAACCCTCTGGGGGTCGTTTAGTCCTCGAAGTTCGGATTTTCGGCATGATGGAGGGTGAGGACAAGCCGAGAGTCACCGTGATGGCGAACAGGTCTCGACGCGCCTCGTGTAGGCCGCATTTTCATCCGAACACTACGTCTCATCCACCGTCTTCTTCTCTCCTCTTCCAACGACCACCACCTCCATACACCCCCCCTCTGGCTCTCCGGCTCGGTTTCTCCACGCATATAGAGGCACTTTTATAGGCGACACGACCCTGGTCAGCCCAACGAGATGGGCCCCATCGTCCCAATCCTCCGTCTCGCCTACTTATTCCTCAACATCTACGACACCTACAAGGTTCTCAAGATCCCCGCTCCCTCGCCACGCAATGGTGGCCAACCCAGCATCAGGGCGATGACCCAGCGCAAGCGTGATATGAAGGGTATCATGACCATCTGGTCCGTCTGGGTATGTCCTCACCCCCCGTCGCACCCCGTGTTTTCGCCGACGTGTCCTGATCGTCCCCGATTCCCTCACTGGACAGTGTTGCATCGCGACCTACGAGACCACAGTAGACCCGCTCATAATCTATTTCCCCTTCTACGACGAGATAAAGTCGATCTTCCTCCTCTTCTTTATCCTCACCCGCTCTCGTGTGAGTAGACCTACTTTTATGCTGGTGTGGGTCGATCGCTGCTTGCGCTAAGCGGGTTTGAGCCATCGACCCTAATCCACCTTCACCATGGAATGTTGCGTTCTAAATGCGTCTTTTTGCTGATAGGGTGCCGAGCCGGTCTATCTTCACGTAATCCGTCCTTTGATTAAGCCCCACACCCACACCTTCGATACGTTGCTCGAGACCATCCACCTGTTCGGCGACTTCCTGGCTGTCCTCGTTTCTTGGCCCATCCAAATTGTTTACGCGTGGTATAAGGGGCTCAACTTCAACTTCCCGTGGAGCTCCTCCACGGCAGACGAGGATCTACTGAGCGTCAGTTCCGACGAGTCTCGCCCTCAATCTAGGTTAAAACAGCGACCACAGGCACATGTCCGCCAGCGCTCCAACATCTCTACCCGTAACGCTCAGGACCCTGTGGATGGGTTCGGGGGCCATCAGATCTGGTACCCACCTCCTCCTGCTTATGAGGAGGAAGATCGTTCTCAAGTCCGGCTGCCTGTCTCTTCCCTCGCGCCCGGGTTGTACCCCAATACACGCAGCCCAGACGAATGGCGGAAATATCCAGACTTCCCGGCTGCCTACCCTTTGTCGCCTGTACTGGGCCCAGCCCCCCCACCCGGTTTCCCCATCCTTGCACCCGTACCAAAACGCCCCTCAGACGTCATCGATATAGATAACATGTCCAATTCTGGACAGGACGACGATGTTGAAGAGGATGATAACGTGACCCGGCCGGGTTTTCGCAGGTCGCTCCTGTCGTCGCGTGAGTCCACGAACCCCGACTCCGTTGTACGCTTGAGCGACGAATCTTATACGCATGGGGTTCTGCTTGAAGAAAAAACAAAATACAGCCAAAGAAAGAGGAAGCGGATGGCGTCAGAGAGTAAAGAAGAGAAGGGTGGCGATGGGGAGGAAGGTGACATGGACGTCGATGAGAAATCAGGCGGAGAGAATGCTGTAGATGCCGACGAGGAGATGGACGAGGATGAGAGTGAGGACGAAGACTACCCTGGCGACATGAGTTTCACAACACCCAGAATCAGAGTCACCGGTATGTCCGTGGACAGCGATGCGGATATGGAAGATGCCTCGGGCTTTGAGCGGGAGAATAGTATTGGTCTCCAGACACCTCTCCCCTCTCAGCGCATCCGGCGCCGGGGGAAAAGGACGAAATCTAATGTCACACTCAAGGGATCGAGTTCGGTCGCTACCTTGAATCCAAGGAAGAACACGCAGGACGCAAGACTCAAGGTCCACACCGCCTCTTCTCCCAGCCCTCTTCCTCCTCATCTTGCCCCTCCATTGAGCGCGATCCCGAGTGGTTCTAGCGTGCGGAGCGCGTCTACCACTCTGTCGACTCTCGAAGGAGGCGACTCGTTGATGACAGGAGAGGGATCCGAGAGGGATGAGATTGAGACGCCCTTGTCTCCCGAATTCCCTTCCCCTATCACTTATCCGGCGGCCTCTCCCCCCTTCCCCATTCCGGACGTCGACCCTACTCTCACGGTACCAACGAATGTCCGCGGGAAGCGACTGTTCCCCAGGTCTCCCGCGACGAGCACGAGGAGTAGACCACTGAAACAATGCGTTGCCATCACCAGTTCTTCGAGCGGTGGTGCCGGCTCTCGCGCTAGCTCTCGATCGAGAGCGAGCGGAAAATCCCAAAGGTTACATCCGGTTGCAAGGAAGAAGAACGCTGGAGGCTCCGGACCGACAAGAATTGCTGTCCGTCCCGTCGCAGAGGGTGTCGAAAATGTCCCAATCCCTATGCCAATCCCCATCCTAGTGTCAGATTCCGAAGATGCTCGCAGGAGCAAGTGGATGAAGAACGTAGAGGCGGACGCACCTGCTCTGAGCAAGAAACAAAAGATCTCTTCCACTTCATTGCGCAAGACATCGAGTTCGGGGTATAGGAGACCGGCTGCACCCCAGGAGCCGATCCGGATCGCAAGGAGCACATCCTCGGTGTGAGCTCTTCTGCATCTGACGTCGAAGCGAGGAAGAAAGTTGGTTTTTCGGGGTACCACAAGTCCGCTGTGCGGACTACCAGGGTGAGAAACGGTGGCGTTGGAAGTGTCAACGAAAGCGAGGGGTAATGGTGCTCTAATTAATCGGCAACGATGACTTGTTTATGACCGCATTCGCATTTTTCTCTTTTTATTCCCGGACGACCTTGGCCAGTCGTGGTCCATCCCCCTTCCCTCTCTCTATAACCTGGGAAACGCGATCTTTACTCTTCCTTCTCGACCGTTACATTTTTATCCATTGTATTTGTATACTCATTCAGCATTTTTGCAATTTTATTTAGACGGCCCAGTGCATGATTTTCCGAGTCCATTCATACCATCGTCGTTGCCTCGTGCCTCCCTTCCTCAGCGCCTGCGACGAGGGATCGGGTCTTGACGATTAGATCCCCCGCGCGACCCCAAGGCTTGCAGATGCCCAAAGCACCGATAAAGGCGGCAGGGAGGTCGCCGATGTGCCTCTGATCTGAGCCGCGAGCGACGGGTTCAGGTAGAGAGGTGTGTGTACGGGTGGCTGTGCGGGTTCACCTTTTTGGGAAGAACAATGTGGGGGTGCCGAGTCGAGTTGCAGAAATGAGCAGGCGTTGCCTTGAGGACGTTTCTACCCCAGGACGTAAGCCGAAACGCGAAGGCTTGTGACAGGATGATGCAGAGCTCGAGGTGCTCCCCGGAAATTTCGTACACGCCGGAGCAACATGTTCATCACACGTCCGCATTTCGGCCTTTGCCTTTCCCCCTTGACTGTGTACCACTATCACATCCGCCCGCCCCCCTCCCTCTGCTCCACGTCTGAAAATTCCAACCCGGGCATTAAACACGCCACGTATGTGAAAACCCAGCTTTTCATTTTCTGGGTCTTGCGATAATTAGTCCTCACCTGACCGGCTTCCCGAACAGCCGAACAACTCACGAGAGTCGCACCGCTTATCGAGAAAACCACATACCGTCTTGCTAGGAGGGCACCCACACACCGGCGCACACGCACGCGACAATTTGGAATATGTCATCCAGGAAGAAACACCAATGTCATTCATGTCAGTCTCCTATGAAAGGACACAAACGAGGACCCGACGGGACGTTTATTTGCCCAGCGAGCTTTCCCCTACCGTCGACTTCACGCGTCGCGCCCACGCCCCTTCCACGACAGGGAACCATCCCGCGGAGGATGACCTCTCCAATTCAACGAGGCATGACGATACAGCTAGACGAGAAGGGCGATCAGGTGTTCGTCAACGGACAGAGGTACTCGAGAATCATGCCCGGAACGCTGGACTCTCAGGTATGGACCTGGATGCACGCAGGAGGCGCCAGTCGCCAAGCTACACCTGGGATCCTGGAAGTCGAGGATGACGACGATGTCGAAATTATTGACGATGAGGACGACGACGAGGTCGAATACGAAGGAGAGATTCCAAGGCTCACTACACGCCAGCTATCACTACAACCCCGAATGTTCCCCACGCCTTTCCGTACACCCGCTCCCTCCGCTCACCGACACTCGGCCATACGCGACCTTGGTAAACGACGGGAGAGGGAGATGAGTGTCGTCTCCGCCGCGGGGGATGATTGGCCATTGGCCAGTCTGTATCGGATTCCATCGGACCGTGTGCAGCAGGTGGTACAGGAGGCGAAGAACCACGGACTATACGCGCGTGTCATACCCAGATCGCGTGTTGTCCCCGTGCCAATGGAAACGCCCCTACCGTGGATAAAGGAGGAGTACGAGGAGGAGGACAGTGGGTTCTTTGAAAACTTTGGGGAGGGAAGTCCTAGGAGGATGATGAATGGGAACGGGAATGCTGGGAGCAGTAGGGCTGGGAAGGAGAGAGAGAGGAATAGAGATTGGGAGGTGATCTTGGGAACTGACGAAGGCGCGGTCGAGCACCTTCAACGACTCGTGCTCAACGATCAGGAAGACGAACGGCAAAGGGAATCTCGAAGAATATCAGGACACCACCCACGCTCTGTGGGCAGCAACCCACCACCGCCCGCCTTACCTGCCCCCATGGCCGTCACACCGTCTCCCCACTCCGGCACGAGTTGGTCGAGTATTTTGATGGCCATGCTCATGGGAGCTATCGCGATGTTTTGGGTGCTGCTAAAGATCCCAGATGACTGATTTGTGTAGGGATATGGGACTCTGGTTCTCGTCGTGCTTTCGTCGTATTGTTCTGAATGTACTTCCGCTGCTTTCGATGACTTATAACTCACAAACCACACCTTATTTCCAATATCAGGGTTTGAGATCTCTATCCGGCGCCTTTGGCCCTAGTGGCCCTTTTGTTGACCGGAGGGGACTAGTGAGATGAACGGAGGGTCAACAACACTTTGACACCTTGAGTGGCCAGGATCCGCGCGTTGTCTTGATCGCCGGAGGGTCTGTTGTCGAGCCCAGGTCATAAGGACTGAAGGGTATGATCGCATCTCGAATCTTGAGTTTGTCCTGTCCCTACTCGGATTGCCTACGGTATTTGTGTTTTTTGTCTCGCCGGATGCCCTAGCAGTGTGACGTGTGTTTATGCCTCGTTTATTGTCTGCCATGAGGTGGAGGAGAAGGTGAAGGGGGCGAAATCGGATAGACTCGTGTTTCTCGGCTGCTCGCACCGATGCTGGAATTCCTCTTCGCGCACCATACACCCTTGCAGAGATACTTCCGATGTTCCACTTTGTTCCTTCTGGCTCCCGCGAGTCGCTTGCCGAGGGACAACGGGCGAGGAACAATGCCGGCGAATTGCGAACAGCCAGCCCGAATAGGAAGTGCACCCCCTTGCCAATTCACCCGTCACGACAAACGAACAACAAAAGGGACTACGCTCGGACGAACATTTGTGTGGATTTGGCTTAGGGCGGAAGGGAGTTTTAGAAACGAGCTAAGTCGTTGGGTGAGTTGCCGGCGGATCCATACGTATGCGTGTACGTGTACGCGTGGAAATAACTGGATTTTTGCTGAATATTCTCTCCTCAGGCTGTGAACCGCAGCGTGGCCCAGCGGGGCATACTAGGTTTTCATTTCCGGGGTAGACCACGGGGACAACCTTTGCATGGTCTATGCTCGGTCCCCAGCCACTCGACGCCACGGGGACACACGCACAAACAACACTCCTTTGTGTTTTAGTTCCGCTTCCAGTGACACGGTTTGTTCTAGTCCCGAGACGCGGAACCGGACTCGGCACACTGTGACATCTCCCCTCCCCCGGACATGTTCTGGTCTCAAACTGCCTTTGTGAAACCTCATTCCGTGCCAAAAACCACCGAGTGATCCAAGACCTGTCGCGCCCGCCCAATCGCACCGCCTGAGTACACATATGCAGTGGGTTTTTTCTCCGCTCGAGGACGACTGCGAGATCGATATCTATCCTTTCGAGATCTTTTGTGTCCCATGGTCATGGCGTTATTCGCTGCGCCGTGGGCGGATTCCCCACCGTGGCCCTGTAAACCGACGCCATGTCCTTGATTTGACTGATCTCGACAGCCTCTCGATCCAGCTTGGTTTCTCTTTCGGATTTGGCAGCGCTTTGTTGTCTTTGTCTATATAACCCAGCCTGTGCCTTCCTCCGTTCCGATTTTCTTTCTCCCCCACGCTCTCTCCAGCTTTCGCTTTGGTCTTCCTCCCCTCCTCCCCCTGCGACCATACCCGAGTCACCGTTGGAGCCTTTGTGGATACCTCGCATCCCCAAAGCCGAGTCATCCGGACCCAACTACGCTAGTGGAAATTAGGACCGGCGCCTTTCCGGCCACCCCACACGACTCAACACTTCAACGCCACAATCGCGCTAGCGCGCAAGTTGAACTCTCTCCCCTCCCCTTTCACCTCCCTCCCAAACCATGTCGCGTTTCCACCCCGCTTCTCTCATCGACCCCCAAAACCACCCACAAGAACTGTTGGATTTCATCGAGCTTGATGCTCAGGATCGTTGTGTTATTGGTATGTCTGTTTCTCGATTACCTCGCTTGTGCACTCGGCTAACGTCCTCATCATAGATTACATCGTCCGCACGACCACAGACGTGGCTGCTCATGCTCTCAATCCTAGTTCTACCGAAAAAACGCGCACGGGTCTTCTTTCCCTGTCCGATAGGATACACAACAAGTATTGTGGTTTCAACCAGTTCGTCTCAAACGTCATCCGTAGAAGCCAAACGCAGACCTCTACGATCCTCGTCGCGTTGCTCTACTTGAAGAGGGCAAAACTTCACCTGGATGTCCCTCCTTTGGACTGGATCTTGCACAGGCTGTTCCTGGGCGCGTTGATCCTCGCCACAAAGGTTCGCCACATCTCGCCCCCCTTCGCGATTACACGCGATTACTGACCTTCCTTTCACGCGTTTGTCGCTTTAGTATACCCTCGACTCTGCTCACCACAACAGCGAATGGGCAATCATCACCGGTACCTTCGGTCGCCGAGACATCGGGAAGATGGAATTACAGATGTTCGAAATCCTCGACATGAGGCTGTCTTTCACTGAGGAGGAACTGAGGCAACTTCGCCTTGAGATCCTCGCTACATACACGACCGAGCTCGCGTACCTTGCGCGTCCAAAACCTACTTCTCCCAAGTCTAAGAACCACCGCTCACGCTCACCTGACGCGAGAGATTTGCCCAAACGGAAGAAAGCCAAGTTCATCGTGGAAGAGGATGACGAGAGCGACCGCGAGTCCGAGTCCGAGTCCGAGTCCGACTTCGAGGTCGATGAGCCGCACTACAAGTCTGAGCTCGAGGAGTCCTACGTCTACCCTTCACCACCACAACTTTCTACCTCTTCCTCTTCATCCTTGGCCTCTTCTGCGGCCACTCCCCCAGAGGGACCTTCTGTAAAGCTGGTTCGTTCTCGTGCTACGGCGGACCTCTACACAGGGTTCAACTCCAGGTCGTCCTCCTACTCGCCTCAGACCCCGTTCTCCCCCACCATTCAAGTCCCCATGGTCGATCCTCATACCACGATGGAGAATTTCGTCAAGTCCTCTGCTACTGGCTGGCAGCTTCTTCAGTGGTTCAAGTCTTCGCCATGGATCGCAGCCAAGCGGTGAGCCGCCGCGGTCGCGTTGACTTCATTCCGTCACACAATGTCATTTTTCTCTAACTGTCCATATTTGTATGCTTTATCTCGTTTGCGTTCTGCCGTATATGGTTCTTCCGTTCTCTGTATGCTATCTTTTCTTTCGGATTTGTTTCGTTCCGTTATGGCACTGGGTCCCCCGGTAGGTGTGGTTCTCAGTGTCGTATACCTCCTGTGATCTATTTGTTATGCCATATGACCAGTACCGTGGTCTTCAACTGTACCATTCCCCAGCTACATTCTGTACATTAACATTTGCCACTTGTTGTGCTTAGTCGCCCATCAGATATTGTACTTCTTACACTGTACCATCCACACTAAACCCTCTGAATTTACATAATACCAAACCGTAACCATGTCTTATACGCTTCTGCACGACCAGGGCCGCATTGTCCTGACGAGTTGGGATAGAGGGTGGTAAACGGTCACGTGGGTGGTCACAGCCAATCGAAGGTGATTCGAGAGAGGAAATGAGCGTGAGCCGTTGGTTGGCCTTGTTTACCTCCGCTTCTCCCCTCCGTGGGTCAGTTGTTTTGGATCCCTGGACACACGGCCACATCAGACCTCTCTGTCTTTGTGTCTTTGCGACCGTGCCCCAATAAATCCCACGATTTGGATATAAAAACGACACCTGTGAGTGGTCGGAAATGCTCAACCCCACTACAACATTCCCTTCTCAACCTGCTGGACAGAACACAACCTCTCCGCATCTATCACTCACAGTGACTCGCTGTTCTCAGCGACACAATCTACTACCACCACGATGTCGGGCACACCGCCTTCCTCCAGGAAGAGACCCCAGTGCCATAGCTGTGGGACCCTGATGGCTGGACATCGACGAGTAAACGGCAGATATATATGTCCAAACGACGACGACACGAGCAATAACAACACGGAAACAACCACCCCTTCCCCACGGCGCTCCGCGCGTCTTAACTCTTACCCTCAAGAACAACAAACACCACCACCACCTTCGACGCGTCCAGGGCCAAGTAATTGGGACCCACCTTCGCGTTCCAGGAGTGCCAAACGCGAACGCACATTGTCCCCAGCCCCGACCGTGATGAGCGAAGAATATTGCAAGACGGAAGACGAGTCATATTATACCGAGAACGATTTCGTTGGATCGCCACCTACGCCCCAACAACGGACCACCAAGATCGGACCCACGAGCTCATTACGCACGTTCGCCCGAAGTGTACGATTGAGCACGCCTCTCGCCAGCATCTTCACCGCCCCCAGATCCGATATCGAGGAGGTTCAGCAAGAAGCGGGAAGACATGGACTGTATACCGGCACGGTGTACAAGCCGAGGAGGATAAAGGAGGAGGAGAGCCAGCGATGGGTGGTTATGGGATGTGATCCGGACGCTGTAGATCGGCTGGTCGATTTTCAGCGGAAGGATGTCGCTCATCAACTGGAGCTGGAATCTCGAACGACCACACCTATGCCTGTGGGTGCGATGGTGCCTCCGATAAACGTTACGTGCAACGGGCCGAGCATGTGGAGAACCTCTGTCCACCTCGTGCTTGCAGGGTCTTTTGGGGGATTGGTACTTTTTTACATGTTTGTCTATCTTTAGGTGCATTTCGCATGCTGTACTTCTAGTCTATTAGGCTCTCGTTGGTAGGATTCTATGTACTTATGAACGTTATCGCATATGACCAGCCTGGGAGTGCGTCATGTCCACCATGATCATCACCGGCTATCACTTTCGCATACCGCATAGACTTGCCTTGACTCACCATCCACCTGGTGCTTCTCTCTCAATAGGAGTCAGGGACTCCTCAATAAAGATGACCGACCGCAGATACACAAGGCGGAAATCATCCTCTGTCAGGCTCTCAACCGACTCCATCCCTCCCCAGCTGCCCCTCTACTCCTCACCGCCCCAAACCACCGCCGCCTGGAGCCGCTTCGACCAGAACCCGCCCTTCGTCGACAAACCTCCGGATTATCCGGAGTCTTCTGAAGAGGCCGACGCTGACGAATCTGACCAGGAGGTCTCTGTTTATAAACGGCGCCCGACCTCGCCACAGGTTTATGTGTCTCCTCTCCAGTATTCACCGCGAAAGATCCGAAGGTTACCTCATCAGTATCACTCTCCCTCCCCGTCTTTAACGTCTCAGAAATCAAGACATTACGCAAGAAACTCTCCCTTACAGAACGTAGCAACCAGCAGCGACGCCTATCTCGATTCTTTGTTGGCTCGCAGCGTTCACGCCCTCGAAATCTCCAACACCCTTTTACAGTCCTCTTTCACCACAAAGTCTTCCATGACCGCCGTCTTATCCTCAAACTCGCCCGTAGATGATGGTTTGGAGGAGAGCGCGACCGGGTTATCGAAACGGATTATGAAGAGCAGGGATTTGCAGAAGAATTGGATCGACGACCTGGAGGAGATCGAGAAGCGGGTCGATAGCTTGTTTGGTGAGCAGACGGGGAGGGGGGAGGGTCCTAGCTCGGGCCGTGGACGGGATTCGGGAATCTCTGCTGAGCCACCAAGTCCGGACGCCACCAGCCCCATCAGTCAAAGCCTACCCACTTCACCTGCAGTGCCCCCGACACTGGCGGAGCGCCGGCGGGGCCTTAACTCACCTTCGTTGACAGTTGTCACACCCACCTCGGACGGCCAGCTCAATTACTCAACCCATGACCGCAGTCACTTCGTGGCTCCCCCACCGCGAGCCTTGACGGTGTATATCGGATCCGACGATATCAACGCAGAGGCAATCAAATTGCCTCCCACACTTGGCATCAAATCACCACCGCGGCCGGCTCAGCCCCATCTGTTCCAGCCCACCACGTCCTCTGCTTCGCCATCACCTGCTTCGTCGAGGCGGACGAGTTTTAGTAATGGGCAGAGTGCGGGGACTCAGACTTCCGAGTTGACTACTGCGGTCCGGGCATATGATATTCTCTCGTCGTATGTGACACCGCGGCGTGGATCTAACAAGGTCTTGCGAACCCTGTCGTTTGGTTCCAACACTTCACCGGTAAGGCCGGGAAGCATCAGCCGGAGCCAACCCAGCCCTACGCGGTCAGAAAGTCCGACCACGTCGACCACACCGAGAGGGAGATCTTTGACGCTTAGGACGACTCGGCTGGAATCTCAGTCGAGTTCGCCGGTCCTCCCGTCAAAACCATTAACACCGCCGATTGAGGAACTTTCCTCCGCGAACAGTTCTTCGGAGAGCGACGCACCGAACTTCGCCGTGACGTCGTTGAGGAAGATCTTCATGGATGACCAGGCGCTGGCTGCTGAGAGAGAGAAATTGCTCTCGGATTCGCGGTCGGGTACGTGTGAACCTGATTCCTGCAACTTCTGGTATTCTTATTCGGTTTGATACAGTGTCGAATTCTACTTCGAGTTCGAGGATGCGTCCTCCACCACGACTTTTGGTTTCTCCTACGTTGCCAGAAGCCAGCACCTCCCATGCTACAGCCTCTGTCTCAAGACTCTTGACCAAGAACAAACATTCTTCATCAACAAGACCACCCTCTCCTCCCCGACAATCTTCCTTACGATCGCCTTCACTTCTGTCTCCTACCTTATCTCCCACGAAGGGCTCTCCCGGCCCGTCTCCGTCGCCTTCGTTGCTCAACATTCCAAATTTCTTCGGCGGTGGGTCTGGAGGATCGAATAACGGCAGCGGACGAAGCACACCCAACCGAGTGAGCTTCGCCGCGTTACCAGAATCCTATGCGAACTCCAAACCCGGCGGACCCGGCGAGAACTTCAACCGAGAGAGGAGGCGGAAGCGAAAGAAGCCCAGTAGCCGGACACCCTCCAACTCTCGTTCCGGAGATCCAAGTCTAGATGATAACAGTGACGAAGGGAAAGGATGGGGGTGGTGGGCGAGCTGGTTGCTCGCTGGGAATAACCCGGGGAGCATGGGGTTGAGGCTTGATCAAGAGGCGAGGGCTGAGGAGAGGATGGCCAGGTGGGGTATACGACCAAGTCCGATATGAGGTTTGAACAGCCCATCCGCCCCATGCACTCGCTCGATCTTCCACTCAACGACCGCCTGTTTCTTTTTTTCTCTTATTCTCTATGCCGTTCGGTTGCTATTCATGATTGCCTCTCAATCCTCTCAGGGACTCTTTACTAACGAAGATGACGACGACGACGACCGTCCCTCTCCTTAGATATGATCTCCCTTTCCCTTCCCCTGCATATCCCAAACACATCGCATTCGTCGTTCCTCGCTCTCCGCCTCTCACATATGGAACCTTCTCACGCATAGATCATGTACATACATCCGACGCGCCACACCCTCCCCCATATTCCTGTAGTATACGATAACGCATGAGCTAGGGTCCACGGTTTTCAGTAGCTGTCCGCAGTTTTTCGCATTGTTTTCGTTCGCAAAGTTATGACCGGGGCCACCGTTTTAAGATGCAGAAGTTATAGGATTGGAGGTGGTCCCTTTCGGTTTTCGCTATGACGAGCTCGATTCACTTTGTACAAATGTGTGTATGGTTGTTCACGGATCTTTCTGTATTAATTGGACCCACGTTTTCCACGGAGCGCGTCCGAGTACGACGTATGTCGGCTCGTCTATTTCTTTCACTCCTTTCACTCCGGTACGCAGGTATGGCATCGATGAAAGTGGGGTTCCGTGAGTTGCAACTACCAGGCCTAGGATGCTCTCGGGCGAGGTTGGACAGCCTCATGAGACGGGACTTGGAGGCCGCCGTGCTTTGTCACCGCATGTTTATGAAAATATCGAATGAGAAATGCTGTGTGGTATGGGGCGCTAGCCGTATAGTCCTCCCCCTCTGGCGCTTAGTTGTCCCGTGGTGGCATTGCTCAGCAGCGCCTCCTGCCCCTTGTGGTAACACCCACTCCCGCATGACTGTCGATGTACTTGAGAGTTTTCTCACGTTCGCAACGTCTAGTCATGGGAGGTCCCCACCCCTCTCGGTCGCCACAGCATCGCGGGAGCGAGACTCTGCCCTCGTTCCCCTAGAAAATTCCTGTGCGGCCGGCCAATCCACTTACGGCTTCCTACTATTTTTGGGGTGTCAAGAATGGTTATACTTTTGTGTTCTTACGCTACACCATCTCTTGTATTCTCAGGGTAATTTCGGTTTCACAACTACCGAAATCTGCCCATACGTCCCACTCGGGTTCCGGTGTGGGATTTTAAATGCGATGCGGATGTGCACCGTGGACGCACTGATGTTTGTAAATGGCCACCGGGTCTGTGCATTCGCCCTTGAAGTTGACCGTTGGACGGTGACCGATTGACCTTCCGCCATGGACGCGCGCCTTTCTTGGTTAGCGGTATTCTGGGGGTAGGCCGTCTTTGTAGTTCTCCGTGGTCAGGGGTTTGTCATCCGTAGTGTGACAACGTATGCGTGGTCCGCGATATATATATATATACCACCCTGGTTATTCCTTCGCGCAGTGCTTCACCGTTTCCCCCCACATACGATCAACATAATGTTGTCCCGAATCTTCAAACCCAAACGCACAGCCTCCTTCGATGAGGATGTCTTGAAACAGCTGGTTAATTACGACGTCATCATCCTCATGGATGACAGCGGGAGCATGTTAAACTCGCGATGGGAGCAGGTACGGAACACGTTTCTTTCCACCCTACCCAAGAGCTGATGATGCGTGTATCAGGCTGGAAAGGTTATGAAAGGGGTGGTTAAAACAGCGATCGAGTACGATGAAGACGGTATCGAGATCCAATTCCTGAACAGTATGAGATGCCAGGTGGTCAAGGTGCGTCCAGGGTGCTGCCACGAGACTTTAAGGTCACAGTCTGACTTCGGTGTCAGTCAAAGGAGGAAGTTCGACATTTATTCGGGAAAGTCGTGCCGGCTGGCATGACTCCGCTCGGTGTTCGTTTGGGTGAAATCTGCGATGATTATCTTGGCAAGTTACGGGATCCGACGGCAAAACCAAAGCGACGGCTGATCGTCGTCATCACGGATGGCGCTCCGAGTGAGTCGATCTGCTCCACTCGAGACAACAAACTGACGGTTAATGTCGCCCTTTCTGAACTCCAGCCGACAAGGAGCAGCTGTGCGTCACACTCAAG
>Ga0307517_10002378_pt1 | contig 30284 bp, 40 predicted proteins | sample 23_EM_MG_FD_194515 | JGI IMG/M metagenome (GOLD analysis project Ga0307517, IMG submission 194515) | Populus trichocarpa ectomycorrhiza microbial communities from riparian zone in the Pacific Northwest, United States - 23_EM | ecosystem: Host-associated > Plants > Roots > Unclassified | place... | reverse complement strand
AATATTTCTGCGCCCACATCTGGGTAGTACGAGGGATTCATATCGTTCGAATGTTGCCAGCGGTCACCTAGTCATGGAGGATCGGTGCGGCAACAGTGCCGCGAAGATGAGGGAAGTGTCGAAACTTGAAGTCGCAAGGGAACGACCGGTGCTGGACGCTGGAATTTTGCTTGGGACGTTCGCTATTTTCTTCCTGCGGTCGGCGTGGTGTTAGGGGGCATCGGGACCTTCCGGACTTCCTTTTCCGGTCACAATCCCCCTTCGGAGTCTGCCGACGGACGTTCACCTCAATGGGCGATCATCGCTTCAATCCTGCCTCTTTGTTTTTGTCCGTTCAGGCCTGTCAAGATGACACTTACGTTCAGCGTTGTTATGCCAGGCAGTCGTTTCAGGGTGGGCTCTGTGCAAGGTGGACGTATGCATTTGGGTCGGGTGTAAAGCCTGGTCGCAGCCACACACGGTTTTGCGTCCGGCACTCCATTTTGGTGTCCTCGAACCTCGAGGGCCAACCGAGATAACTGTTACGCCACCCTTCCGTCACCCACGAACAGCCTATCTATCTAGCTCTACCCTACCCGGTCTACATCTCTATGATCCTGCACAACCCCACCCAACGACTCCGCGACCTCGACAAAGCTTCGCCACAGTTTCACAAACACCTCAGTGACATCCTTTCCGAGAATGAGTATCGGAAGGCTATCCCAAACCTACAAGGGGAAGATTTGGTGTGGCTCGTCGAGTACCTGGATAGTGTGAGTCTCCAGCTCATCTCTTCGCATCCCACACCGACCCCCGGGATAGGTTCTCGTCGGTATTTCCGACCATACAAGTCCCGCATTCCAGGAATCTCTACATGAACTTGGGGAGATATGTGGTGCTATGGAGTTGCTACCGAAGTCATGTACCCTTCCGGACTCCTTTCTGGACATCAGCCTTCCATCCGTTTCTGGGTGCCGATATGAGGGGACCCTTGGCGGTTTAAAGGTCCATATTAAGCATGTAAGGATGTCTCCTGAGGGGGATTCACAGAAGGCCAAGAAGGCACGTTCTCGATATCACATTTCCTCATTCTCCGACGCTAAGAAAACCCACAGACATTTCACTAGGTGGCCGTGACGTGGAAACACTTGATGCATCCGAACCTCGTTCCCCTTCTGGGTGTCACCATCGATCCCCCCCCAATTCATTTCGGATTGGATGGCCGGTGGAGACCTGACTGAATACATCACGAACCACCCTGATGCGGACCGACTTGGTCTCGTGCGTGCTTCTCCTACTGCACTGTATGAAATGCTTATCCCCCCACCAGCTATCTGGTGTCGCTGAAGGCCTCAACGACCTCCACTCTTCCAACGTGATTCATGGAGATCTCAAGGAGTACGTGACATCGTGATGCGAAAGGTCATCGAGGGCAAACTTCCAGAAAGACCGGAGGGGGCGTGGTTCACGGATGATTTACTTGAACCTACCTAGGCAGACCAAAGAAAAACCGGTTTTGCGGGCTGTTTTGACTTCACCATAGTTTTGGCTGCGAGGATACTACCAGACGAAAAACGTGGCTCTCAGAGCTTTCCGAACATACCCTATCCAAGATCTAAAGGAGGCAGAGAAGGTGCGTTGCGAGATCCTGATAATCACCACTTTCGTTTTTCGACGACCCTCACAGATACTATGGAAGGTGGTTGTATGGAAGAGATTGTCACATGACCACGTCCTAACTTTCTATGGCGTCGACACGAAAAACGTTCAACTGGCGCTTGTCTATGACTGGGCAGACTCTGGCAATATTATGCAGTACTTGGCCTCGAACCCGGATATCTCCCGTACTCTCCCGGTATCGTCATGACCATTTAGTTCCACCGCTTGATCGCTAACCCCAGATCACTCCAAGCTCCATGAAGTTGTACAGGGACTTCGCTATCTCCACTCCAACGGTATTGTCCACGGGGACCTCAAAGGAGTAAGTCCGCAGCAACTTCTCCCCGAACCCAACGCTGACTTCCCGATTGCCAATCAGAATTGACGCCATCGGACCCTCAACCCCCCTTGACGGATCCTCCAGAAGAAGATCCACCAATAGGAGTTACTGTAATGAAAGCTTTACCGACAATGCCACCATCCTATTCAGCTGAACGGTCGGGAGAAATGTCGGTATGTGACGGGGACGTGCCGTACATTACCATACCTCCGATACCAGACACGCCGGTCGAATTTATTTCCGTAGAGATGACCGTGCTCGCCCCCCGCCTGATGATGCGATTCGAGCTATCGTTGAATGCTCCTACGTCTTTACGCCTGCCGCGAGGCGCAAAGCCCGTCCGGGGGTTAGAGAAGTGGAGAGGAGAGGTGGAAGTCTCACATGAGACCGCGAAGGGATCGCGAAGTGGGGATGGGTTTCGGCTGATTGGGGTACGTGGGAATGTTAGGTCTGATGAGCCGTGTGTTCTCGCGAGGGCTGGGGATTTGTTGACGGTTTGGATTGTGCCAGATGAAGTTGTTGGTGGGGTGAGGGTCCTTTATGGTATGATGTGAGGCGTGTCATGCGTGTCATGAGTGATTGTTACTCTACTTCCGGGTTGTCCGGTTTGCCTAGGTCATCGTACCAATGGGATGCTATGCATAAACACATTCTGCACGCGACTCGTCAGAGCGGATAAAGGCCGCGTCCGCTTTTATGTGCAAACCGCCGTACCTTGTAGCCTAAAGCGGCTAGCTCGTGGGATCCACCGAAGGCTGCCTGTCCAAGGGCGCATTTTACTATGGTTTTACATACTCAGTCACTCGGGTTGTGCATGTGATTTTTAAATTGGCCCCGGTGTGTGCGGACGGCAAGTGGGCTCGGATCACCCAAAATCAACGGAGCGGGTCGACGAGGACCGGGTCCGTGTCCACTTTCCAACGTGACGGATGTGACTTTCAGCCATCTTTTGCACCGGGAAGAGTAACGCGTGACACGCATCAGGAAAATATGAGGTCGTCGTCGGGTGCTGACGCGGGAACGTCGACTAGATCAGCACTGGCTAGTGCTGGTGGGTGCCGATTCGGTGCCGGGGAATGTCAGGGGTCGTTGTGCATTTCGGTACTGATCGGTGTTTATCAGTACTGACCAGTGCTGAAAATCGACCTGTGTCTCTGAACAGTATTGGCCAGACTACACTACTTTTTTCTGACGCATGATACATGAACGCCCGCAAGAAAGTCCTTGGAAATTTATCTCCTCCTCGGATGTGACACTTGCGGACTGAGTTGGACCTAGTTTTTATCCACAGGGGCCTCATCTACAAAGTCTAGATTTCTCTGTCCCGTTAGATGGGAACTGGAAAGGGAGATAGAAAGGGGCATTCCATGATATCATTGGTCGAATCTGCGTATCGCCAACCTTAGGACAGCACAGTGGGGATCCTCCAAAGGCCTCGTGCCTGTCCAAGGATGCGACTAACTTAGAGGTGTCCATTGGGCACTACTAACTGCATGAAGAGGAGATGCACGTGTCGGTTTGAATGTTCGAGTGATGCACAGCCCTTCGCCTTTACATGCTCGTGGGCGCGTAAATACATACCTTAAAGCTATTGGACTCCACCCCAACGGAGGATACTGCCAATGCCTTCACCCGACCCCTTGCAACGACTCCGTTCCCTCCACCAGTCTTCACCTCGGTTCTCCAATGAGCTAGCAAACCTCCTCCACGACCAAGGGTACGAAGACCGTCTGGAAGACCTTCGAGACGAGGATTCGATTTTTTGTCCACCTCGCCGCAGACTCCCTCCTCCCACTTCTCATATCCTTCCATCTCACCCCCACCCTCTGCCGGGCTACACCAACTCTCGGCCCCACCACACATCAACTACCTCTCTTCTCTCGTTACCATCCATCCTCCCCTCCACCGTACACACCACCGATCGGGTCCAGACTTCTGCGATTCATCTCACGTCACCGCCTTGTATGACATCGTCCTGGCAGGCAGACAACGCGACTCCTACGGTCCTACACCCTTTCCTCACTCGAAATGATCTTGAGCGGAGTGGGAATGCGAGGGCCCAGGCCCGCCATCGCGCGAGCAGAATAGCCTCCGTCGAACGGGTACCCCATTCTCCGTTTAATCCTTCCTCATTTGCATCCGCCTGACACTCCCTCTCCTCTCCCTTAGCTCGAGCAAACAGCAGCAAGTCTCGAAGCAGCCCTACGGTTGTGCTCCGGATCCAGATATTCCTCTGGTCCGTCAGTTGAAAACCCCAACTGCCTGGGGTATCTACGTGTTCAGCCTCTAACACCTTCGATCGAGACGCCCATTCCGGCTCCACTGCCCTCAACCACCTACCCGACTCTTGATCCATCCACCCCTGCCGACATCCACGCGCCAGCATGCAGACGCTTAATCGGTCATGACTTCTCTGAAGATGAAGTCATCCCGTTGCTCAAGACAATCTTCACCAGTCAGGACGAAGTCAAGATGATCGGTTACCTCCGTGGAGACGATGCTCAGGCCTTTATTGATGTGATAGACGAGGTACGCTCCCACTCCTTCATTTCCGGGCCGCGGTCTGATCACACCAACCTTCTTCGGCTCCTTTGTTTCCAAATTTCCACCGTTGATCAGGCTCTGGACCTCCCTGACCTCCCACCACGGTTCCGGAAGAAGTGCCTGACTGCTTTGTGCCGCATTTGTGGTCGCCAAGCTCTGCTTCCGAGATCGCTGCACATCTCGCTTTGCTACGATCGATCGGGTACTCCGCTATATCGCGGCGGATACGCCGACGTCTGGAAGGGTGAACACCGGGGTCGCCAGGTTGCAATCAAAGTACTGAGGGTCTACTCGACGAGTGACTTTCATAAAATCACGAGCGTGGGTTCCCAGTCTGTCAAAAATTTCGCGCCGACCAGCTGATGCTGACCATCGCAGAGGTTCTGCAAAGAGGTTGTCACATGGAAGACTCTCCGTCACCCAAACGTGCTGCCACTTTTAGGAGTGACAATGGATAATTACCAGTTCGCGATGGCATCCGAATGGATGGACAATGGAAACATCAACGAGTTCGTCAAGGCTCATCGGGACGTGAATCGGTTTGAGCTCGTAGGGTTTTAATCTGATTGATGAACGTAGCCGTCACTGATAATTGGTTTCCCATAGCTCAAAGACGTCGCTCGGGGGCTGATATACATGCACGGTCGGGCGATGATACATGGGGATCTGAAAGGGGTATGGCTTCGAGTGCGAGTCGTCACCCTGCTTCCTAACGCGCCTTTTTCCCAAGGCCAATATCTTGATCGACCAAAGTGGCCACGCATGTCTTGCAGACTTCGGACTTCTTACTATTGTTTCAGATCCCACAAATTCTACAACCCCAAGCTCCTCCGCGAAGGGTGGAACGACGCGTTGGATGAGCCCAGAGCTCCTCTATCCTGACCAATTTGGTTTCAACGACAGTAAACCTACGAAAGAATCGGATTGCTACGCGCTGGGGATGGTGATTTATGAAGTGCTCAGTGGTCAATCTCCCTTCGCACGATTCAAGGATTTTATCGTTATGCGGAAGGTCGTTGAAGGTGAACGCCCGGAAAGATCGGAAGGGGCGGAGGGAGTGTGGTTCACAGATGACCTATGGGCGACGTTAGAACTGTGTTGGTCGGCTCAACCAGATAAACGTCCCACCATTAATGCCGTGTTTGGGTGTTTGGGACGGGTCTCTACGGCTTGGCAACCACTACCTTCAAGTGCGGATGGTCACGACATCCGGATGGATGAAGATGATTGGCATCTCACGACCGAATCTTCCGGTATGTTTTCCTGTCTCGGTTCTCTTCATTTCGTATCCCGCTGATTGTGCTGCGAACCCGAAGGCAAGGCAAACGCCGTGGACCAGACCACGTTCATTCATACTAACCCAGATCCAAACCTCGGATCCTCGCCACTTCACGTAGACTATAGAACAGAATTTGATGATCAGTTCGAGGTCGATGGCCGGCCTTGGCGCTTTGAATGGGTGACATTTCGGGCCGGACTTGAGAGTGACCCGATTTGGACAGCTATATGCCTCAGTACGTCCCCCTGTAAACCGTCCCTTTGACCGCTCTAACTCTGCTCTATAGTCGATGGCGTTGGATGGAGTAGGGCCGAGGCCAGCACTCTTGTGGCGGCGAAGGAGGAAGCGGCCCACAAAGTGCTCAGGACCTTTAGGTCCGGAAATATGGCTCATACAGGTCGATCTGCTGCTTCGAGATAGGGTGCATCGGCTGGCACAACACTACCCGCGGTCCCTTCATCAGAGGTTCTCCTCGATATGTATCCCCTTCTATCTCCGCGATATCGTTGACTGTTAGAGCCGCTCCGGACGAGGTTGCGGATGGGGCGTCTGTGCAGGGCGCATGTATTTTTTTAGAGGGCGCGTCACATGTACATACTATCATTCGCATTTTTCTGGCTGTTTGGCTTGTTGTACTAATGCTACATTGCTTTACATTCCACACAAAGCACTGGATCGCACTTTGCTCAATGTGACCGACATCTCCGGACCGGCTCCTCCCCGATCTTTCTCGCTCAATACTGCTCTTTGCCACTGTCGCCCGTGATTCAATCACTTTATGTTCTTCATCCAATCTATCCAACACCCTCATCGGAGCCCTATTATTATCCAAGATAAGATACATTGCGCTCTTGCAGAGGAGGCGGCGTGCGCGTCAATGGCTGGGGTGTAAACCTTGGTTGTTCGCGAAGCATTGAACCTACACTACGAAGGCCTACTTATAGTTCCGACGGATTGGGTATAGTCTGATATCGCAACGCAAGGTAGAGTTATCCTTATCACCAGGGCCGCTCGGCTATAATCTGATTTGTCGTCGACAACCCTCACCCGCCGGGTCAGTGGTCAGATTAGCGCAGCATCCATATCTCATGGACCAGGAACGCGAAAGAAATCTCCTTCACAGATGTGGGCTGATGGCGGACTCGGAAGACGACAGCTTGGAGTCCTAACGACCGTCAGCAGCCTCTCGGTTGACCAGCACAGATCAGCCTCTGTCCTATCGGGAGGTCCAATCAGACTCATCCTTGAAATGGCCTCAGAAATGGCTTCCTACCATCCGCTCCCGCATTAGGAGATGCAACAACTCCAGGGTGTTTAACTATCCTTACTTCCAAACACGAGAAAAAAAGATCCATGCACGAAAACAAGTTTCGGACCCTGGGGGACAGATATGAACTGGTCTCCAAGATATGTGCGTTCTCCTTCTTTCACGCCACCATGGCTTGGCCGAATGCGTCAAGTGAATGAACGTTTACCAGCATCCAAGGAAAGAATTGAGGTAATACCGGCGTATAGCAATGTGGAGGAAGGATAATGCGCAGGGGTTGACATTGCCACCGGGAATATAACCAAAAACATCCGGGTGATGCATACCGGAGCACCCGTGGTCAGAAAACTAGAGCCCTCCAGCTGTGTCCAGGATGCTCGTACTGTCGGGTCTGGTCATGCGGAGCGCCAGAATAAAAACCTCACCAGAGGCGGGTAGTTTTGGTGACGGGGTCAGGGCCAAAACAACGTCCAGTGGGAGAGCCCCTTTGATCTCCGAGTACAAGATCAAGTTCCATGGCAAACTAGACACCGAAAACCACGATGTTGTCGTCAGTGGCGGGGTCGAATAACACAAAGGCTAGACGATGGCGACCTCCGGGAGGATCATCAGAGGGCGAATATTTCTGCGCCCACATCTGGGTAGTACGAGGGATTCATATCGTTCGAATGTTGCCAGCGGCCACCTAGTCAGGGAGGATCAGTGCGGCGACAGTGCGGCGAAGATGAGGGAAGTGTTGAAACCTGAAATTTTCCATTGTGCCTTTTAAAGAATGGCGCAGGGTCACGTATGTGGACAATGTTCCTCGGAATCTTGAAGTTACAAGGGAACGACGGGTGCTGGACGCTGGAACGTTGCTTGAGACGTTCGCTATTTTCTTCCCGGAGTCGGCGTGGTGTTAGGGGACATCGGGACCTTCCGGACTTCCCTTTCAAGTCGGCTTGCGGCAGCATTAGGTATGACAGGGCGTGAGTGAAGAAATGGAGGAAAACGGAGGGCGATGAAGGATGAGAGATAGCAGTGGCATGAATCATTTCTTACGCCTTAGGGACGTGTATCCGTGATGAATTTGGTTGAATGGGACCGTCACTTCTGGATAAAAGCTGTGTTAAAATATTAGATCTCTATTCGTTTTCGACAGCGATGGCCGTGTCACCAGGGTGCGACCACCTTTCGGCGTTACACGTCAGGTGTACGCGCTTTCACTCAGAAGCCTGATCTCGTGGGGACTGTGAGCGATGACCGAAACAAGGCGCATAGAGAGTCGAGCCTCATCCGGTGGAGGGGTGCGGTCCTGGATGTGGAAAACGTGTCAGAGAAGGGCGAAAGGGACGATACGGGAATAGATCGGTGTGTGAACACGGCCGCGTGGTTGAGTCGGGGGATGGGTTTGCCGCGTTACGAGTGTTTCACCCCCTACGTGCATACTGAATCGGTGTTCGGGCGGCTTTCCCTTTCTGGTCATCATCTCCCCGTCCGGACGCTGGTTCTCCCAGAATTATGTGTACGACTCCCGTTGTTACTGGACGCTGCTCGGGAGTTAATTTGTTTGCATGGCCAATGAACTGTCCACGGGGATCCCAAGCAAGTGTGTCTTCCAAAGCCAGAACCACGCTTTTCTCGCTCGTGATCTTCGTCTGCTGAGATGACGTCCTGACTTACCAAAGTGCCAACAACCCCACCTTGCAGATCTCAGACTTTCATGACCTCAAACCCAACAATCGCGGGTTCGTCCGGATGGGGTGGTACTGTCCAGCAGATGAGCCCAGAGTTTTTCGGCCCCGAATGTTCAGTCTCCATGATAATCACAGTAAGTACCACTACTACTCATCTGCGCTTATTCGCTTATGTGTTCATGGAAATTCTTCCCGACTGCCAAAGCGCTTCCACGGTCTAGCTGGGAAAGGTGTAAGGCAATAGGGATTTGGGACAAACTAGCCTGGGAGCGTTGTCATTCATCGGGCGTTCGGATATCCATCAACACCCACCGAAACCAAAACCCATTCAATTGTTTTGCCCTCAACCCAGCCTTTCAACTAGTGTGCGCCAGAGGTCCCCTGACACAAATCGTGCGCATTGCCGCTCAATACCCTTAAAAAGGCTGATACCGCTACGTCTAGTAGGATCTGTTATCCACCCCTTCCGGTTCTCCCATGGCCCCCAAACTTCAGCCAGGATGGCAGACATACAGGGAGTGAGTCTTTGAGATCTCCATCTAATCAAGCTGACACTCGGAGCCATCTTCTCATAGGCAGATGTCTTTCCTTTGTCATGGCGATGCTTTATGGTAGTCTGCTGTTCGCCCAGTCGCGTGGTGGATATGATATTGATATCGAATCTTGGAACGTTTAGGGAACCTGCCCCTACGCAAAGCTACAAACGTATCAGCCTCGGAGATGTAGGGTTTATTCGGCGCGGACAGTTTCATTTGTTGTTTTCTGCGGCATGCCCCTTGGGGGAACGACGCCTGGGGATCGATGTTCCCTCCACGTTTGAAGAATTGGAAGCTGGTGGCCCTGCACTCGGTCAGCCTCGGTTACCTGGTTGTCTTCGTACGGACACCGTGCGTGAAATTGGAGCCAGCCTGGGTGCCTCGATAGCCACCGTTGGGTACGCCCAATCACCTGGACCATCTCATTGAGTTCTGAAATGATAATTACCAGGCCCTTGGAACCTGGTGCCCATTTTTCGTTCGAACTCTCCGGAAAACGTGGTGCAGCGCTGGTAACGAAATACCAGACGTACAGGGAAGATACGCTATTGGAGTCGGCATTCGAAAGGTACACAAAACGACACCACGAGTCTTGGGTCGCGTTCGCCCGCGATAAGCAGTATGGCGACAACGTACAGCCCATCCTAGTGTCCGGTTTTGATATGACCAAAGACTTTGCCATGGTCGCCTACTCGAACGAGAGCGCTTCCCTTGAATCCGACCTCACTTTAGCTGTTCCAATGCTTGGTTCGACTTCAGCCTCTCTCTGGGGGACATGGCACACGAGAGGTTCAGCCCATACTAACTATGGACCACAGGAATGCAGTCCTCCATTGTCCATGCAAGACACGGATTCACACCCCTCGGAATTGACGGGTCTTCGCGATCAGTACAATCAATGCGTCTTTCTTCGGTATTACGCGATGCGCTCGCGGATGAGGATGTTTCCCAGGGTGATTAGGGCGGCCGCCGGTCCACATGATCTTGGCTCAGGAGAAGATGACGAGAACGACCTTCTGGTGTTAGCAGCCCAATCGGAATTGGTCTCAGATACCGAGCTTATCATCGGCGGCGACCACGAGGACGTCAGCCTCGATGAGGGCTTAGACACTGTCGGCAACGCTTCCGACGCAGAGTCAGATGTCATCGTTCGTAACACACCCCACGTAGAATTCTCATCGTGCTCCTTAGTATTCAACCTTACCCTTGTCTTCAGGACGAAGAACATAATGAGCTCGATGCGATTGCAACGTTTGTTTTCCAGGTAATTCACTACTCTTCGTGAAGTTAAATTATTAAAATTTCTCGATTGAAGAACTCCGACGCACAATATGCATTGATTCGTCCCTGGGATGTAAAGAAGATTCTTCAGGTGAGGCATATAGGCAGGATAAATGGCCATGTCTCATCTTTGGGTAGGCAGGGGGTGGGGGTGACATATCGTCTTTACTGGCCCAGGGTAGACCAAATAGACCATATATTACCGTGGACAGAAATGGAGGTGAGCTTTTACTATAAACAGATGTCCAGGATCTCACCCTTGCCAGTTGGGAGGGCAATTCAGCAACCTCATGCTGTTGTCGTCTCTCACCCACGGGAAGAAAGCAAGTCAATACCGCGAATTCGCAGAGGTTTATCAGACCTGTTTATTCCAAAACCGCCTGAATTTGAACCCGGTAGGGTGACTCCACAACACCCTGGTGTCGTGCACCAAGATCAAAGGGAGAGCCCTGATCAGATGTGCCGGGAGCAAACTTCTGCCTTTAACAGCTACGGAAGTAAAAGAGGCATTAGGCTGCCCCCCATTGACCCAGAGAGGTTGGACCAGGGACCCAAACACGCAGACCGAACGGGACTTCCGCCCGAGTCGAGAGTTACAGCTCTACCCAAGATCTCGCCCTGGGATGGGGGGCCACGCTGGGCCGAGGAACCGAGCATTCAAGACGAAGACAGGAAGGGGAAAGGGAAAGATCGGCGAGCCACGGTCCTAGATGTTGGTAAGGATCGCCACCATGCGGCTACTTATGTGAAGAGTAGCCGCCGGGAGAGTAGTTGGGGGAGTGATCATCGGGATGAGGGTAGTCACAGGAATGAGGAAGCGGCAGCGACAGAGGAGGTTGAATAGAGCGGTGGGGGTGGTTTGGACCTGTTGTGGGAGTACTAACGGCGGGGTACCGCTGGACGGAGAGCGCAGGTCTCATGGGAACAGTGGTCTGGTGGGCAGTACTCGTTTTTCATCTAGCCGCAAGTCTGTCCGGTCGAATGGTGTTTGCGCTTACTTGTTCTCTAAGTGTCTTGTAGATCTATAGTTGTGGCAATAAGCTCTTATTACTCGCGCTTCTTTCATCGGCCACATTTCAAGGTAACGACCCTGTCAACCTCCAGCAAAACGTGCCCCTTCCAGAGCCGCTAGCGATCACACATGGCCACCGCTGGTACCGTCAAGACCTCCGAACTTTGCATATCCACACAGATGAAACGTACTTGATTTGTAAAATCTAAAGCTCGTTGTAACATCGAGTTCTCGATCGGGTCAAGCTGGTCGCTAATTTCCCCAGAGTTCCGCCCTCTGACCGTTAGGTCTTTAGGATCCATGAGCTGTCCTCGCTACACGTGGGGGATTTCCATCACTCAAGTCTGGGGTATAGATGAGACAACTTTGAGGGTTTGGGAATAGTAGGGAAGGGTGATTTGCGTTGAACGATTGGCGGGCTGCACACGAGCGAACGATCCTGATCGACATCGTCCAACAGTCAAGACGTGGATTCCGTTGGGGTCCTTAGCGCGAAGGCACCATTAGCACCGGAAAGACTGCCCAGTTCTCGGAGAAGGGAACCAGAGTATACGCTCCGGTGTGACGGGGAATGTAGCCGCTGCCCCTCCTTCTGCATTGGCAGCAGCAAGTATCATCGGCCAAACCGGAGCTGGTCATGAACTCGAGGAAGGGGGAGTTCAGGTGAGTTTGACTTCAATTAATAGTTTCTCTCGACGTTTGCTGATCTATCCGATCAACTATGACCGAGAAATTCACCATCGGCTTGCGGTGGTGTCAAATGTGGCAGGACGTGAGTGAAGGAATAGAAAGAAGGGGAGGACGATGAAGGATGAGAGATTGCGGTGCATCAACAACATTTCTTACGCTTTAGGGGCACATTCGGGATGGACTATGTTGAATAGGACCACCATTTGTAGATCAAAGCCGTGCTAGGGTACTACATCTCTATTCATCTCTCCATTTCACCTCGGGCTCTTCGTCCTAATGGACGGAATAATGGTATCTAGGGATTCTCGAGTACTTTTCGACAGCGATAACCGTGCCATTGAGGTACGGCAACCTTTTGGCGTTACCGGACCAGGCATACGTGCTTTCATTCAGGAGTCCGATTTCGCGGGGACTGCGTGGGCGATGGTCGAAATGGGGCGCGTAGAGGGTCAAGCCTGGAAAGGTGCGATCCCGGACGCGGAAAACGTGCCCAAGAAGAACGAAAGGGGTGATATGACCAAATACATGCGATACCCCAGGCCCTCGCGCTGTTTGCCTCGCCACACATACCGACTCTTGGTATTGGTCGCAAGGTTTGTGCCGAGGGTTTGGGAGCAGATTGGTGTGTAAAAGTTAGCACGGTTGTGTGGTTGGACCGGAAGGTGGGTTTGGCCACGAGTGTTCCATCCCCTGCACGCACGCGGGAGGTACTAGGGAATATTTTTTCTTCGGTTCACGTTCAGAGTGCTTCATTCCGACAAACACTCCTCATCCCTCTGAGTGTGAGCGCAACTCACCTCCGTCGCGTGATACAAACACCTGTATTTTGATATCAGTTTCACCTGTGGCACCCGGTGCGCATACAGGGCTGCTATTTCCTCACCTTATGGCAGGTTTCCCTGGTTATTTAGCCTGTGCCATTGCATCCTCGTGCTCGATGAAGAACCCTAAGATCTGTCGCGAGGGTGCATGCCTTGACTAACATAACCGATAGGGTGCTCGTTGGTTGAGCCTCGATCGCTCTCAGAGTATGTGGACTAATGAGCATTATACGAGGAATGAAATAAAAATCCCCGCGGAATGTGGTATATTCAAGTTGGGGACGGAGGGTCGACAGAGAAGTTCCCGGTGAGTTGTTCAACGGAAACCTGCAGGAGATATCACAGTCGGAAGCTGAGATATGAAGGAATCGCAGCTCCAAGTCGGATAGATAAGGGAGAGTGTCGAGTCGAAAGAAAGGAGATTTGGGCGCCCGTGGAAAAGGATACGCGGGTGAAGATTGGCGTCGCTCGGGTGTGGGGTGTGGATGAGCGTGTCTCCGGAGTTCGGGGACAGTCGGGAGAGGGATACTCGTGTCAAACCGTCGACGGGAGTGCCAGGGTGAACCAAACACGAGCGAACGACCCGAACCGACGTTGATCGGCGCCCGAGGCGTGAACCTAGTTTAAATCCCGCTATTGTTGAAAAGACTACTCAGTTCTCCGAGAGGAAAACACCGAACAGTGTCTATCCGATCGGCTGGTACCTACGCCATTCGAACCTCGAGCATTCGCCCATTGCCCTATCCTCCCCCGGCGCCATGGACGTGGTTGCTGGACCGGTCGGGTGTGACTCCCGTGGTTGGATGGGAGTGTGGCCGGGTTGGCCGGGAACTGGCTCTCCAACGGTTCAATCCTTAGACGGCTCGCTTGTTTTGCGTGACTTCGATGTGCAGCAGATCACGAAACAGCGATCAGAATAATCGACAAAGGAGCTCGATCGTCTCATGGAAGTGAGGATGAAGTAAAAAAAAGCAAAGCGAGAGATCGCGAAACAACGAGATAAAAACACAACAAAGGGAACGAACTTAGAAAGACCGGTAAAAGTATGTAATTAACGTGAGGGGCGATCGAAGAAAGTGAGATTGTCCAGTGTGGCATTGCACCGATCGTCAGATGACAGGCCTAGGGAGTGGGTAGGGCGGAGGGGTGGGACCTCGGTATCAGGCCTCCTCGTCTGTGATTCGGTCGTGGGCCACGCCGCTTGTCGGCGCTACCGATTTCATTTTCGCACGTTCCCGTTATACTTACATTTCATCGACACTCATGTTGACGTGATCCCGTGCCTACGAAACAGGCACGCGGGTAGAAGTGTGACCCCGTGTGTTCTATTCACCCCCTCCTCCACCCGTGCCCACATTTGTATGACATTACATTATGTTGCGCTTTACCCTCCTTGCCTAGACTCTAGAAGCTTCGCGGGGATCAAGGCCCAGACCATGAGAGGATCTTTCCGAAGCTCTACGGGCCGCGTTCAAGCAGCGCCACCCGTACACCCGGGCATTTTCAGGAGTACAACACAGACAAGGGCATCGTTAGAGGTGTTTGACAAGGTGCGCCCTGCGAGATATACTATCTCGTAGATCAATCTTCAACACCAATTGTCGGAAAGAGAAGTGGCCTGGGCTTGTTGGAGCGCCAGCGTGCGGGCGGACCGGGGTAGATTACGGGAGTGGCATTATCGCCCGACTTGTTGAAGAGGCGATAATTGGATCCAGTCGACACATCATTGCGATCAGACCACACGTCTCGAGCACGTAGTACTAACTCATCGGTGGGACGATCAATGATATGTTCTACGTAGCCGCATCTATTAACCACGATTCAGAACTGGCTGAAGGATACAGGCGAGAAATCGGTTCGAGTTGCAGAGTGCTAGAGCTGCAGCAGCGCACAAAAGTACTATACTCAAGGGGTCCGGTGCTTCAATAGAACGACCAACATCGTGATACGCAAGTACCTCCCATAGCAACCCGACCATTCACCTACCCACGGCATGGCTCCAGAGTTGAGGCTAATTTAGCCGGGTGGGGGTCCAGAGTCCATTGTACGTTGACAACGTCAGTGAGAATGAAATTTCCATCGACCGCACTGGTATACTTCAGTAGTATCTGGAGTAGCGTTTTGGGGTCATGGTCGATTAAGTTGTACTCTTATCCCGGGAAGCCACGAAGGGCGACCACACTAGCCTCCCGATGACCCGCAGGCAACAAAACTCTTTCAAACCTGGGAGTGCGGGCCGGGGTACCTGAAGCGAGCCTAGAGAATCCCTCTTTCCAGGAGGGGATGGATGTAATGTTTGCACCGCAAACGGCCTGGCTCGTTCTCCAGCGCAGGTAAGTGTATTGGTGTTATAAGTTAGTAGGGACGAGGTCTGTGTGAGGCGCTTACTTCGGATATTTACGGATGACCACGAGTTCCACTCCGAAGCCTCGGCCGGTAGCGCTTCGTCACGGCGAGCCAGGGGGGAATGAATGATGTTATCGGGCAACGGCGGTGACTCAATCTAACTCCTACGCTTACGGACCCCGGTAAGTAAGTGTGGACTTCTGAGCGAAGTCCACGGTCGGGATCCGTGAGTATTTGTAAAATCACCACGAATACCCCCGTAATATGCATCTCATGTTGCGCAATGCGCCGCAGGAAGATAGTTACGCATGCAGTAAGTAAAAGAACAGATCGTAGGTAGAAGAGACGACATAGAGACGAGATCTGAATATCGGATCTCTAAATAGAGGTTAGAACAAGAAACTCTGCATAAGTCCCAGCAAGAACTACGGCGGCGAACTCACAGTGCCACACTTTCCTTGATCTGCCTAGGTGGGTTCAAGTGCGAAGTCGTGTGAGTGTGGGGTGCGGTGCCCTCACCAGTAAATCTTGCAAAGCGCTTGTGCAATTAGGAACGCTGGACTGGTGCTTCTCGCGGTAAATCAGGTCCGCGGTCCACATTGATCTATGTAACCTATATAGCGTTTTAGGGGGCGAGGACACAATGGCGCACAACCTACCTCTCCTGGGAATGGAATATTGAAACCCTACGGTAGCTACACGGTGCCAAGGGTCGGGTGCTTACTGGGGTTGGTGTTCTCGGGGTCCGGTTCAGGGCCCGCTGAACCTGAGTTCGAACGCGAACGCGACCGACGGGAACTGAACGCCTGGTCCGGTCCACGCCGTGTTCCCATGCGGTTCAGTTCACGTTTGCCCACACGACGAAGATTAGTGGACGCGTCCGAACGCATTCGGACGCGTTCGAACCCGCCGGATGTACCCTAGCTCAGTCTAGTATAGTGTCCCAAGTATTGGCCCACCAGCGGAAGTGGCACGAGAGCATGTCACTCTCCATCATACAGGCGCCCTCACTATGACCGAAAATCGTGCATCAACTCGGATGGAGGTTTGAAGGACCCAAGTGAGATGACCTGGGTACACTCCCAAAACCACGAGTATCCTCTGTGGAAATATTGCGGGGATTGCATTCAACCACTTCCCAGTTCAGGGCTCCTCGGTTGGTTTGTAGAGGGCGTTCTCAAGCGCGGGTCTCGATGATAATAAACACCGTGGTAAAGTCTCGGCCAGTACTTTTGGGTGCCTACAGTTTGTTAAGGCACGCCGTAAGGAGAAACATCACCGGGAGGGTGTGGCTAAAAAAGTATTAGACGGTGCCCAAAGGGCGATTTGGACAAATATATAAAGTACATGCTACGAGTCCTGTCTACCATCCCAGTATGAAATTGTTTTTCACATATGCGTTCAACGTTCAAACTTGAACTGAACCTGAACTGAACAAAGAGCACCCGAACCTGAACCGAACGCGCGTTCGCGTTCGGGACCATTGGGGACTACGGTCAAGTTCAACGTTCGCGTTCGCCAGACTTTACCCGAACCGGACGTGAACCGGACTTCGAGAACATTAACTGGGGTTAGTATGGCATCAGCAAAACAATCGTGATGCTGTGGTGCTGTGGGGGCGTTTAGTGGCGTTTAATTGCCTTTTGAGGTAATTAAACGCCCGCCACAGCACCACAGCATCACGACGTTTTGCTGATGTAGTTGCAATGTGACCTTTGGATAAAGCGCCATATTCCAGTAGTAAGACCACGGTTCTTGACATCTTTCCTGGCCTCTGTCCTCGAGAAATAATAAGATTGGCTGTTTCGCCCATTACATCGTCAAACAGCAGCTTTTCAGTGAATACCTCGGTGGCCAACATCGCGAATACGAAGATATCCGCTTGTTCCGTACCTGCTGGTTGATGGGACGCTTTTCTACACGGTGGATTGATAAGCTCGAGAGTTAATCATCTGGAGATACCCATAGCCCAAGCGCGGTCGGACTGTATCGACATCAAAGGATAGTCGGAAAGACGTGTGTGCCCACGTGAAGTATCAACACATTCGTCTAGTTCGAGGCATCGATTCTCCTAATGGGGAATAGAGGATAGGTGGTCCAGGACCGCATTCAAGAACCTGGTTCCCAACCGTTGGTGTCCCGGTGCTTATTGGACCGGGAGAGTGCGGGCGAGGAACGAGATGCATCGCCCGGATCGGAAGGGATCGCAGAATACTATTGTCCGGCACAATTGCTTCTCATGGAGCCCCTATTAAAGAGGTGATGACGGGACGTACTACCGACAATGTCATTGGGACCAGAGTGCAGGTTTCGGACATCTAGCAGTCATGAGAGAGATAATCGATGATGTGCTCTACGAGTTCTTGAGGTAGTCTTACTCGTTGACCATCGTTCAGGACGTTCAGAGTCAGCTGAAGGATGTCGGGCGGGGGTTTTTAGTTTTTTCGAAACTCGAAGCCACGGACCGTCAGGTTATTCAACGGCAACAAGCTGACGCTCAAGTGGTTCAGTTGCCTGCCGAACTTTGGATACACCCAACGAGTGCCGCATGTATGCCGCGTGTTTCAAAACATATTTCTAGGACAGCTTCCAATGAACGGTGTCTGGTACCTACTCTTTGATCCCCCCACTGGTCGCTATGTCTCAAGTCTCGCCCAGTAAGCCGTAATCTCCATCGCCGCAGGCACGACCCACTGACAAGGAGGGTTTTTTGTCAGACTTTCCTCCTACCTTTACTGGAGACCCCACAAAGCCTGGGGTCGAGTCGCGATTGAAGGATAGCGAACTTGGAGCCACTGCAGCTGGCTTCCCCACATCACGTGCGTGGTGCGGGACCGGCGATCGATCACCGGGCGTTGATGAGGGGGGTGCGTCCTTTCCTGCTTCTTGCCTCTCTCATCGATGTAAGACAGAACGCTGACCACTTTCCCTAATCATCGGTCGAACCCATACTGGACGATGCTCATAATCAATAATGGCGATTTTGCCACTCACAGTCGGTCTGACCCACGACTCATCTGCCCTTGTAAAAGGCACGCCGACCCGCAAACACTTAACCACTGACTCCCTCCCTCACGAAGTCTTCTCTCTAATTGAGGCAGTTCTCACGAGTAAGGATGAGGTCAAAGTGCTTGCTTCCCTCGGTAGGGACGCGGCTCAGACATTTATCGACACGATAGACGAGGTGCGCCCCACTCCCCATTCCCGAGGCACGGTCTCCTTACGTTTGACTACTTCGGCTCCCCCGCTATCGGGCTTTACCTTCCGCTGATCAGGCTCTGGATCTCCCCGATCTCCCCTCATGGTTCCGCAGCAAGTGTTTGAGCGCCTTGTGCCGGATATGCGGGCGCCAAGCTTTGCTTCCCAAATCATTGCACGTCCCGCTCTGTTACAACCGACTGGAGCTCCCGCGATACAGAGGTGGGTACGCGGACGTGTGGATGGGTATCTATCTAGACCGCCCGGTCGCAGCCAAGGTTCTGAGGGTGTATTCGACATGTGACCTTGACAAGGTCACAAGGGTGGGGCTTTCGTATAACACCCTATACAACCGAGTGGGCAAGCTGACTGTGACCCATGTAGAGGTTCTGCAAGGAAGTTGTGACGTGGAAAAGCCTTCGCCATCCAAACGTGCTACCGCTGTTGGGAGTGACGATGGACAATAAGCAATTCGTAATGGTATCGGAGTGGATGATAAATGGGAACATCAATGAGTTCGTCAAGGCTCATCGGGATGTGAATCGGTTCGAGCTTGTAGGATCGTACTCCCGCTCCCGACTGCACCCTTCACTGATGATCCATTCCTACAGCTCAAAGACGTCGCTAGGGGTTTGATATATATCCATGGTCAGGCAATGGTCCACGGGGATCTGAAGGGGGTAATATTTTGAACGCTCGTCGCTACGCTGTCCCCTAACACGCTTTTATTAAGGCCAATATCCTGATCGATCAAAGCGGCCACGCGCGCCTAGCAGACTTCGGACTTCTCACCATCGTCTCAGATCCCACAAACCCTATAACCGCAAGTTCCTCCACGAAAGGCGGTACGACGCGATGGATGAGTCCGGAACTCCTAGCTCCGGACCAGTTCGGTTTCAAGGATAGCCGACCAACGAAGGAATCGGATTGTTACGCGCTAGGGATGGTGATACTCGAGGTCCTCGGCGACCGGGTCCCCTTCGCACCGTTGGGTGGGTTCACCGTCATATGTAAGGTCGTCGAGGGTGAACACCCAGAACGACCGGAAGGAGTGGAGGGGACGTGGTTCACGGATGATTTATGGCAGACGCTGAACCTGTGCTGGGCGACTCGACCAGAAAGCCGGCCTACCATCGGGGCCGTACTGGAATTCTTGGAGCGGGTTTCAAGAGCTTGGAAGCCACCCTCTTCACGAGTGGACGAGGACGTTGAGATGGACGAGGATGGAGATCTCCCATGGGATCCCTCGAGAAAGCCCTCTTGGCTCAATCCTTTTCACTTCGTTGCATCCCTTCGTGGGATCCTGCATTGGTTTTGCCTCTGAATTTCCTCCCGAGTAAGCGCGCATACCCGATAGGTTTCTCATACGGGCGGGGAAAATCGTTCTGCTTGTGTTTATAGTCGTGTATAGTTGTGTATGTACGTGTATGTGTTGTAGGGAGTCTATTCGGGGAATACTATTGGATATTCGTGGGCTGTATCTCACCACAAGTCTTGGCATCTACATTTACTAGGCCTGTTCTAGGGTGTCGGTGGTCGTTGTTTCATTGAGAACTGTTCTAGAGTGTCTGGTCAACATCCGTGTGACTGTAAAAAGGAGAACGGGGCTCACATCGTTTTTTGGTAAATCGTTGACACCTACCTCGAATCACTGCTGTCGCGTCCCATGATACTTCTCATTACCTCCAGGTGAGTAACGTGAGTGTTTGAGGACAGACGAGGATCAGTGGGATGGAATGAGAGAGACCGGGCTAAAATCCACCCCCAAGTTGAAGTTCAGAGGAAAGGAGAGTCCCTCTGAATAGAAGAGGCTGCGTCTGGGTCATCGATGCTCCAGTTATCTTCGGGCGGGCTTTGTGTACCGGTTTGGTTTACTTGGACAGAAGGTTCTTGCGTTTGTGTTCTCGGAAAGGGATGGCATTCGTGGTGGCGGATGCGAAGATGGGACGTTCGCGCGTCCTGATCGACCCGCCCGCCCACACTGGCTATTCAAGCTCAAGAGCCAGACGTGGTGATCGTGGTTCTGACAGCCTAGAGGTTTGACCGCTCACGCTTATGCTTCAGTGGACTTACTGTCGAGTTTCTCACGAATCATTGACATCAGCTAGGTTTTGGTGACGCTCAATCACCTGACCCTCGAGAACTTGGGTCCCGCCCTTAGTCTCAACTCCAGATCCGGCGTCCCCGTCCATGCGCGTTCCTCATGGATGCACCGAGGCAATCACGACATATTCAATACAAGGGATAAATGATTAGATATCCGCTCGTTTCCCCCTCGAAGCTACCTCCATGTCCCCGCTCAATCCCTTGCAACATCTCTATCGCCTCGAGCCGTCTTCGTCTCAATTTCCTGTTCAAGTTGCTGGCGTCCTCGACGGGGAAGAATACAAAGCCAGCGTTCAAACCCTTCAAGATGGGGATTTGGTATGGCTTGTAGGCTTTTTCGACAACGTACGTCTCCGCATCATCCTGACCTCCGACTCTACGCTCAATTTTGGTGCAGGCTCTTGGCAAGCTCGATACTACCAGTCCTGCATTTCGGACGTGCCTATGTGAACTCAGAAGGTTATCCGGGATCCGCCACGCCCTGCCACAATCCTACACACTTCCGGCCTTCCTTCTAGACATCGATGATCAGCCGATTGTCCGGGGGTATTACGGCGACGTCCACGAGGGATCTCTCAGCGGCTCAAAGGTTCGAGCCAAAAGGCTGCTTACGTCCTCTGATGAAGCAGGACACGATTTTGTGAAGGTATAGTACTGCCCACACTATTATATTCCTCTGTTCGTCAACACCAGAAACACCTAGACCTTCTACGAAGAGGCGGTAACATGGAAACGGTTAGAACACCCGAACATTGTCCCTCTCCTGGGCGTCACCGTCGCTCCTTCTCCCTTCCAACTGATCTCGGATTGGATTTCTGGTCAAAATTTGACGGAGCATGTCAAGAACTATCCAGATGCTGATCAACCCAGCCTTGTATGTGTTTTCCCTGCATAGTGTGGATGACGCACTCACCACTTCCAAGTTATCTGACATTTCCAACGGCCTTGAATACCTCCACTCCAATGACGTAGTTCATGGGAATCTGAGGGGGGTGCGTGGCCTCACTAGTTGGCATTTCGATCAGTCTCACGCTCATGCAGCCGAACATCCTTGTGAACGGCGTTGGCCGGGCCCGGATCACGGATTTTGGTCTCGCCATGATGCCCCAAAACCCGGCTTCCAAACGGGACTTCTTCAACGATCAAACTGCACGATGGAGGGCGCCAGAGATCTTACACGAATCTGGGACATATAGCAAGAAGGCGGACATTTTTGCGTTCGCGATGGTCATGATTGAGGTACGCTGCGGATGATCTGGTGTTCGTCAGTCCTTGGTTTATTAACATCTCGTCTTGAAGGTTTTCACTGGCGCAGTCCCGTTCGGAGCTGGCCTGCCTGCTATGGCAGCAATAGCCATAATGCAGGGGAGACGCCCACCACGACCGACCAATTTGGCGTGCTCGGACAAGCTGTGGGTAATGATGGGACGCTGCTGGGATAAGGAACCTCTCTTGCGCCCCGAAGTGTCAGAGGTGTTCCAGGCCTTACCCATCAGCGCTCCTGATCAACTCCGCCGTCTTTACCAGTCTGGCAAGGCCTCGCATGAATTTCAGCTTGCTCTTGATCGATTTTATGGTGACGCCGGGTACGAGGACTGTATAGGCGGTCTTCATGGCGAAGATTTAAAAGAATTTGTGGACTTCTTGGATACTGTAAGGCAAACATCCACTCATTCCCGCCCAAGTCTCTGTTTTGACTCTCAGAACAGGTATTACGGACTGATGGACTAGAACTAAGGCTACTCCAGCAAACACTGCACAATCTACGGAGAGTTTGCGGCCGTCGGACCATAATTCCGAGATCCCACATAATTCCCGATGGACTCTGCAAGTCAAATAACAGATCCCTTGAAACTGACCAGTATCCCGAGATATTGGTGGGGAAGTTCAACCGTCTGCATGGGGGTAACAACAGAAATTACGTGCATGTCAGGGTGATGAAGTTTGCGAAAACACAGAAGGTGGGTAACTGTCTTGGTGTTGGCCTGTAGCCACAGCCGGCTGATGTCCCTTAGGAATTCTATGGAGAGATCGTGACATGGGCATGGCTGGACCACCCAAACATCCTTCGATGTTTTGGCATCACGGCTGATCCCCTCCAGGTGGTGATCGAGTGGGCGGCGAAGGGAAACGTCATCGAATATGCGCAAAGGCACGCCGATGCCGACCGCGTTTGTTTAGTGGGCCCTCTCACTTTAGTCCAAGGAAGTCACTGCTTAATACCCTCAAATCAAAGTTGATAGATGTTGCCCAGGGACTCCACTATCTTCACTCGCATGGAGTGATACACAGGGGCTTGAACTCAGTCAGTGATGCGCCAGATTTCGTGGCTCGTGGCATAGTCCTCACACTTTGTCAAGCAAAATATTCTTGTAAATGCTGCAGGTCATGCCTGTCTCTCGGATATCGGTCTCACTACCTTTTCACACAACGAAGAGTTGGAAGCGGATGGGAGTGAGGGCAGCAGTAGCCGTCGTTCTCGATGGATTGCGCCAGAGGTTCTCAAGGATGGTAAATTCTCCAAAGAATCCGACCTATTCTCTCTTGGGTTTGTGTTTGCTGAGGTATGATCTCAATAGCACCACCTCCGACGGTCACACTCACAATGCCCAGATACTCGGAGGAGAGTTATTATGGAAGGAGTTTGGTGTAGCAGAGGTGAGGTCCAAGATCAGTTGTGGGGATCGCCCGTATATGCCCAAGGGAAAGGTGGAGTTCGGTGTGACCGTTGAGACGTGGGAGATGTTGACCAAGTGCTGGGAGACGGAGGCCGAAGAGCGCGTCACGATTTCGGATGTGGTAAATTTCCTACAGTATACGTGAGTCCTTTCTCCATTCGAACGAGAACTCCTCGTATTGATCCACCAAAGACCCCAGCCAATCTCCGGGACTTCGGACATCTTGAAGAGAGTGATCGATCGGTCCCAACGTCAACCTAGTCAAGAACTTGTCGATGAGTTGGACGAGGGATGGTATTACGTTTCTTGAGTATCCCCTCCGGACTAACACGTCAGTTCAGATTTTAGAGAGGAGCGAAATAACCGATCAAGAGCGATCCAGGTTCCTTAGAATACTGCGCAAGCTGTGCAGTCACCTAAGGAGCGTGCCCAAATCGATGCGCATCGCCGGTTATAACAAGGAAACAATTTCGGAGCTTCATGGAGGTTCCGCGAGCGTGTTTAGAGGTGAATACCGCGGCCACCCGGTAGCAATCAAGGTCGTGCGGTTATACCTCAATGACCTCGAAAAATACCTGAGCGTACGTCCATTTTATCACACTGGAGAAAATTACTCTGACTCAGCCACTCGTAGAGGTTCTGTAAAGAAGCCATTATCTGGAAACACCTGAGGCACCCGAACATCCTTCCATTGCTCGGTGTGGATTTTGGAGGGTCAAAATACGCGATGATATCTGAGTGGATGAACAACGGGAACGCCAGCGAATTCATCCAGAAGCACAAAGAGGCCAATCGGATACAGCTTGTGAGTGCTCAAGTTGTGATGGTGGTCCACTTCTCAGAGGCCAGCGTGACTGGTTTCTTCAGCTGGTAGACGCCACACTCGGCCTGGATTACATGCATAACCTCCAGTTCGTACATGGGGACTTGAAAGGAGTCAGTAGACTTTTCAACGCTTTCGGTTCACTCGCTCATCTCGAATAGGCAAACATTCTCGTCACCAAAGATGGTCGCGCCTGTCTGGCAGACTTTGGACTCTCGACCGTTGTTCGTGCGACGCATCAAGGCGCTCCCAATGAATCAGACGTCTCCCTCGTATCTATCACTCCTGGAGGAACGCTTCGGTGGATGAGCCCTGAACTGCTTTACCCGGATAAATTCGGGGCTAAAGATTCTCGGCCAACAACTCAGTCCGACTGTTATGCCCTTGGAATGGTTGTTTACGAGGTTCGTAATCACGCGTTTGCGCTTGAGGGTCCCGAGTTACTAGGGGTAAATAGATCCTGGTCGGAAAAGTGCCGCATTGGGATATTCCGGTGGGCTACGTGGTGATGGATGCGGTCCTCAAAGGAGTGCGGCCGAAAAAACCGGATGAGGCGGCCAGCCTTGGGTTTACTGATGGGTTGTGGAGGGTCGTCGAACGTTGCTGGATGGTGGATACCGATGCTCGACCGGATGTGAAAACCATACTTCACCATCTAACCCATGCAGCATCGATCTGGAACAGAAGGCAATTTGTGTAATCATGGGGCTTTCGCTACGCGTTACACGTCGGGGATGAATCGTATCTGGTCAGCGTAGTTCGGTACAAGACCGTTTTCCCACCCGGTTTCTGGAATAAATCTCGCACCAATCTCAACAGACTCAGACGTGATTATTAAAACACTACACTAAAATTCGACCGGAAACGCTCATATGAGCACGGGTGGCTAAACTAACTCATTACATGTAACGATAACTGACAGATGATTTGACGCGCTCCCGCTGAATGCAGTGGGGCATCAACGACGACGACGGCATATAAAGTCAACCACACGTCGGATCGTATCCAGAACTTTCTTCTTGAGCTTTTTGGGTTTAGTCGGTAATGCCTGTACAGGCAGACTCAGACTTGAGCCCCCGGTGTCAGGTCTGGTTGGAGGCTGTGTACCTTTGGCCGGCCCTTCTTCCTCGAGTGATAGTTGTTCGTGTAGATCTGCGCTCGGTGCTTTGGGAGATAGGGCCACTGTATTGTCGATACGCGTTGTCACCGTATCTGAAGTAGGTTTAAAGAATGAATTCATCAGCGAGTTACGTTGCATCATGTTCGCATTTACCGTCCTCAATGACCGGCACCGTGGGTGGGATACCTTTCTCCGGTTCCGGTTCAACGAATACTAGGCGTAGGGAACCAATAGGCAACCGGGACTGCAGGTCCTTGTCCAAGCAACGTTGAATGGCTTCCCAGATTGGACCGGAGAGCCAATGCGTGGCTGTTGGGTTATTTGGGCGAGGCGGCTGCTCGCCGGATACGATCTTGAAGGCTATAATACTTTCCCGCCGCAAACCATACGGTAAATCATCCGAGAGGACCTGGTTGTGGGGAGAGGACGTCCGTTAGTAACGCGACCCGCGGGATAGGGAAGAAAAGTACTTCGTAAGCGGTCATCGCAAGGGAATAAACGTCGCTCTCTTTCTGAGGATTTCTGAGCGTGGTCATAGCCTTCAACGGATCCAGTAGCTCCGGAGCCACATAACGGACAACTGCCGGCTCGGAAGCCGCCGTGGTGTCCAACTCCTCGCCAGCAGGATCTGTGATGATTCCCATTTTTCCAAAGTTTCCTAGGCGCGCGGTACCCTCCTCGTTGATCAAGATGTTCCCCTGAAGAGATCGAGAACCGGAAATCAGCATGCGTTTGCCTTTGATAACCTCTATCTCTTACGGGAGTAATGTTATTGTGGACGATGCCCAGTGAGTGCAGATGTTCGAGGCCAGTGGCGGCTTGTGCGAGCTATCCAGAGTAAGATTAGATTGACCCGTTTCGTTGATTCCAGTGATCACCCCTACAAGCTGTAACCGGTCGACCTCACGATTCTTCTTAATGTACTGGACAATGTTTCCATTTTGCAACCAGGGGTTGATTATGCAAAATGGGAACAACTCGGAAACTCCAAGGAGAGGTAGCACGTTCGGGTGCATAACGTACTTCCAAGCTACGACCTCACGGTAGAACCTCTGATTGTAGTGATCGGGGTAAGCTCACACTCTCATCGGTACAGGAGAACTGCCACACACCCGTTTTATCCTGTCTAGATTCGCCGTGGTTTGGGTCCGAAAGGCCTTGACGCACACCTGGCGCCCATCCAGCTCGCCTTTCCAAATATCCGCAAATCCTCCCGAAGCGTAAGGGATGGCGTCACTTAGTGTGACCCCGGTTGGGAAATACGATCTAGGCAAGACCCCGTGCGAAGGAGAGACTTTACGTAGGACCCTGAAACACCTATTCTTCAGGCTTGGATTCACCATGGAGGACGACAAGACCTGGGGTCGTGGGAGGTTTAGCGCGCGGAACGAAAATCTACGGATGAAAGCGCACCTTGTCAAGGGTTTCGACAAGATTCTCCGCTTCTGCTGGGCTAAGCGGTGGCAAGCCATTTGGCGATTGTTCGGCCCGCAATGCGGTGGAGACAACGAAGGGGATAAGCCGCGGTTCGACGCCCAACTTGGCGAGATCTTCGGCAGCGATGGGAGGGAAGTCTAGCGAAGGGTTCACCTTATCAGTGGGCCATGGTCGTGCTGGTGGAGATTGTGACTCACCTTGTGAGATGGTTCCGTCAGACATATCGATCCTCGAGCCGGCGGGAGGAGATGAGAGCGGATGACAGACCACTCAAGTGGAACCGGCCCTAGTGATATAGTTTGAAACACGCGGGACACATGCGGCTTATTTGGGTGGTGAATGCAAGACGTGTTCGGAATCAGAGATCAGCGCTGTCCTGATCAGCGCCAGCTTGTCTCCGTCCAACGGGGCGGCCCACGACGTCAACTACAAAGCAACAACAGGAAGATGGTGATTCCCCGCCCATCATCCCTCGACCGACTCTGAACGATGGTCAGCAGATACGACTCCCTCAAGAACTCGTGGAACACGTTATCGATTATCTCTCCGACGACCGCCAAATGCTCGAAATCTAGTCGTAACGACGTGGCGCCACATCGGCTAGATACCGTCATCACCTCTTCAACAGGGTCTCCCTTAACAGCAAGAGGACTGGGCGGCGTCTCGTCCCTCGTCCGTACGCTCCCCCTCCAACAAATAATAGGGACACGAGTGACTAGGAACCAAGTACCTGGACACGATTTCAGAACGTTTCTCCTCTCCCCAGCACGTCGGGAGCTTGGCCATCATCTGATTGAAATCTGGGTGCCCCCCAAGCCAGGACTGCCCACTCGCCCCACCTCCCCGCAGATCACTCGGCATTTGATGTCTTTCTTCCAACTATTCCCAAACCCCGAAGCCCTTCTCATTAATCCCCCGGAATTACCCGGCGAAAATCCTCGTCCACGTATGTCAAGAGCGGCTCCAGCTTTTCACGGACCACGAGCCTTCTGCTATTCGACTCGACCTCCTCCCCCTTCGCTTCGCATTTGGCGGGACTGGACTTGCGATTCTCGTCCATTCCAGGCTTCCGCCACGATTTCTCGTCCGGTTTTTCGTTGATAAAATTTCCCGGAGCTTCCTCGCTGTCCCTCTGCCGTCTTGAACTTTGGTACATCGTGTTTTGTGGGTACCCTTGCTTCTATTCCTCGCATCGTGCTCATTAATTTATTTCCTAGCCAAGTGCCCCAACGTTTCCTTAATGCAGTGCGAAAACCTCCAAGATGTGACAGTAGGGCTGTTCGTAGAAGACACCGCATTTACTCCTCCTGCTGTCCCTCTTGTTCACATCGTCCTCCTACCATCTTACGCACCTGACCATCGACTTCGTAGCCATCCCAAGTCCTCATTGGCCTGAATGAAACGCCGTCGACATTCCTTTCTTTCAAATGGTGGACAGGTGTGGTCTTAGGCAAGGGCCGCGGAGGGTGCTGCATGCGAGGCTCGGGGCACCTAGTGATGTTACTGGCGGACGGCAATCGCTGTTCGAGCGTTGGGATCCCTGGACCCGTAGAGCTGAGGTCGGGTTGCCGAAACCAACGGTGCTGCTGATAGGTATAGGTGTCGGAGATTCGTTCGTTTCGTCGACGTCCACGACTGCAAGGTGAATTTTTTTTTTTTAAAAAAAAACGACGGCAAGGTGGTTGCCTCGTGGCGTGATCCTGAACCTATGAGGCATGTGCGCGGATCAGAGCGTGGCCTCGCGTGCTCCGTTCGCCCTCTCCCCACACCTGTCTCCACGTCGGAGCGATATCGTGTTGTAGTGTACCCTCCTTCCTTGCATATGAAAATGATATCGACGGGAACTCAGCGCTCAGCGCTTAACGTTATTAACCCTCGTCGCGGTGATCTGACACTTTCACTACCCGACCCGGTGGGCTCTTACGCGGAACTACCACTCAAGCTTCGGAGGCATTTGCACCCCTTTGCATGATGCCGGAGGAGGTGCCAACGGAAACGTGCGGAAAAATTCCGAACCCAGTCGGCCATTGGTACGTTAACTCGAAGCTAAACCAGATCCGGGCTGATGTACTCGACACCAGTTGCTGTTTATCGTTATTACACCCGCTCGAGATTTTTCATTGAGATTTGAGATGGGTGCGCCCTGGTTTCTTTCCCTGTTATGCCTTGCGGGTATTCATATCTCCTATCTCAGGATGATATTATCGTTTACAAGCGGGTTGTGGGCGGCTCAACAATTTCGGATTTGACTTCCGGCTCGAGGTCCAGTTCCGATAGACGGCACCTGAACTCTTCAGCGTTGGACAGGACGCAGGAAAATCCGCTATCTCGATGCGCTGATCCGACATATTCGCGTCGGATATGGTCAATTTCGAGGTAATGACGTCCTCGTTGTTGGACGCCTCGGCCTGTGCTGACCTTGGTGCACCCAGGTGTTTGCGGGACAAGTGCCATTTCCCGACGATAACCCTGTGATAGTAATGAAGAAGATCACCAGCCACTGTGTCTGCCGAAGACAACGAGACTTGGGCTTTCGGACGAGCTACGGGCGGTGATCGAATCTTTGTTGGCTTAGCGGGGTGGAGGAGAAACCAACAGCGCCCGTATTCCCGGACATCGCTCTGTTTGAAAAGCTAATAGAGTTCAATGCGACTTCTGAAGAGCGTGTCAAAAAGTTTCGCCACATGTTTTGGCACAAGATAACTCGCGCTTTCAGGGATGCCCGTAAAGGATCGGACCAAGTTGCCACCATCGAGATCTTCGGTCGCCTCTTTACTCGGCGCCTTTTCTCACCTCTCGGATGTCTCTATGTCATATTAAAATGAGGAGTTCCTAAAGGCCTAATGCCTCAACGACCATTGGCTGTCGAATTGACTACTCGGCTGTACACCGAAGTGAGGCCTGACGAGGTTTGTAATGAGAATCGGTGTTACCAAAAAAGGAAAGATTCCCGCATAACCCGGTTCGATCTAATTTGGCTCGGCGTCCGTTTACGCAACGGCTGGGAGGTATTAGGAACCTGGGTCTTGTGCGCGTTTTTCCTCCCTGCAGCCACTATGACCCACACAGCAAATATATTACGACCACATGTTTCCCTCAAGGAGTCGGAACGCGTTGAACGGAACCAAGTTTCATGGGATGATACCGGAGAGTTTCCAACAGAAGGTGTGGCCTGCAGGAGCGCTGCCAGTCCCGCGTGTGTGATCTCTCAAAACGCGCTATCGACTTGCGGGTGGCCGCATGGCCGAGTCACGGATCAGCGCTGTCTTATTTGAGCTGTCCACCATCTCAACTTCTGAAAAAAACGAAAACTGGTGCTCCTTCGACGGGTATATGCATATATTGCGACAGACTCGGAACAACATGGCCAAGTGGGTTGTAACTTCAACCCTTCAACGGGGCCCTTGCTTAACAAGCGAAGATACTTCCTGCCCAAGCGATGCCTCCCTCATGCTCCTCGGCTGCTGTTCTCACCCCCAGGATAGCGGGCAG
>Ga0307517_10002377_pt1 | contig 30286 bp, 40 predicted proteins | sample 23_EM_MG_FD_194515 | JGI IMG/M metagenome (GOLD analysis project Ga0307517, IMG submission 194515) | Populus trichocarpa ectomycorrhiza microbial communities from riparian zone in the Pacific Northwest, United States - 23_EM | ecosystem: Host-associated > Plants > Roots > Unclassified | place... | reverse complement strand
CCCCCCCCCCCCCCCCCCCCCCCCCCCCCCCCCCCCCCCCCCCCCCCCCCCCCCCCCCCCCCCCCCCCCCCCCCCCCCCCCCCCCCCCCCCCCCCCCTGGTTGGCGTTGGGCTGTGGTCAACAGCTTAAATAGGGGAGCAGGATATGTATGGCTGGTTATTGTCGTGGGTTTGGCTTTCAGATAAGGTTCATGTGAAGGGAGGTTATGCAGTGTTTCACCTTCCTAATATTCATGATATTCTTGGCATTTGCTTTTTTCCCTCTTTGTTCCTTTTTTTCCCCCTCTTTTTCTTCATTTTATTATTCTTATTTTATCTTATGGATGTTGTAGGCGGGCATGTGTCGTTGTTACTGGGCAGTTCTCTAATAAAATGTGACTGTTTGGGTGTTAGCTTTGGGTCTATTAACTAGCGGATGGGTGCCTGTTCCAGCGGGGTTTCCACAGGCTAGACTTTCTGTTAACCCGCCTTGCGCGATGCTTGTCATGAGAAAGATAATGTGGGCTCTTGGCACGCCTCAGGCCTGTTTGCTTAAGGATGTTGCCCTTTGAAATATTTTGTTTAGGCAATCATACGGAAAGGAGCGAGGCGATCAGTGGGTTTTCCTTAGGGTGTATGAGTAAACATTATGGGGGTGGAAGTGGGGGGAAACGCGTTACTACTATCATTTCCTTGTTAGGTTGCAACTGGCGGTTCGATACAAGTATAAGCTAATTGGTAGGGAGTCTGTTGGCAGCTGATCAACGACAAAGGCATCTTGGTATTGGGAAACTGATACTTGGGCGTTTTACAAGTGGCGTTTCTGGGGATGGTATGATACGATACCAGCAATGCGAGGGCAAATGGTGGGCGCGGTAGGCTTTTCCTACTTTGGGAAGAGGTTCTTTAGATCTCAGTTAGAAGGCTAATAGGAAGCGAAGTGGGGGATAGCGCATCCTACGGTGCTTTACATTTTCCGGGACGGCCCGACTGGTGGTAGTCGTGGAAAAAGTCATCGCTTGGGCTAGACATCGGCGAGCCTTATAATTCTTGAAAATGGTTCGGATGTTCAAATGACTTTTGACTCGCTAATGATTCCTGAGAGCACCAGGAAGGAAGGAAGGTCGGCGTTTCGAGAGGGGTGGATAAGAGCCCCAATCATCGATCACCAATCAGACTTCGACAGCGGTAGCACAACATGAAATCCTCCCCACCATTTTTGCCCTTTGCGCCGCATCTTAAAATTCGCGGGCGTGTGCCAAATCTGCAAGAAGACCATCACAGTATTTCATCTGTCTCACTGGTCATCTTGGACAGTCTCTTTGAAACTAGTCCCGCACACCCCACGCCCCCCCTCCATCCCCCTCTTCCCCGAAGGGAAGGATGGAAGAGTGAACGGAAACGGGAAAGGAAAAAAAAAAGAAAGGAAAAAAGACACCTCTGAAAAAAAAAGGATGAAAGACAAAAAGAACCATAAGATAAAGCAGGACTTGGATATTTCTGTGCAGTGGCATGCATGCATATTCGTGACCGACTGCTGTGTGATGTATTTTTATATTGTATTTCTCTAACTAATCTACCGCCCCCGCATCGACGCTCCATAGCAGCTCTTGATGAACGGACCTTGTGAAACTGCCGTGTTCGAGCGCACCCCACAGATGGCCCTGAAGTCGATACCACTAGCAAGGCATTGGGATTCGAGCTTGGTCTGTCACTCCCTCGATCGTGACATGCATTTCTCACCGATGAGGATTTTGTCAGGAATCCCTGCCGGCACACGGACGGAAGAAGAAGAGGGATGAGCACCTAGGATATTGAAGATGGAATTTCAGTTCTTCTAATCATCCAGTGTCACGTTGCGATGAATGAATGCAGACATAGACTTGGTTTGTTATCATGGTGAGGGGCTTAAGATTTGTCTAGTAGGAGTGAGAGAAAAACCCCCCTCCCCTTCTTCACCTCATATTCATCTTTGTCGGAGGCATCCGGGTCTACGACCCACGCGCTCTAGGACTGAAAGTGCCGCTCATTGGTGGTTGGGCGGGCACACTCGTCGCATGAAATTCAATGCTTACTTACATATAATGGATTAGGCCAAGGCGATATTGGCCTGGGGAATTGTCAATCAATCAGTCTCTCAATCAATCAATCGATAGGACAGCTCAAATCTGCCTCTCTACGATAGTCCTCGCAAAAGACATTGCGAGGGAATACAGGGGAATGAGGGAAAGAAAAAAATGGCACAATTTTTGCCTCAACGATCGATAGTGACCACAAATGCCACATATCAAAGTTGAGACAAGACTGCTGCCCAAGTCAATGTGGACTACTGCCCTCCGTCGGCTTTACTCTGGGCTCTGCCGCTCTGTCTGATGCTTATGTCTGATAGGCGAAACTTTGCGCCAAATAGGAGAATAGTCATCCTTTATTTCGTTCTCACGGGTGTAAAACCTTTTCCCTTCCTTTCGTTTCTGCTTTCTCTTTTTTCGATCTCGCATTATCGTGACAGCATCACTGTATGTTACATGGCCCCGCGTATCACCTGTTCATCTGTTTCTCTCTCGGAGAGATAAGATTTACATGCTGGCTTGCAGGGCTTTTCTGAATTGGACTTTCGTTCTAGACGGACCTAGTCCCGTTTTGGGTCTTTCTCTTCCAATCCGTCTGCCTGGAACAAGTGTATATCTTCATTCCAGCGATGTGGCGGTAACGTCAAATGACCCCAAAAGGGGGCTTTTAGGCTGTGGCATGGGTAGGCGGGGCCTCCCTTTTAGGAACCTGTCTGTCACATGTTTGGGATCGTTGCCTTCCCGAAACTGGCGAATTCTGCATTCTTTACTTAGTAGAGTTGTTGGATTATACCGGTACTTGGGATGAGTGGTGCTGGTATGGCTAGTTCGGGACTTGGCCCTAGCGGGATTGGCTGATCACGGTGGGATAAAGTATCTATCTGGGTGCGAAGGCTGTATGTAGATAGGCGTAATTGCTAAAAAAAAAAAAAAGGGTTGGAACATATTACGGATATCTGCTTAGCATTATGTAATTTTGCCGGCTGGTTTCTTGTCTCGTTGGGTGTGTGCTTGCTGCTGTGTTGGAGAGCTGGTTTTGGGGTTAGTGCAGCTGTATGACAGGATTCATCTTTGGCGGGGTGGTCACCACACATGCCCCTCACCACCCCTCAAGATCAACCCCCGATTTCACCTCAAGTGTCTAAAAGTGCAGAAATCTTTTGTGGAATAGATGGAATAGAATAAATAAATACAAATCAGCATTTTAATATCTAGTGTCGATCATTTTGCCTGAGTAATCTGCGTTGGTTCTCCTCGGAGTGCCTGCCGTAAGCCTCTCATACTCTTATGAATACTACGTCCCTCTTGTTCCTCTCGATTGCTGTGGCTGAGATATGGGGGGCTAAATCTTGCTAACGACGATGCCGAGGATGAAATTCTCTGTTGTGTCTGGAGGTAATAATCAGACGACAGACCTCGTCGGGTGTAATTTTTTGGACCGGGGCAGAGCAAAGTCGAATTGGTTTTCTGGTATTATTGGTGGACTCAAGACAGTGTTGAGTTGGGCGGGTGTTTTGATTCGGAGGGATATGTTGGGAGCACCTATTCCAACTTCCATCACCTTATTGTTCTTTAATGTATGGTCCCTGGCCATGTGATTGTTTGCCTTGTCAACAATGGGGTTTGCCCAAGAGCCGCATGTAGTGTGATGCTCTCCATGTTACGGATATACCGATAAATGAGAGTGTTCGAGCCGCTATGTAACCAAGCGGCGAGGTTCACCTTAGCGACGGTAAGCCACATATTTTCCACACCTCAGCATTATGATCGAAGTCACCGTAAGGCTAGCCAGGGATTCGGCGGGTCTTAGTTTCCAGGAGGCGAGGTGTGTGGTAAGGGTATTTTTGTAGCACTTTGTAGGATTTGGTCGGTGTTGCTCTTTGCCCTGTTGGATGGGGGGGGGGGGGGGAGGGCGAAGGTTCTCAGGCACTATGCTTGACCCCTTGGTTGAATGTATGTCTCGTTCGCTTGCCGAGTGCTTCTGCCGGCGACATGGGGTGTGTCCTATTTGCAATGTGAGGGGCTTCGTAAATCAGGGCTTTTTCCGGGGACAATATGGGGCGATATGATCTCTTGGCTAGAGCTCTGGGGCGCTGTTATCGCTATAGCTCTTGAAACAGTAGGTTCAATGATCCGAGTGATCACACATGATCAAATTGTGGACTGGTGTTTATGCTGCTTGGTGGCGCGGTTCATCATTGGAGCTTTTAACACCAAGATGCTAGTATTTGTCACTCTGGGACGCAATAACCTGCTATGAAATTAATACAAAATCCTGCGGGCAAGGAGATTCGTTCGTTGAGGATAACATATTGGTACCCTCGGTCTTTCATGCGGATTGGGGTTGCGAGAGCTCCTGAAATTCAGCTTTGCAATTAAGAACCTTTTCCTATGGATGCCTGTACAGGTTTCCGGTGCCTGCCTTGAGGTTTAAAGCTCCTCTACACATAATTGCCCACGCTAGACAGGCGCCAGGTTAATTGACAAAACAAAGCTGAGACTTTAAATCCTTGGATTCTTAGCTACCTACGGATATATTCATATAATAATTCATGGGGGGTTGAAACAGAAAGTGTGGTATCAGTATGGCCTTTTTTTCCTCCCAACATTTCGGTTGTTTTTCCCCATTGCTAGGGGGTAGACTACGTATAGTACATAGTGACCGATAACCCCCGGCTGGGACCGGCCTCGGCCGTGCAATAGGATATCGATCTGTTGGTTGGACCCTACTCCATAGGCGTACAAGAGTAATTTACTGATAATACTATGACGCCCTTTATGAACTAAACACAAAGGGTGTAACTTAGGGGGTAATCTTTGGGATTTTTGTCTCCTATTTCCTTCTTGTATGACACTTCCAATAATATTATCCAATATAAAACGTATCCAAATCCCCAGTTCCTACCTACAAACTATTTAGTAACTCGATAGGGACTAGGAAGGCAAGATCCTCAATCCCAGCGAGAGATAGAGGAGATGAAGAAGCGTCGAGGTAAAAAGATGACAAAATCCCGCCACAGGCTAGATACAGCATAGTTATACATACTAGATGGGGTATGAACAAAGGCCAAAGCGACCAGAATAGGAGTTCGTTTTAGGAAATAAATTCAAAACGAGGAGCAAACGCTTGATGACAAATAAGATGGAAAAATGAGAAAACAAAAACATTGGGAGATCAGAATCCGCCAAATCGTGAAGGTGGTGTTCCACCCGCAAAGGGACTTTTTGTAGGGGGGTTATTGGGATTAAACGGGCCGCCGAAGGGGCTCTGTTCCCGAATGGCGGTGAGCTGACTTTGAGCTCTAGAGGAATGCAAATGTGGAACTTCATCCTCGAAAGCGAACGGTTGCAGCACGCTTGATCCATCCCGATACACGCTATCCGAGTATCCAGTCTCTGTGCTCATCCCGCTCCTCCCACGCCCTCTTTCCCCCTCAGTCATTGCTCGACTGTCCAAGCCCATGTCGCTAAATGCTGGCCCGGCATCGGTAATCACACTAGCCACTTCGGATGAGAAGTGTCGTCGCTGGTTAAATGCTCGGTCCGGTGGGGGCAGGCCCCCCATGCTGCCGCCGCTTACTCGTGCATTTGAGATGGTGGAGGAAAGGAAAGATTCCGAGTGATCGGTTTCGGAGTCAGTGGATGATCTCGGAGAGGATTGAGCCCGGGGTTCTAGCGGGCTGCGAGCGAGGGGATGCGGCGATGGAGTTTGTCGGACCGGGGTAGTTCTGGAATTAGCCATTCTGCTTTCTTCCGTATCTCTTGATGCTGACCTTTCCCGTGGTGGTATTGTTGGGCCTAGGTTTGGAGAGAGGTCGGCCGGTGTGATCGTTTTCCAGTTTGATGGTGATAGGTTTCGGAATACCCGGATGTCCTGATGTGGGGAATATCCAATCGCGATACTTTCGTGTTGCTGCGCATAGGATTTTCGCTCCGCCCAGCTGATGTCGTCCGGGGATGGGTTATTGAAGTTTATGGTCCGCCGGCGAGTCTTCATCTCCACAGCCTTTGTATATCCAAACATGATTGCGATTCCCAACGCTATTCCGGGGAATAATCCCACCGATACGGCCTCTGCAGAAAATATTGGGGGGGGACGTTTCCTTCTGCCCTGATCCTCTCTCTCTGGATTGTTTGCTGTTTGGTTCAACTCCAAGCGACAGCTGGCTAAACGCTTATCCTTATCTTTGCGATTCTGTTCATCCCGGTGCTTCTTGTGGTCCTCTGGCGTATCCTCTTCCCTCATTATACACCGATCCTTATCCTCACCACAGTGGTACCCTGGCGGACAGCAAAATCTTCCACACTGAATGACCTCCGAGGTCGGGCTTGCGCTCGCTGCCTTAGTTCCAGGTGGTGTGCTCTCACACGCAATGGGAAATATTTGATCGCAGAATTCTCCACTCTTGCAACAGACTACTGATGTCTTATTCAGTATAGAAATACATCGGGTGTCTGAGGGGCAGCAGAAGCCCTTCACCTCGCAAAGAGTCGGAGCAGCTTCCAATTCACAGCCCAACTGCCTTCGGAATATTGTCGGCCCTGTCGAGTGTGAGAGTGCAGAGGTTGGTTGAAAGTTAATGGTGATCAAAATCAATACTAACGATATTATAAAGGTCGGCGAGGGGCACGGCGATGTATATGTCTTCATGTTTGGTTGTGTAGTGTTGCTATTATGCTCTATAAGAGAAGTTGACGATGTGAATCGCGAAGAACCCCCGCTGCGATACAAATGTCTCTTTTCCAAGAACTAAATGCTTTTAGATATTGGAATTCTGGAATTCTCTGCTCGTGAAACTTCGGTTGAACCGATGGATTGTGAACCGAAGTTTGCGACTTTAGCAAGGCGGGGAAAGGCTCTGCCAGCAAGGAAGCCTTTCAATGGTCCCTCTCTTTAGGGGGGTAGAAAAGAACGAAGGGTGAAAGCACAAGTATGTGCTGAAGTCGGAGGATGAGGGAAAGAGGAAGAGAAAAAGTTGAGAGAAAATGGTAGTTTCCCATCCCAGGGAGGCTGTTTCTCAAATGTAGTACTACATACATATAGAACAAGAAAGTAGTAGATCACTTCATCTAGAAGCCAGCAACTGCACGCTGAATTGGACCCGGCGCCTATGGGTATATGGCGGGGACAACCGATTGAAAGGGATGGTATACCAAGTACCAGACTTTCCCGTTCTGCTACTTGTTTGCTCCGGCCTCCAAGCCCCAAACGTCCGCTCCTGCCAAATATCTTTTGCTCCCACGCGCTTGCTGCCCAACCCACCGCGCCCAACATGAAGTGCCAAGGCAAGTGACACTGCAATCCCCATCTAGTGCAGTACAGTGCAAGTAACTTAAATGTTGGTAGGAAGTATATTATGCCCATCTGCTGTGTTTTTTCTTTTTCTTTTTGCCAACGCATGGTAAAAAATGAAACCCGATCTCCATAGATTTGCAAATACTTTTCCGATTAATGCCAATTCCTGCCCACTCGGCTTTTTCCCTCTCTTCCCCTGCTCTAGTCTGGGCGAGAAATAGGCTGTAATAGCTATCATAGTCAATCCAAACCAATACGGTACGGAGGAGCACTAGCTGCATCTGATGTATGCTCTGCCCCTCCTCCCCTCCCCTCTTTCCCGGCTGTATAAGCAGAGTACATGCTCACATACTAACTCAATTCGGTTTTCTGCTAGGGAACTTGAAGTGAGCAGCCACTCTTTTTTCCACACCTCGCCACCCTTCCTCTCCTCTAGGCTGAGGAAGGGGGAATGTAATTTTATTCACTCCAAAGAGGGGGCACCCATCTGCGTGGGTAACCTTTTCCAAAACATATTTTTTGTAAGAAGCAGAAAAGTAATAGGCAGGGTGAAAGCTGGTGATCTACCTTCGAATGAACACTTTCCAAGGCGGGAAGCTACAGCACATTTGATAGATAGACATCTCGGGTGATAATATCTACTACTACTAGGAGAGAGCTATGGAAATCTTTCCGGCTCAGTCAGCAGAATAGTCAAGTAGGTTTCTGGGCGGCTCCAGCGGAGTCCGAATCCGTCGCATGGGTGATATTTTTGGCCAACCCTTGCCAGGCGCCGACCATATCTCCCGTAACCGTGTAAGGCACAAAAATACCTTTTTCCACATCCAGCTCATTTCCTATTTCTTTACTCAAGAACTTGTACCCCCCCATCTTCTGTATTTTGCCTAATCAAACCCTACACGAAATGAGGCTCGGAGCACCCTGCCCATGTTGTCTTTATTTCGCGCCCAGTCTTTCCTACTGTTTAAAATTAGAGTTTCCAAAGACCGATCTACCGTATGCCAGTTACTGACACCACACCTCACATGATCTACCGATCGAATTTTTTAACAACCCACTCGCTTGTTATGCAGGTACAGTGCAGTAAGTTTCAATAGATCTATGATGCCTTTAGCTAACGAACGTTAAATAGCCGAAGCAGCTGTGTTCTTGGGGTCCGGTTAGCGGTCTAGCCGTGCGGTGTCTATGCGAAAGCACGCACGTTGGGGAAGACTTGCAGATTTTGTAGCGCCTGGGAGTTTCGTATTGTTATGGTTAGGGATTACAGTCGATACATAACAAACGGTTTGCTCTGTACTGTACTGTACCTTCCGCCGGTTCTGAAATTACCACCGAAGTTGGTCACCAAATGCCGACCCCCTTGCGGTCGTGATCGCAATCTTGACGCCTTTAAATAAATAGATACCCCACTTTTTCTGAAGGATCCCGGCCAAACTATAGGTATTTTTATCAATGTCACTACCGTATAGTTCTTTGTAGTGCGGCTCCCATGCGTATACGAGATATCCTGGATACTTAACTCAGCCCCTCCCGTCCTATCTCTGATCCATACAGTTCCATCTCTTCCGGAATTAAGTCCACTACCGTGGTGTCAATCCACCCATGGATAAAGGAACTTTGGTTGCACTGGCGGTCCAGCTATGGTAGACTGCATTCGGATAATATGGTAGTACTGCCAGGCTGACTCTTACTATTTCGTGGCTGTGCTTACTATTAGGGAGGTTGCAGACTTATTGTGCTGGGGTGTGGAGGAACGGATAAATTACTGGGGGTGCTTGTAGGAAACCTTAATTTCTTGAAAGACAAAGTTCCATCATCTAATGTAATAAGAATGTAAGACCACCTAATGCCATAACATGTATTCTCGGTCCCAAACCCCTGACCCCTGAAAGCGATAAATCATCCTGCACGAGGGGACAAGCTTAGAGAAACAATGGACTGGGCGAGCCCTATCGGTTTCCCGAGACAATGCGGTTACCGGCACGGGCCCGGGGGTTGGGTCCTGCTTGGCGAACTGTTTTGTCGCGACCAGATTCACACTACGGTTTTCCTTTTTCCTATCATGTGGAATTGTAGATTTCTTTTGCTTCTCCGTTAACGTGCCCGCATGGGTGATGCACAGCAACATTTCTTTACTTTTTGTCAGGCGGCTTTTTTTCTTCTTTTCAGTCCTTCTGATGAAGGATTCCATGCATGAGAACGCCTCGTTTGCGCATCCTACCTCACGCACCGCTGGGGATTCCGACATTGGGTTATCCGCGCAACATCCGTTGGAGGGTGCCGATGGGCAGACAGGGAGCGCTTGTTCTCTGATTGCCTACCTGGCAATGTCTTGAGCCCGATGTTCACCTCTCGTAGGGATGCTCAAGTAACCTTCCTCATTTATCTTCAGGTCAAATCCCTATAGCCCACTCCGGTAGATAGTTGGGTGAAGAGTCTTACGAGTCCAATGAGGCAACAGATTAAATCTGGGGCGCAGGAGGGGTTGAAACGGGAATCCCCTGAAATATGCAGAGTTGATCAAATATGACAAGGCAAATTGGGTGAGGAATACCTAACCTCTAGCTGCCATGAGAGTTCATGTAGTACACTGGGAGCCTCAATTGGTGTTTTTAGAGTAAGGCTTTGGCTGCATAAAATGAGTTCGGCGGTGTTAGATAGAGAAGCTCTCGTTCATACAGTTTTGCTGGGGCCGTCGGGAGTGTCGGTGGGCGGCATCTAACGCCTCTACCGGTTTGGGCGGATAGGCCTGTCATAGGCGTTAGAGCCTTCTAAGTTACCTAGTAAGTGGCGTATTCAATTTTCAAACGCCAAAACGCCACGCCAGTTAATACACGCCCAAAGGCTCTACCGTAGGGTGTTGCTAGCGTGAAAGCTCCCACGCTCAGGACTACCCCGCTTATGGAGAGGCTCGCTAACCATGCGGCGAAGTTTAAGCCCTTGTGGGGAATGTTTATTGAGCAACTTAGTTAATTACTTCAGTTCCTTGTGCCATTTAGCTGTCTACCGCCGAAGATATTTTTTATGCAAAAACGGTCTGATGACCTTTACCATCCCGACCCAGAGTACTTGCCCGGGTAGTATCCTCTAGAAGGCAGCGCCCCCAACCGTCCGGCCCGCCCGCTCTGAAGGCAGGACGGGACTAACTCTAGGCCACAGTAGCTTGTTCTTTTGGGTTCCAGGACGCCCTACACCTAACAAGCTCTGACTATTAGCCTAGGTTCTCGCGGTCCCCCACCGCCCTTTATATTATGCCACCGAAATGCACCTCCCACGCTGGTACCCCACTTTACCTATCCACCACCCGGAATGTACTTTAGATCCTAATTGTAAGCCCACTTAACTTGGGATCCTGATATCTTGCTCCTCTCTGCGGGTGAGTCACCTCCTATAGAGTTGGTTATATGGCTACCAGCCTGGTGGTACTCCCTTGGGCTGTGGAATGCACTTGAACCTGTCATTAATTGTAGTAGCAGATAAAAAACCGGAAGGTGTATTCGGGAGAAGGTGTATCCACAAATCAAAACTTCCAGATTCCTACCCAGTTCATTTATTTCACTTGTTTGGCCGGTTTTCGAAATATATAGATAACGGGTGCTGAAATCATGAAGTATCACTCATGTCGTCCCCCCCAAGGCCCGCAGCCCCGCCCCAGCTATCACACCTCTCCCCCGACCGTCCCTCAGAGCATCCTGTGGCCCCACCCCTACCACTGAAAAGCACTATCCCACCCTTTAGGGCCCATAGTCGGAGACTCGGAGCTAAAGAAGGCTCTCGTAGTATTTCGCTACCCTAGACGACCGCTACGCGCACTATCCGCCTCCTTGCCCTGAAGCTTCTGATTGCCTTCCCCCAAACCCCGCCCTCGAGAGCGATCACCGGAGGGTTTGATGGGGTCCTCTTCTGAGGAATCTGCCCATATATTTCGCTCGTCCGAGTGATCGAAAACCCAGAAATTTGTACTGGTGCATAACGAAGGCGGGTCACTATTAATCGGGGCCTCCTAGCAGATATATCTTTTGTTGTGTTATCTCTCTCCATTGACTCTCTTTGGTAGGGGAAAAACCAGGATCCCCCACCCCCCTGTTCTTGTATGATATTTTCCATTGGCTCCTACTCCAATGAGAGGCCTCTACTTTAGCATCCTCCAGAGATGAAGGGATAATTTTTGTTCCTTGAGTCTGTGTACTGTACATCTATTTCCCAGTATTTGAAGTCAGTAGTCGTAGAGATGGCACTACCGATAACTGTAAATCATCAGATCGGTTATCCTCTACGAGATCACTCCAGCGCGCTCACATTGAGTTATTATTCTGTCAAGAAACCCGTGTAAGTATCTCACCAGTCCTTCATTATATGCTCGATCCAAAAATCCTCAATACCATGAGCAATGGTTTACTAACCATCAGAAATACATTAGATATATCATAGAAGGAAAATACCTCAATCATTTGACTATGCTTCATGATTGAAAACTAACGCTTATCCTAGTTTACGGCGATTTAGTGGATCAATTTCCGTCCTACCAATCCCCTCGATGGCCTATCTTTTTTCCTAACAAGCTATGATACCGCATTTACAGGAACTTCTGAACCTCACGCCAGGACCTTGGATTTGCCTTTGCTGGTAGGGTCCCACACGCTTTTTCTTCTCAAGCTAGGGCTTAGGTGTCCAGTTTTTGCAGTGCGTTTGCCCCCTATCTAAGAGAGGGTATTTCGGGTGTCCCAGCGCGGGATTCAATTATTCCAGTAAATACTGCACTGGGAGGTATTTGGGTCATCATCTATCACTCGACTCCAACACATAAACCCGTGTGAAATCTGGCGTCAACCCTAAGTTTCCTGATTTAGCGCAGCCTCTAGGATTCCAACATTCGAGCATTCGAGCATTCCATACTAGTTTTCTATACCAGTCTGCATTCCTATAACAACAGTCATTCAGGCAACAGCATCCTTACCAATCCCAACCTCTCTATTGGAACCTCAAAGTGCTCCGGACAACCAGTATTGTCCAGAATGTGTTTCACTAGCATTGCTGGAATAATTTGTGCTGCCGAAATGGTATTGAGGATTGCATGGCTAGACCAGGGGTGATAATGAAGTCTAGTATAGGGGTGGCTACGAAGTGTTGATGGCTAGGCTAGACTTGGAAGTTTGTTTGCGTATTTGTTATTGTTTCTATAGTTTTTTGGATAGTGCTGTGCACACGAAAAAGAAAAAAATTATGTTTAAAGTTGACTTCAGTTTTCAATTAGGACCCGAAATTTCGTAGGGACTTGCTACACATCCCGTTGTGAGGAGAATAAGTTGGAAAGGAAAATGGAACCTTGAGACCTCGATATTGCATATTCAGTTCTGAGGGTAGATGCCAGAAGATCATGACGCCATTTAACTCAAGCGGTTTGAGAGGAACATTTGTGCACATCGAGGGGAGGTACCTGTATCCCGGCAAAGCGATTACTCTGTAGAAAACCGGGCAAAATACAAATACACCTTACCTCGAATAAATGAAATTCCATTTCAAAGTAACAGTGCCCAGTTTCCCTATCTAATCTAGATTACGCGAAAATAATGACTCAGCCCCCGCCCGAGGAGCCTGTTTAGTCTAAATATCCAGGAAGTGACCCGGGATGTAATTTATACCTACTGTACATACAAACCAGGGGCCTAAGAATCCTGTGATTTGGATATGTATTTCAACCAGGGTTGGCCCTGAATATAAAAAAACAGCCTCGCCCGGCATCGTACTTCATGGGCAGTTAACAATAGGTCTTGTCTACAAAGATGCCAGAAAGGGGAAGATACCGATAAGTAACTCCCAAGTGTGACAAGGGTTTTCGAGGTATTATCACCCAAAATCCCACATTGCTCAGCTTTCGGTGGAGCTATGATACATTGGCGATTCGGCGGACGGCCATCCGCCGCTAGAAATTGTTTGATTGGCCCCAGAACATTCAGTTAAGGGATTTGCGGTTATGGATTGTTGTTTTCACACCCTATACTTGTAGCTAGCGGGATTGGGTATTAGATCGGTTTTACTCCCGTTTCATGACAGGTTACCTTTGATCTAAATTGTCTTTTTTCCGACCTGTGCCGTTTGACATAGGGCACAGGGTTTAAGGATTGGGTTTTTGCTTTCTTGGTGTTTCTATTGAGTCACTATGACTGCAGGAATGTCTCTTTGCGCCTCATTCACTCACTGTTTGTGGGGTTTCCTTTGGTTTTCAGAGATGTTGTTCAGGAGATACATATAGTATATACCTTCTAGTCAGTCCCTGGCTAGAGTCTCTGTCGATGGACTGGCCCCCATTTTCCCACGTCTGGTTGCGCCTAGCGAATAGCGACCTCGCCCCTATTGCTTCATGCCTTAGCCCTCCCTTCTATAATGGTAGAAGCATATCTTGAGTATGATACCTCGAAAAGTAGATTAATGTCAAAGAACATCACTCTCTCCGTTAGCCGGCTAGTCGTCCCTAGAGGGGAAGAAGTCCGCTAAGCAAAGGGAAACAAAGAAGAAGCTGCCCCTAGACTGTTACTTACTTGAGCAGTTTAGATATCTATACTTGAGCGCTAGTACAGACACCAGATGTGGAGGGAGCAGGGGCTGTTAGCTCGACCCCCTAAGCCACACCACCACCTTCAAATCCTCCACTCCCGGAACCGAACCAAGCGCCAACTCCTGTATTCCAAAGTATGCGGTACTTCCAAATAGCGCTCCACACGCCCTTAGTAAACGATGAAAATTTCCTATACTAAAAAAAATGCCCTTGAACGGCGCTAAGCAATCGACACCGAGGACCCAAATCATGAAATATCACTTGCCAATTCCAAAAATATCCCCTAGGGTGCTGCCAAGGCTCACAGATTTGTACGTGGTTTCAGAGGTTTGTCGTCTAGATTTCCGGACACCCCTCTAATTTGCGACCGCTTCCCCCCGGGCTATGAGAGAAATCAAAAGCTATAACAAAATCTCCTCTTTTTGTAAGGCCCCCCATCTTAGCCTTGCTAGGAGGTGTCCATGAATACAGTGCAGAGGACCGTTAGTGAAGTTACTCGAGCAATAATCAGAGAACACCCTATTCAAGCTAGATAAAAGGTTTAGAGAATTGGGACGCGGGTATCCGAAAATCTTCTATGCCTAAGTATAATGTAGTGCTCACCTCTGCATTATCATACTTACAACAGCACATGGAATAAGCCACATTAAGTGGAAAACTATAAACAAAGTTATCATAAATTGGTCAGAGGGGGTAAAAAATCAGTTAAAACGGGATAAAGAGGGTAGAAATCTAGAACTCTTGATTGACGTCCAACACTAGGAAGAGAAACCCCAGAATGGTGGTAGCTCTTGATAGCACAGTATGTCAGACCCTATCCCTCTTTTGAGTCAATTCTGGATACTTGATTGTTATTATTATTCCGGAATTCTTCAGTGAGACCTTGAATAAAACCCACATACGAAGTGATTCAGCCCTAGGTCCCACCCAATCTCCGTGCCAATACGCCACACCAGGGGGACATTTTATTGATGTTTTCAATGTCGAAAATACATTGTGGGCTGCGTGAGCCTTAAATATTGAAAAACACAGACTAACTCTCACAACCATAGCGAGTGGCTACCTCCAAAATTGCTACTGAACCACCAATTAGCACCAAACGTGAGCACAACTTAGCATTCCACAATCCTAGGAAATAATATATTAAAAATCAAAAGAAAAATAAATGATTCCTACATACTAAGTTGCATGTACCCCCTAAATCATGAGAGCCGCGATAACCATGCAAGCGGTGACCATGAGTGAGCCAGCAGTCTTAGAAGGGGTCGACTCAGACACGTAATAGCTAGTGCCCGGCGGTAGGGTTGCAGCAGGTGGAGTACAGGAATTATTCAAACCCACTGGAGGAACAGGTGCAGACGGTGGGGTAGGCTGGGCACCTCCTGCGCTTGCGGGGATGCTGATCGGGCCATTTGGGCCGATAATTTGAGCGATAGGGATGGTGCCTGCAGGACCAGCTATCATAGGACTAGGACCTACAACGATGCTGAATGGCGTTGGTCCACGGGGCCAGTGATAACGGGAATACTGGCACCGTTGGGGCCAGGAGCGATGCTAACTACGACGCCGCTAGGAAGGGGAGGTCTGGTTAAGGGCGGGCCCGCGGGGGGGGATGATGGAGCGCGAGTTGGGACTGGGGCTGAAGCTGACGTGGGAACCGCAGATGAGATTAGGGTGGGGGCAAGGGTGGTGGAAGGGACCAGAATCGCGGAAGGAAGTGAAATGGGCCCAATAGAGACCAATACTGATGGAACTGGGACCCCACTTGGGAGGATTACCGGTCCTGGGGCTGAGACTTGAGGAGCACTCTTCTGGCGGGGGCTCCTTCGGGTGTGGCGGGGGCCTGAACAGAAACTAGCGCCGATCTAGCTGCCAGGGGTGCGGCACCGGAAGTGCCGAGAATATGGGCAAGACCGCCGCCGAGACTAGCAGGCGGGGGAACCAGCGCCACAGATCCGGAGCACGCCTGAGGATCTCCGACAACGAGCGTGCCCAGGGCAAGTGCGAGGAGATATCTCATAATGAGATAACTGACGAGCAAGATTTTGTTAACGATAGCACTAGATGTATTGAGCGTGCAGCGAAGTTTGAAATAAAAGTCAGGGCTTATCCGCAGAACAGCTGCGGGAATTTGCGCAGGAAAGCGAGAACCGGGGCCTTATAAGTTGCATATGAGTCCATGATGGAATGCTACTTGCGATGTTGCCAATTGCCGAATAATGTATTCTGTTTTTAGATCTCTGAGACCCTCCTGCCTTGAGTTAGGCCTATCGATACTCCTCGCACTAGAAACACCATTCTAACTATAAACATTGGTTCTAGTCACCTAGTGCCCCGGCAATGAAGGAGACGGATCTGGTCGGACCATCCAGCTCCTTGGAAGGCATCAGGGAAACAGAAAGGGAAAGCAGGGTCTTCCAACAACCCTAAACTCCAACCCCCAAAGACTCTTTCCCCGTATAGACTAGATCTCAGCCTCGCGCCGTCCTACTATTTCATTAGCCAGATATCTCCTCTCGACCCCAAACCGCTCTAAGGTTTTACCCAATCCGAACACGATATTTTTCCCTGAGGAACGAGAAATTTCCGAAGGATGCCCACAAGCCCATGAAGGCTCCGATTACAAAGAAAAGGCCCTCTAATATAATCTCAGGACAACCCATAGGAGCAAAAATGTGTCTAGGGGAAGTCTTGAGCAGGTTGATGGGAACGAGTGATAATTCATGAGTGAGGATTTCTAAACGACGAGCTACTGAGTTGCTGAGTTGCGAGATGGGATCACCTCTACAAGAACAGTGTCTTTGGAGATTTGATTGGGTCATCAAGGGAGATAAATTAAATAAATTTTCTGATAGGTATAATTACTATCAAGTCCGTGTTGCTGGTGCCCCAAGGGACCTTCGTCCGGGAGCCCTCCATCACGGAAGACATGACCACGGTTGAGTAGCCTAGCATGGCGCCTCACATACTAGCAACGGTGAGGCATCTCCACTATAAGTACGTCGGATCCAATGGCAAAGGCTTGGTGAAAATAGCACTCTGAGCGCCGGAGCTTGCCTCCTAGTAAGTAATGTATATATGATCCCTAAATTCCGTTGGCCATTGATACCTACCACCCCCTGATCCTATGTCGTCACAATAGATCTCGGCCGCAGTTTCCACCATCTAGCGAAGCCCGCAGGTCAAGGGACGCATTCTTTATCGACTCTTGCGTGCCCACCGTCGATACAAGAGGGAACAGACCTCATCATCGGGCCCGCTGTGCTTCTCTTAAATTGTGGGTCCCCAACTGAGACCGAGCAACAGCCTTCATGTGCAAAAGTCGGCCTGGGTGAAAAAAAAAATGGTCGGGAGCAATGTACCGTACTCTGCCATGAGGATTCATTATCTCATCTGATAACACCCACCGACGCACTTGAACGGGTCGAGCGCAATTGAAGAAAAGCTCGCTGGTCTATGATATGTCTGCTATCTTTAACCCTAACCCTGAGGATTTTGTTCCTGCTGCTCCTGAGCCTCCCATCCCATAGGTAATATGACAGCCCCAGGAGACCCGAAAGTTCCGTCCCACAAAAACTATGAGTGCATAGTACTCAGTCTAGGGTCCCGAGCCCCGAGTTCCCTAATTCAATCAAGGGCCCTCAAAGGGTAAACCCAATATCATGCTTCAAAGAGACAAGGCAAAAAAGTGGAGCCCCCAAATCTAGCACAATTCCTAGCAACTGTGGCTAACCCTCCTCATGGGGCTCTGAGTAACCTCTATTGGGCCGAAGATGTGCCTGCTTCTCTCCCGAGAAAGCTTGGGCGGCGAAGGATCTGAGGCAGGAGAAGGTGCATACGTTGAGCCTAGATGGATAGCTGATGATACTGACCCTCGGGTATGAGAGTGGAACTTCACTCGGAGTGGCTATTCAGGGTTGTGAGGCTCAAGCTCAACCCCAACCCTAATAGAACAGAGGAGATCACCCCATAAATTTAATACGGCACGATACCCGGAAGCATACTGGGGGTAGAGGCCCCAGAGAACTCCACCCACCCTCTGTCTGTTAATAACCATTTAACTTCAATAGGTATCTAATATTTGCATTGGCTCGGATAGTACAAATGACGTTGGTACTAACTTCTGAACAGTGAAGGCTCACCATTCTAAGTTTTCAAAGGTAACAAAATCCCCCGTTGAATTTAAGGTCAAGTGGCCCATGGTTAGGTTGTAGTATTCATGATATTGTATAAAACTGGACCCATCAATAAATATTACCCTCCTCAATGTCGCCCGCCTCAGTAATTAGCGCAAGAAACCCTGCTGCCGGTTGCCCCGGCCCCACAGCGCCGGGACAGCGGCACCAGCCCCGGCCCACCCATCCCCACCATCCGCCACCATAACCGCGAACCGCAACTCCACCATTCGCCCCCAGATAATCCCCAAATAATTACCATCATATCCTCACAACCATATAAATCACGTCATCTACACAAATACTCGAGGAAACACCAAAAATGTCCCAAAAAATGAAAGCTGTCGTTTTCAAAGGTCCCCACAAGATTGCCTTGGAAGACAGGCCAATCCCGAAAATTATTGACGAAACAGACGCTCTTGTGAAGGTTTCTTACACCGCTCTTTGCGGAAGGTAAGCTCTTTGCTCAGAAATATTTCGGCCCGAAGATAAGGGCCAACAGGACACATCAAGTGAACTTCATGTATTCCGTGGACACCAGCCCAGTGGTACTGGATTTATTATGGGCCATGAGTTCACCGGGACTGTCGTTGAGGTTGGGGGAAAGGTTACTGGGTTCCAAGAGGGAGATAAAGTTGTTTCCCCATTTACAACTTCTTGGTACGCCAGGTAATTGCTTTCACAAGTAAGCTTTTATTGACGAGGTGATAGTCTAGAATGTTTCTACTGCAGGAACGGCTATACCTCCCGATGCACACAATCAATGCTATACGGGTCTGTAGTGCTTGATGGATGCCAGGCAGAATATGTTGGTTCTTCTGTCTGCTAGATCTCGCAAGAGGGACTGACTGGGCGAATTAGGTCCGAGTTCCGTTGGCAGATGGAACACTCTTCAAGGCTCCACCAGAAATCCCGGAAGACACAGTTGTATGTTAGATACAGGTTTGTATTCACTTTAAAACTTTAGCTAACAACCGTAATAGATCCTGATGGCAGATATAGTAAGTCCACGGATGATCAACTTGTTGCTCAATTTTGCTAACCACCACTAGTTCCCAACGTATGGATCAACCAGCAATCTTTTATCGTAGCTAACCCGTTAATAGTGGCTACTTTGCTGCATCCAGTGGCCTCTCCCAACTCACACCGACTCAGCGTGAGAACGCAACTGTTGTTTTGATAGGATGTGGTCCGGTAGGACTATGTGCCCTCATTGCCGCTACTTCTTTTAGCCCTGCACGCATCTTCGCTATAGACTCTGTTTCCTCTCGCCTTGAATTGGCCAAGTCTCTCGGGGCAGAACCTTTGAATTTTATAGAGGACAAAGGAGCTGTTAAGGAGCGAATCCTAGAAGCTACGGATGGAAGAGGCGCAGATGTTGTCTTGGAGGTCGTAGGAAACAGCCCTGCTCTCCGAATGGGCTTCGACGTAGTTAGGCCCTGGGGATTACTTATCAGTGTTGGAGTGCATAATGCTGAAGTGAGCTCTTCAATCGCCGCCCTTTCAAACCTTTGCTAACACCACTCCATATCCCTTTCACCGGAAACGAAGCATACAACAAAAATGTAAGGATCCAGTTTGGCAGGTGTCCTGTGCGTGCGGTCTTTCCCGAAGCACTGGAATTACTAAAGAAGAAGTCTCACCTCCTAGGGTAAGGTTAAACCCGTCCGGTTTGAGAACATGGTGCTCACATATTGGAAGGTTCATGGCGGACAAGATCATGCCAATGACCCAAGCGGAGGAAGGGTATGAGCTTTTTGACAAAATGAAGGTCCAGAAGGTGATTTTCCGTGCCGATCAGTAGTTCTAGTTGGTCAATATAATTCAAGTCCCGGAATAAACAGAATGGGTCCCTCTACTAGACCCCTGACTTCTGAGGAAGGATCTTAGACACTTTCCGAGTGATATTGTGTGAATTGCCCTGGCAGCCGTTGGGTTGGAGGGGTTCTGAAGGTGCGAGGAAAAGCGCTCTCCAAAATCTGTAAAGGTTATCCGGTGATATTTCCCGGATCCCAAGGGCCCCTCCGTAGTATATATCCCCCTTAGTGTGATCTGCCAAAGCATCATCTGAGAGTTCATGGCAGCCAAGTCCTGCTGTTTTCCCCTGAGAACAGAGTCTTCCTACTACCGTCTTCAATGCACCCTACACCATAGGCAAAAAGTAAGGGAAAGGGCCTGGGCGACAAGGAAGCAATCCCCATCCTCAAATACCTGACCGCCTAACAAACAAGCACTACAAACTTATTCGAGTAGGAACCCTAATTTCCAGCGCTCACCCCTAGCACTGTCACAGGCAGGTCAAGGATGTGAAGAACATAATGAGAATACTCTTTACCCCCGGTTTCACAACCGCCCTGTATCATGAACCGACATTATTCGCCTGGAATATCAATCACAACCCCAACGATGGAGCCAGTCTGTCGACACCCCCCGACAGGAGGCCAGGAGAAGGATTTGTAGTACTGGAGCACATTACACTTGCTGGCCACACTTGATGCTTTACCTCCGCTCACGGTAGTCTTAGTGCACGATGTGCCCCAAAACCCGCTCACTCTCCCACTAGACGAGCACAAGATCCAGCTCATTCACAACCTCACATCAAACGAGTGACAAACAATGCACTCCGGAAATTGACCACCTTTGCCGCCACCAATCCCGCCAAGCCCCATACGATACAAGTAGCACACGTGAGCAAGCCCCCATGGAGCGAATAATACCAGTAATAATACGGCAAATCCCGCCCGCGCCCCCATTGCACATGAATAAGCGAGTGAAAAAGCCCCACAGCAAATGCAATTATGCAAATAATGCTTCCTCTACGAGTACTCTTTTCTTCTCCGCTATAATTTTTTTACACCTCGGCCAGCGTTGCCGATTGCTCATTAACGCCCCCGCCGAACAGGAAGCAGAGGACAGTATGGATTATCCCAGCTAATGTGGTAAACACCGGACCATAGGAATCGACGCATCACACCGCATCCACCCTGTTGTAACTTACCCCTCCAATCACCTCTCCTCCACGATCACGAGGAACAAGCAAGCCAAGGAGAACAAGCAAGCAAGCGAACACCCATGCCGCACCTCTGTGGAACCGCACCGCAACGGAACGCAGGGAATGCGAGATGGATGTAACTGAACTTAACTTTGTGCCTTAAGTTACCCGAGTGTCTAATCATAACTCACCACCTCAATATCGCATGGCATCGCAGGGAGCGCCCGACCGCATCTGGCGTGGTTATCAAATTTAGCTCTTTTCTTTCCTTTTCCCCCTCCTTCCGCTCTTTTCTTCTTCTTTGCTTTGAGATGTTTTGTTTTTACAAGTCTATCGTACTCGAGTAGAAGTATTCCCGTTAGTTCGAAGGCCTTCTCGACCACTCAGAGAACAGTGCTCACTCCAGCCACCGCGCCAAGAATTAGACCCTCCACCACAAAATTAGAGTATCGTATATGGCTGCATAATTCGCGTTGCACACACGTAATTTCGACCAACCAGACTCTAGGTTAAGTACGATTTCGGGAGTGGGTCCGTTGACCGTGAATTGATTGATCTGGAGGCGGAGGTGGTGCGGGGGAGAATTCTCAAATGGATCATGCCATCAGGAAGAAGGAATATATTCTTTCGTAAAGATCATTTTGCCGGCTGCTCGCGGCTGCCAGTGGACGGCGGTGTTTGCGAAGGTTCTTTTCGCCCAGAGCTAGGGGGTTTTTCTTGCGGGGCGATCGCATATCACCATACTAGAATTCAAATGTTTCTTTTCCACTTATTGAAATATCGTGACTTGAATAACTCTCTTCAGTATTGGTAGAGTTCAGAGGGGTGGACCAGATCTGCCAACCAAGCCACCAACGGGGCCTGGGTAGGAAATTCTAATACCAGTAGTCCAACAACCGCCATTTTGTCCGCTATTGAAAGCCTCATAGCCTCGGGCAGGCTCTTTTTCGGCTTTAGCGGCGCCCCCAATCGGTTCAAGCACCCGGCCTCTACCGATCAGAACTATTTAAATCATAATGAATAAGAGGTGATCTGGTTACCACGATTATTGTGTTTGTAGATTTTATATACCTGCGCGCAAATAAGCTTCTTCTGGGGAAGGAGGCAAGAAAGATGAGTTCGAATATTCATAGATCAAGCACATGTCACCCATGCAGTCCTGCCAAAGATGACGTGAAGACAAGTGTAGTTCTGATATGATCAAGCGCACCGGTCTAGCACCCGAGATGGAATAACAACAACAATTTCACTTTGTCCAGAGAGGATGGTCGAGCGAAGTGATGCAGCACATCAAAGCTGTCAAGCTATTATTGGAAACGAAAACAAGTACCGTTATTTGACAGAACTACCGTACCATTGTTGAAGAGTCTTTCGGGTAGCGATGGAAAATCACGACACTCGATTCCTCGAACTTTTCTCGAAGATTTCCCGGTGAAGAGCATGCCGCCACCGAAATCCTTAAAATCCCTCTTCCACTTCTGCACCACTCGAGGATCTGAAACTGCCCTTGGAGTAAGCATTGCAACGCGGTGCTTTTTTCCGTCCCGTACCGCACTCTATTTCTTCACCTCTGACAAAACGCTGTGATCACGATCGATCACTCGTAATTCGCCCCCCCTTCCGCCTTAAAGACACAGAAAACCCTAGCGACGCCACAAAGCTACCTACTTTAGAGAAGGAGGGACACAACGCTAGCCAAATAATCTCTCTCATCATAGGCCGCCACCGCGATCCTATTCACACACGAGTACCTGATGTGACTAAATGGGGGTGGGGCTAGGCTGCTGTTCATTTCATGCAAAGATATGTGCGCAGATGGTTGGGGTTTGTGGGAATGCTAACTTAGTGCTTATCTTCCGTGGGACGAAGCGTTCTACTCGTGTATAGAGATGACATGATACTGTGCGGAGGGTTTGGGAGGTGTTGTTTCTGGGGTGGGTTAGAGTAGGTATCGAATCTAGAGATCGGAAGTTTGGGAGGCAGATCCCGGCTCCATGCGTCGGCCATCTCGAGCCCCATAGTGTAAGCGCAGTGTATTTTACTGAAGCTCACCACTACCCGCAATTGAATGGCGTTTGCGAACACCACAGCTACTATTGCATACCGCCAAGTCCAGCTTTTTTTACTCAGATTTGGGTATCATGCAATAGCAGCTGTGTTCGCAAACGCCAAGGAAGCGCACTTACAAATAACCAAGGCCCCGTTTAGCATCACTGTAAAAAAACTCATTCCTGACTGAAAATAGAGTATACTTTAAAATAACAAATATCAAGTATTGCTGAAAGCATTGGTGTTTGGTAGATCCAAGGTCTTTTTCATTTTTTTTTTCACCTGTGCGGGTGGGCGGCCTTTTAGGGTGCAATACCGGTATATAGAAGCAGAGTGGAGAGTTGTGGGTTTTAAATTTTAATTTACAAAAACTAATGTGACTAAAAATGAAAACCAGCTTTTCCATAGTACCCAGTACCTTAGAAGTAATAATCTACAAGCAGCTGTCGTAGGACCGTGATTGTGGCCTAATATGATAGTAACAGGTTTATAAGGAGTATTATACAGGGGTAAAAAGATGGAGGGAAAAAATCTCCGGGGTATGAAAACAATACGGTATTTCTGTACATGCCAAACACAGTCCTGTTTATTTACATTTTTACAACCGGAAATACTTAGAATAAGTGAGAAAAACAGAGTGTTTCTGGCGTTCCAAACAAGGCCTGAACCTGCTTGCAGCACAGCACCAACTATTACAGCAGCCCAAACCCTTCGATACAATATCCCAAACCTACTACTATACCTGTCACCCCACCGTTACAAACACCAGCCCCGCGTGCGGCCAGCCATCACCACTGCCACCGAACCTCCCCTTCCTTCCCCCCTAAAACCCACCTGCTACACCACATCCCCCTTTCGAGTGACCACTCATGAACGCACCCAGTCCTTTCACTTCCATCCCTACGCCCACCAAGCCAGTTCCCTTCACTCATGACACACATGCAGTCTCGCTAATCGCTGATCGGCGAGAAAAAATAATATGGCACTGCGAACACATCCATACTCGAGTACAGACAGATACCTCACGCCCCTCTCTCTTTTTGACAAATAAGCTAAGGATAAAACATCCGCCGAAGCCAGTAAGAACCTACTTCGGGCCGGAATTGAAGTGGCAATGTCCAACAGCACAATTCTGTCTCTGAATAGAGTAAGGATCGTTGAGTCATTCGGTGTTTGACCGAAGGCAGGGAAGGATTCTCACCAAGTTAGACGCTAGAAGGGGAGGTGTGGGGTGGGATAAACAAGATAGGTCAGGACGGCACAAAACACATTCACAAGACAACAACGAAGTAGTACTGCGATCGCGTAATTTTGCTAAAGGCAAGATCGTGGCATAGGTCGTTGTGGTGGAAAAGGGGTGAAGAAGCGGTACGGCGGTGGACGAGTGCAAAGGGCACCCGTGTTATTCGCAGGAGTTTGGCGCCGGCGTGGAAAATTATTTCCTTTTTTCTTTTAAACTTACCTGCAATAAACTAGCGACTGTAAAGGACCGGAATAACTGAGAACCACGCTAAGGAGGTCTGGAATTTCCCCTTAGGGCTGAGGGGAGAAAAGAGAGCGCAGTCAAAACAGTATCTTTCAGCCCTCAGTCGAAGTAAATGAATAAAAAAGAAAAATAATAGTATCACAGGCCCCACCAGGAGAGGTAACTCCAATGCTCTAGCGAGATTGTCTATCACAGTGTTTCTGTACGGGGCGAACCTTCGGTGTAGCGAGCACTCACCACCTATTGGCTCGTCTTTCGTGGGTTGCGTGGTCTTAAACCGTGGTTCAAGGCATTTTGTAAGACAGTGCTAGTTGCGCCAGGTGCTCGCTATGTAAGGAAACATTGTACTGGTACTATTACTCGAGTATCCGCTGGAGAGCTTGGTAATGAGTGAGTGAATGCGTAGGTCAGCGAAGTGCGTGGGATAGTGCATACCGACTTTTGTTCATGAGCGGGTATCGCAAGATCACGTCCGGAGGAACAATAGCGCTTCGGCAGGAACCTCGGGAGATCAGATACGCAGCTCCGACAGCGAAATAAGCAGAGTATTACTAAGGTTCATCTTGTGTCACTATCAGCAAACCTGCTCTAATAGAGCTAAGCTAAGAACTGCGTATTTTGAGGACTACTGCGCGTACCCGTGTTCCCAACATAACCTCCAAGAACAATTTTGTCGGTAAGTGATTTCAACACGGAGTCGCTGGCCCCAAGCCCATTGGAAAATACATGGTTCTTTCTGAACGGGCTCCCCACTGAGGCAGACAAATTGATTGACCTGATTCACTTTCCAAAGGCTGAACAAATGTGTCGAAAATCTCAACCAACGAGTGAATAAACCAAAAACCTCTAAGCACTCTCTCTACCCTTCTCTCTCTCTTGCCTCCATTCTGGTGATTTCTTTTTTCTTCTTTTCTTTTTCTCTTGCTGAAATTACTTTTTCCAACCGCATCCCCCGGCAATGCGAGATGGAACATCACACATCACATCACATCTCATCTCACGATTTCGCTGTGTGACCATAGGGTTCTGGTTAGTTTGTCCGCTTTGCTTCTCTTCTTTGGACTCCTAGTGGAGTCCAAGATGGGGAAGGGAGTGAGAAAGCGAGAGAAAATGAAAAGCATAGCCGAAGCGAAATGTAACTTCACACACCAACAGATGATTGATCGACAGATAGGATTCCGGTAAACGTAATATCATCTCTTGCGCAGTATCATGCCTCCGACTTCCTCTTCCTCGTGAAGGTGAGAGTGCAACTCGGAAGGAATCCCCGAGACTACCCTTCGCTCCTTCCTCCATAGGGTAATAGTGCTCTCCCGGTGAGGGCTAGCTAACAAGCCTCAAAGGAGCGGGCCAATGGCGATCGGTAAACCAGGTCATTAGCACCTGAGGGACTAAAAAGATTCATAATTGATTTATCTATTTACAGGGTTATTATAAGACAAACAGGCATGGGCTTTGTGCTTGTGTAGCGTGTGTGCAGTGGTATCGGTGGGCTTCAGTTTGAGCGAAGGGGCGAACCGATAGGATAAGGGTTTCCCCTCATGACCAGGGAAGGGATTCAGGAGTTGGTTGATACCACAGTGGGCCACGGTATTTCCGCCTTTTTTTCCCCCTCGTGTGTGTGCGGGGTGTGAGAATGTGATGATTGCCTTTTGTCCTTGTGTGATGATACACCATTCTCCACGGTAGTTATCATTTCGCCGTTGCTAAGTTACTGTATTCTTGATTGATGGTGAGATATTTAACGTCTAGTGCAGCGAGTATCGTGCATACCGCCCGAGATGGGAAGGACGAGCTCGAGCTGGAGTGGTTATTTTTCGGATAGACTATCTCGATCCTTCTCTTGCCCACGAGCAGATATACCATGCACACCCTTCGTTCATTCTCACACCACGAACCCCTCCGAGAAACCATGTCGCGGCCACTCACTCGCTCAGAAGTTCCAAAATTCAAGGCTTTTTAATTCAATATCATCGCTGGGCTAATCCATTGGCTGTCTCGCTCGACAAATTTAATCAATACAAAACCGATCATCGGGAAGACCTGATTCGACCATGGACCTGTGTTATCAGCAGCACCACAGCCCGGCCGAGTGAGCAAGTGGGATTTCAAAAGTGGGGTGGGGGAAGGAATAAGATACTGTATTGGAGGATTTATCGTAATGTACATTATCAAAAGTGTAGAAGTGCGGTTCCACCGTCGTGAAAAAGGTTTTGGAAAGCGGGAAGCCCGCATGAAGGTTTACTCACGTGTGCGGTCGGTCGGTGGTTGGGCAGGTATTGTATTTCGTTGTGCAATGGAGGAAGGGAGGGGGAGAGAGGAGAGGAAAGCTGCCGTACTCGACTCGAACGGAGTCGGGAGGGGTGGTTACTCTGGAAAGTGAACTCGAAGGATGTGTGTGATAGGATATGTTTTCATTTCAAGGTGGCTATAGTTGCAACTGCAATATCAACGAATTAACAAAAGGCAAGTCTCACAAATTTTCACTATTCCAACCTCCCCCGCCGCAGTAAACCCCTGGTGTGTGCCATGCCATACCATCAAGCATGGCACAGAGCTGTGAGGTACCGGTAAAACATCCACGGTACGACACAAAACAAAACAATTCCCTCCTCTCCACTCTGAAGCCTAGTCGAAACAAATCCCTTTCTTTTTTGTTTTCTTTTCTTTTGTCCCTTCCCCGCTGTACTAGTACTAGTACTCGTACAAGTACAAGTACTAGTGGTATCTTAGAAGGGAAAAGAAACAAAGAAAAGTCGCGGAGCACTACGGCGCTATTAGAACGCGTTATTCCAGCCCTCGCACGCCACGTTACTTTCTTTTCCCCAGCACTGACGACCGCGCAGCCTAAATTGAGATTCGATTCGATTTCATTCATTGACCGTGCGCTCCTTTCTCCCCGGTTAAGCGCGCCGCAGGCACCACGTTCCCACCACCCGCATCTTGCTCCCGCACCGCTCGCTTGCCCGAGCAGGTCGCTCTCCTGAACAGACGCGCGCGAAAGACAAGAGTTCTTCTAGAAGACTTCTCTTCGCAGCGCCACCGCATAGCGAAAAGGAAAGGGGGTTTTTTTCTCTTTCCCTCTCTCAAGTCCCTATTTCTTATTCTTCATTCCGCGGCTATGTATGCGAGATGTGGTCGATCTACCATCGCTAACTACTCGTAGTGACTCGCGAGGATGCGGAGGAGGACTCTACTTTTTATTACCTTTTCTTTCAAGGAACTTCATTCACAATAATATCATAGCCTTTCCCTCGTGGTTGGATCTTGCTTTTTTTAAAAAATTTAGTTTGTCCTTGTTTTTTCTCCCGTGGTTGAGCTCACTCGCGTTCGCCTACTGCCCTGCCATGTTCAGGTGAAACATTTCTGGTATCGTTCGCAAGAACTGCCGCTGGTACCGGCGGGGTACGGGTGCTTATTCATCTGTTTTGTGCCACGAGGACCCCTACCGGTATCGTACGTACAGGATTCCGTCTCCTAGATGAAACGCGCTGTTTTGCCGTTTTTGATTGCATGCGTGCTGTACTCGTACTATCTTATCTTTCACAATTCCATTCGGTAGACCCGGAGGTAGAGAGAGAAATTCTCTCTATTATCCCATCTCATGTGCTACCCAATATGCAACGGTGTATTTATCAATTGATTTGGTCGATTACTCCCGTCCGTCGGTTAGACAAGATTGTTATTATTATCTTTGATTGTGGAACTCTGATACGATAAATCATGGGGTAATACCGGTATTATCATGGGAGGTGGGTTTTTGCTTTTGTTAGCGTAGTTCATTTGGCCGGAGGTGATCCTGGGTGAGGGGGTTCGGTAAAGGTATGCTTAAGTTTCGCGAATCAGGTTGTTTGAACTCCAGGCGAGAGGTACAGTAGGCCGATGTCAATGAGATGGGGGTTGGTTGAGTATGTGCAGTACACGTACCTGTATGGCAGGTGGTGTGATCGAAGCGAGAAATGCCTGCATGGGGGGTGGGGGAAGAAGGCCGGTAGACGAGCGGGCAAGAAACTGCCTTGAGAGCGGTGGAAAGAGGCCGGGAAGGATCTGGCAAAGAAGCGAAATACGGTAAGGGCTCACAGGATAGTATCATCATCGTTGTCGTCGTCTGTGTACGAGTAACTTATCTCTCATTCACATACAAGCACCTACAGCATTACAATTGAGCACTGTGATCTTGTCTGCTTGTCTCTTCCCTTTCTTCCTGCCTGTCTTCCCAGGCTACCGTATCACACTTTCCTTACCCCTCACGTGGCCCACACAGCTCACGATAGTCAGGCAATGTATCACCTCGGATACACCACACCCTTTCTGACCAGTAAGCATACTCTCCCACCAAGCCATGCCAAATGTTGGCATACAGGTGTTACAGTCCTTTCTTTTTTTCTTTTTTCTTCTTCTTTCCTTTTTTTCAAAAACGGCCATTCAAGAATCAAAAAGCGGAGACCGTGAGAAAACCCTCCGCGGCGAGGGGGCATGGCATGGTCCGGGCTGGTTGAAGTCTCCAAGGTACCTGTACTAGTACTTGTACGAGTACTAGTACTTTGCCTCTTGTATCCTAGCACTCGCACGGTAATTTATTATATTATTTATCCATTCCGTTTCAGCTTCTGTCTATCCGTCCGATTCTGGTCTCGGCTTTTGCTTTGGCTATCTGGTGGAGGTCGGATACAGAGGCGAGCTGAACGTAATAGATACCGGTATTTGCTGGATCTGGATGAGAGTTGGAGCTGGAGCGGGGGATTTTGTTCAAACTTCACGGATATGATAACTATGGCCACGAGCCTTGTAACAAGCCATAAAAAGCGATCCAAAAAGATTTGGCATATCGGTTTCCAGATTTTTATCGCCTTTATCCTTTCCGAAATCGACATTCCACGGGGTGTGGGATTTTTATGATTAAAATTTAATTTTATCTATTTATTATGGTGGGTTAGGGGTTCTTGATAGGAGATCGAATGTGGGTTTCCTAATGCCCGCAAACGCTTTCTTCTCACACCTCAGAGGGCTAGGGATTCTTTGGCCTTTGGATTTTGGAACTGGGATTGGAGGATTGAGGGCGGGAGTGGGAGGAGCCCTGCGGGTTGAAGATAAGCGGCATTGCCCAACGGTACTGTACTGTACTAGTGCTCCTCATAAGTACACACGTGAACGAGCAGAAGTGGAAATCTGCTTTTGGAAGAACTTCGGATTGGGATGGGGGGCTTGGGCAGCCGGCGGCGGCCAGCGGCAGCAGGGTCGTACAGCTCTGTAAGTTACTATCCGTATAAGTTCAAAGTCTCGAGCCGTGCGAGTCTTGAAATGGGGGAACAAAACTGGATTGGGGTTAAAAAAAATGGGCCGTGATGATGCGGATGCGAAATTTGGATCAACGGTTTTTTGGTCAGGCTGCGACTTTATCCATCCCTCATGGTATCTACTGCATTGTGGGACATGCAACATCCCTCTCGTGTCTTTGCTCCCCTGCACCACGGATGCTCGCCTCGCGGGTATGTATCATACCATAATGTAGGATCGCCACACGCTCTCAGGCTCGCCCGTGGTCAATGCGGCAGGTACAAGATTGTATCGGGATCTATTTTTCATCATCGTCATCATCACCGAGGACTCTACGCAGGGGGAAGAGATTGTTAGACGGTGTGTGGGGGGGGGGGGGGGGGGGAATTTAACCCGTACATAAAAAGA
>Ga0307517_10002376_pt1 | contig 30287 bp, 39 predicted proteins | sample 23_EM_MG_FD_194515 | JGI IMG/M metagenome (GOLD analysis project Ga0307517, IMG submission 194515) | Populus trichocarpa ectomycorrhiza microbial communities from riparian zone in the Pacific Northwest, United States - 23_EM | ecosystem: Host-associated > Plants > Roots > Unclassified | place... | reverse complement strand
GGAGATAGCTGAGAGCGCAATGAGGCCGAAGGATAGCCAGGCGGCCTTCCGACAGTATACTTTGTTCTTCGAATGCATTACTTTTGTTAATGTTGCCGGCTGTGTAGAATGGCCGTCAGTGAAGGGGCATATTTTGGCGTCGAGCAACTTGGTCTGCTACACGCGCGAGAGCCTACACGTAGCATCACATGATATAATCTAATCACTATTAGTATTACCTCTACAATACCAGTCCAACAGTTTGGCAGCATGCAGATTCGAATTAAAATCTGATTCTACGCGGTCAAGAATATGCGATCGCGGTTCATCCCTTAGGGCGAGTCGGAGGTACAACCATAGTGATTCGTGAGAAGGAAATGAGGACAGAAGCGATAGGCAGTGACCTGCAAGCGTCGAAGGTGACTTTGTTCCTTCCCCTGCATCTTCTGTTAGGACCCCAGCCTCACGAAGATGCTCCATGATTGCTTGCATCTGACATAGCTGGTGGATGGCACTGTAGTCGGATGGATGAAGCTCGACCCAAGCCCCAAGTTCTCTGTACACATTGACTAGAACCTTCAGGAAATCCCCACGACCCGTTTCATCAGATAGGTGGTGATAAACTGAAGAAAAGGTCCCATTAATTAACCAATGCAAGTAGTTCCATGCATGATAATTCCGCGGATACGTCTCGCATGTATGGTAGACAATCCCGACCTCCTTGCGGATGTCACCCTGACCCATGTTAGGAAACAAACTATCAGAAGAGAAATGTTCCAACGTAGGGCACGGTGACGCAATCTGTCCAATTCTGCCATAAACCCTTGTTAGACACCAGCGACGATGGTCCCAAAAGATCGATTGTTTCGCGCACTCGTTCAAGCCGCGTAGTAGCAATTCCAAGTAACGGAGCTCCTTTTGTGGGTGAATATGACCAGTTAAAATGAGTCGCTTTCGTACGTTTAAAGCAGTTTGATGAGCAGGATTTGAGATGAGGATAAGAGTTGTCGCAGTAATGGATGTGTTGGGCTCTCGAAATGAACGCCATGGTAATGCGATCGCTGATAGGTACAGTTGTTGCGCTACTTTTTTGGGTATCCCAAGATTTCCTTCCACAAGAACACAAGGAAGATCTCTTGAAGGTCTGCCTGACTCCGAGGGAATATCGATTGTTTGCCAGTCATCCAACCCGCCTGGCAAAATTTCTACTGATTCTCTAAAGTCATTCAGATAATTAGCCCCGAACCTATATCAAACTATGAGCTTACAGTTCGCCATCGAATAGTTTTGCTACCCTATCGATTATTGCACGATTGCTCATGACCGAAGAGAAGATTCCAACACCGGGCCGTTCAAGATTTTCCTGACTGTCACAACGCAATAGCATCACTCACTGAGCACTCCATGCGCACAGTGCCGCTTCTGAGGCGATTCATCCAAAGCCAACAATCCGTACAGTCCAGAAGCGTTTCTATCTTTAAGAAATACCGTGGACCGACATTGACGCCCACCCCCAATAGTGTTCTGCCACCTTTTAGAGGAATGAGTTTTAACGACGGACCTCTCGTATGGATAGACTGTGAGATGACGGGTCTTAATTTCCGCAAGGATAGACTTTTAGAGGTTGCGGTGAGTTTCTTCTATTCCATAACGACCGAGTATTGACTTCGAATTTTACCCAGGTGATAATTACCAACGGCAATCTGGAACCCGTAGACGAGGGTATTGACTATGTTATTCAAACTGAGAAACCTATCCTTGACGGGTAATCACAATTTCAAAATTGTTTTCGGACAAAAATCCTGACAAGAAACTCAGGATGGACCAATGGTGCATTAAGCAGCATGGACGGGTTCATATCTTACTTGTATTTATACGGGCGCCTCTCTCATCCGGATTCAGTCAGGTCTAACTCGAGCGTGCCTCGAATCACCCTTTCCCATGGAGGAAGTTTCACAGCGCGTCTTTCAGTATGTCCAAAAATGGATTCCAACAGGCAAAATCGGTGTCCTAGCTGGCAACTCGGTTCACGTCGATAGACTGTTCCTTGTTGAATCAATGCCAGAGCTCATTGACTGGCTCCATTATCGGTAATGCTTGGTCCACTTTTCTTTTGACTGGGGTTGACGCTTTTGGTAGGATTGTTGGTACGAAAATATGTCAATCTTGATAGATATGCTCATTTTTTTTAAAAAATCTCAAGACGTTTCATCTATCAAGGTACACTCACAAATTATTCATAGTTCAGTGAATGACAGATACGCAGGAACTTTCTCGTCGCTGGTATGGCAAAAATGGCATTCCTGAGAGGGATGCTGAGAGTACGCACCGGTGAGCGTTCTCCCCTTTTCTCCCGCTACTGTGCCTGATATCAAGAATTGCCGCAGTGCATTAGATGATATCCGGAGTTCAATAAAAGGTTGCTTTCGACACTTTTTATCTTACACACGCTCAAAGGTCTTCGTAGAGCTGCAGTGGTATCGGGAGAATATATTTATAAAACCACCCCACACAGAGCCTTCGGAAGCCGGCGTTCCTGAGAAGGCTGAACTTCCTCTGTGATGTTATCGATACTTTCTGAAAGTTTTTACCTAGGGGTTGGGCCAAGATTCTTCACGGACGTTATGTCGTGCATAGATAGAAAGGGTTGCGCAATATAGGGGACAATGGGGACATGCCCTTATAGTCAAGTACCTCCTGACCTAGAACAAATTCTCCGGGGGAGCAAAGCGGTCATAGAAGTGAAGTTCCCCTTACGTACCTTGCAAGCATGAACGCAACATGAACGCGAGTCCGAGCGATCCCGAATCTTCACGTGACAATCAAATTAAATATTAGCAGCCTTTAACCTCAGGCGACGATGGGTCTCCTTCGACTCAGGACCGTGTGTCGACCATGCGTCCGGTTATTTCACACGTCGAGCTCACCATCTTTTGCTCTTTCACCCACAAAACCACTTCGCGCAAGGGCCGCTCCTGCAGTGGGGTCTTATGTGCCAAAGGATGGCGAACATGTCCTCAACTCACCGTCAGAAATTGCCAGGAAAATTTCGGCAAAGGTTCTACCTAAATTGCCACGCCCAGATGTTAAACGAGTTGTTGTCGTCGGAAGTGGGGGCCTTAGTATTGGCCAGGCTGGTGAATTCGACTACTCAGGCTCCCAGGCACTCAAAGCACTGCACGAGGAGGGCGTTGAGGCCATCCTCATAAACCCTAATATTGCGACGTGGCAAACATCCCATCAGCTAGCCTCTGAAGTCTACTTCCTTCCCGTCACAACAGACTATGTTGCATACGTCCTAGAAAAGGAACGACCAGACGGCATTCTGCTTACTTTTGGTGGTCAAAGTGCTCTTAACGTTGGAATTGCACTCGACAAAATGGGTATTCTCGAGAGACTGGGCGTCCGTGTTTTAGGTACACCAATCCGAACCCTCGAGGTCTCTGAAGATCGCGATCTCTTTGTGCAGGCGTTAAGAGGTTAGCACCTGGCAGATTACATTGCCCGAAATTTTTATTTACGGCTTTTTCAAGAAATCGATATCCCTGTTGCCCAATCTACGGCGGTCTCGTCTGTGAATGATGCGCTGAAGGCTGCAGATCAAATCGGTTATCCCGTAATCTTGCGTTCCGCTTTCACACTCGGCGGCCTTGGATCGGGGTTTGCCAATAATCCTGATGAATTACGGGACTTATCTGCCAAAAGTCTCAGTCTGAGTCCCCAGGTTCTCATTGAACGCAGTATGAAGGGCTGGAAGGAACTGGAATATGAGGTCGTCCGCGACGGTGCTGATGTATGTCTTGATTTTAGGAGATGATTTTATTGAGACAATTTTCATCTGCAGAACACCATAATTTGTTGCAACATGGAAAATTTTGATCCTCTCGGAACACATACCGGCGATTCAATCGTGGTTGCCCCTTCGCAAACATTGCCAGATGATGAATATCATATGCTTCGAAGTGCTGCCCTCAAGGTAATTCGGCACCTTGGGGTCGTTGGAGAGTGTAATATACAATATGCTCTCAATCCTACATCGAGAGAGTACTGTGTTATTGAAGTCAACGCTCGGTTAGTTCTATCATATTATCAGACTCACCTTCATCCATATTCATGTTTTTACATCAGCTTGAGTCGGTCAAGGTATCCATACACGATCAGTGACAAGGATGCCCATTTACAATGTTCTTTAGCGCCCTAGCTTCAAAGGCAACAGGATACCCACTCGCCTACACTGCTGCCAAGATTGCCCTCGGACATACTCTGCCGGAACTTCCAAATGCTGTCACCAAGACCACCACTGCATGCTTCGAACCCTCTCTAGATTACATTGTCACGAAAATCCCTAAATGGGATTTGGCCAAGTTTTCTCAGGTCAGCAGGGACGTCGGTTCGTCCATGAAGTCTGTGGGCGAGGTAATGGCCATTGGACGTACATTCGAAGAGAGTCTCCAGAAAGCTATTCGTCAAGTTGACCCTCGTTGGAAAGGATTCGATGTCGTTATCGAACCAGAAGATCTTGACAATGCTCTTTCCGTGCCAACTGATATGAGGTTATTCGCAATTGCTTATGCCATGTACAAAAAGAATTACACTGTCGACATGATTCATGACCTCACAAAGATCGACAAGGTAGACGGCGTAATCTAATCCCTGCCCGCATAAGCTTACCTCTTTTTTCCAGTGGTACTTGTACAAGATTGACAATATCATTCAAACCCACCACGCTCTCAAAGCAGCCAGATCTCTTGAGAACGTCGACCACGAACTCATCCTACGTGCTAAGCGGATGGGTTTTGCTGACGCTCAAATAGCTGATATTCTTGAATCCCACGAAGACGCTGTACGGGCGCATCGTAAGTCACTTGGCGTCACACCGTTTGTCAAACGTATCGACACTCTCGCCGCGGAGTATCCTGCCCACACCAACTACCTTTACACAACTTACAATGCATCAGAGCACGACGTCAGTTTCGATGATCACGGAACGATGGTCCTCGGAAGTGGAGTATACCGCATCGGCAGCAGCGTTGAATTCGACTGGTGTGCAGTTACCTGTGCTCGTAAGCTGAGGGATATGGGCAAGAGGACTATCATGATCAATTATAACCCCGAGACGGTTTCCACGGATTTCGACGAGGCAGATCGATTGTATTTCGAAGAACTAGGATTTGAGCGTGTGATGGATATCTATGAGCTGGAACAAGCTCAAGGTGTCGTCGTCAGTGTTGGTGGTAGGTTGACTGCTTTTTCGTCGACTCTCGTAGGATTCATGGTATGCTTCTTTTAGGACAATTGCCCCAAAATATTGCCCTCCGGTTGAAGGAAAATGATGTAAACGTACTGGGTACAGATCCTACCCAAATTGATACTGCCGAAGACCGACACAAGTTTTCTTCTGTACTGGATTCAATTGGTATCGACCAACCCAGTTGGACAGAAGCTACATCACTCGACGCCGCCAAAGGATTTGCCGAAAAAGTCGGGTACGAAACCTTCCTTACTGCTTTGGCCTTTGCTCCTGATCGATTGTAGGTACCCAGTATTAATCCGTCCGTCATATGTGCTCTCTGGAGCTGCCATGAATGTCGTTTACCAAGAATCAACCCTCGAATACAGATTGTCCGCCGCTGCATCTGTCTCCCCCCTACACCCTGTCGTCATTACAAAATTCATCGACGGGGCTCAAGAAATTGATGTTGACGCAGTCGCCCATAAGGGAAAGCTTCTCGTCCATGCCGTCTCAGAGCATGTTGAGTCTGCAGGTGTCCACTCAGGCGATGCCACCTTGGTTCTTCCTCCCTATAGTATCCCAGAGGAGGACATGGGGCGCTTGAAGAATATTGCCAAGAAAGTTGCTAAAGGTTTCCAGATCTCTGGACCTTTCAATATGCAAATCATCAGGAAGGAATCAGACAAACCAGGAGAAGAGTCAGAGCTGAAAGTTATTGAATGTAACTTGCGAGCTTCGAGGTCCTTCCCCTTCGTGTCCAAGGTTCTTGGCCACAACTTTATCGAAACAGCCACTTGTGCCATTGCAAATCAGGATGTGCCGAAACCTATCGATCTTATGAAAGAAAAACGGGATTATACCGCTGTCAAAGTTGCACAATTCTCTTGGACTCGTTTACAAGGCGCAGATCCATTCCTTGGTGTTGGTGAGTTCCATTTTTTAATCCCACATGGACAGTCTGATACTCAGGCTTTCTAATAGAGATGGCTAGTACTGGCGAAGTCGCCAGCTTTGGCAAGGACATCTACGAAGCATATTGGGCATCTCTTTTGAGCACCACCGGATTCAAAATTCCCAAAGCTGGATCAGGGGTCTTGATAGGTGGAGACATCAGTAAACCAGAGATGTTCTCAATCGCAAAACGTCTGACTGAACTCGGTTTCAAACTCTACACCTCCTCTCCGATTGTCGAAGAATTCTTGAATGACATCCAGCATGTTACAGCCAAAAGGATTTGGTTCCCCAAAACAGACAAACGGAAGTTGCGAGAAGTCTTCGACGAGTATGATATCTCGTGTGTGGTCAATCTAGCCAAAGCGAGGGGAGAAAACTTGCTCGACGAAGATTACGTTGCTCGTAGGCAAGTATCAATCTTGTCTTCAATTTTATTGCAGACTAATTTTTTTTCGTTAAAGGAACGCCGTCGATTTCGGATTGCCCCTCTTGAATAACCCAATGACGGCTCAACTATTTGTTGAGAGTCTGGCAAGAAAACTCCCCCAAGGTGGTTTGCGGGGATACGAGGAGGGGCGCATTCCATCGGAAGTCCGTTCATGGAGAGAGTTTGTTGGATACAGAGCTTGACCGAGAGGGTGAGGGCCGTTCGAGTAGCACCCCGATATACCAGTCGCACATGTGGCCAAACTCTTTTCGCAGCTCATATAGTGTCGTTGGAAAGGTCATCACCAGATTTCCCTATAGATAAAGTGTTGAACTCCCTATGTACATAATCACTGGACGGAGAATCAAGGATACAAGTCTTGTACCCCACAAAGTCGGTCCAATTCCAGCTCCACAGGACAACCAGAGCGGGACTTGTCTCCATGGCCTACCTGACGGTCAATAGAGAATTTGTTGACAAGCTCCGAGCTGAGCTTATCCTCCATAATGTCAACGACAAGATGACCAATGACTGGAAGGAACTTGGAATCATTACATCAGAGTCGCAATTTTCAGGTAAGTGGAGTCAGACCACCTTGTATGCATGGCCGCTATCCCCAGTTGCCAGGATTATGGATGGATTTGCAGGATGTCTTCCAATGATCCAGTTTCCATCTGGAGTGTCATTATACCTTGCGATTTCTGCATTTTAGAATCTCGGTTGCAGGAATATTAATTCGTCTCACCAGCAAAGCCGAGTTGACCTGAAAGTTTTCTCAGCAAGTTCCGGAAAAATGTTCCGTAGGTGTTTCCGCAGATCGGCAAGGGCAGTTCTTGGAATCATCAGACCTTCTTCTGGGTCCGAGGTAATCGTGCGAGGAGAAGAGTGCCGCTTCCCTCCAAAATGGGTGTAACCAGCAGAGTGTATCGCCAGCTTCACGACATTATCTTCGTTAGGCTGGCCAGCTGGTGTTTCAGTTTACGTGAAATAAAGCTATTCTTGAACTCACTGGGAATATGTAAAAACCAGAATTGAAATCAAGGACCACGGGGCACTGTCGATAATTATCTGCCTCCTTTTGGGACAACTGGACCGTTGCCATACATTGCCTATTTTTTTTTGGTTAGCTCAAGGTACTCACGTCACAGAACAAAAAAGAATTTACGGCACCTACCCCGTTGCAAGACAGACGTCGCCAAGGGTAAGTTCAGGGAAAGCGGAGGCCGTCCAAGATCCAGTGGCGACAATAACAATGTCCGCGTTCAGCACCGTCGAATCGCTACAACGAATTTCTGTTGTGGGTCCACCATATTTCGATATGGTCTCCAGTGGACACAGTTCAACGACATTTTTGGCAGGAAATATCTTGCCATTCAGAGATGCCACCCGCTTCAAAAGCAAAGATAGACCCCTGGCCGCATTTACCCACCCGCCATCCAGGTTGTGGTACCCAATGGAATTATAAAACCTTGGAGATGGTATCTGCGGAGGAAAGCAAGCACGGATGTCCTCTGTGGTGCGTAGGATTTCAACTCTGCATCCCAGATTAACATCATTCCTGTACGAGTCGTCGGCATATGTATCCGAGTCCCTATCTGTCGCGGTCTCTTGGTCTGATAGCCCAAGAATAACCACACCGGATCTTTGTAAATAAAATAAACTCTTGTCAGTCTGTCGTTGTGGGGGAAGAAAAGAAAGGGTACACCGTTTGCACCCATGACCTTGCATAGAATTTTGAGTTTCGGATCTTATGGTGCAACTCACTCATGATACGCGTCGCCCCAAATATCGTTGTCTTTCCACGAAGCAATAGCTTCACGAGCAAATCCACTGTAGAACTTATCTGAATATGAGGTTCTAACAACTGCACAACGCCGATTGATAAGTCAGAAATGCATAACCGGAACCTTATAGTAGTAGATGTAAACACTGACTTCGATTGATGTCGTTACTCGCAGCATCCGGAGCAGGTAGGGTAGATGATCGATCCAGGAGAGTGACATCTGTATGACCCCGCGAAAGGAGATGAAAGGCGGTAGAAACACCAAAGCATCCTGCTCCTATAATTACTATCCGTGCATCATGAGGCCTAGGAATTGTCCCCATACTCGAAAAAGTTCAGTCTTCACCGTGTTACGAATTTAAGAAATGACAGCGGATATCTCCGTCATATACTTTACTAAATAAGGGTATCTATTCATATTCAGGATACATAGATTGATGAACACTACTTTTGTAGGTGAGATAGATATCATGTTGCGTACTGGGTAATATACATTTGACAATGAAAGCTGTGTGGTGAATTATGACAATGGTTATGGATAACGATGATATAGCACAATGAAGCAAGGTCCAAGACGAATATCAGAAGATTAAAACGAGAAAAGAGAAACAATGAGAGAATGCATTTTCCCATCGCGAATAGCTTCATGAATCAGGGATACATTTTGTCCAACGGTCACATCTTCAACTCCAAGTCCATTCTCGAAGTTATGATAATTCTCCGATCCATGCATCCTGATTCCGAGCGTTATACGCACAAACTCGTATACCGGTCTGGTTTTGTTGAGATACCGACTAGCAGGAGCAGGTCCCCTGCCGCCAGAGAGGTACTCTCTTCGAAGGTCGTCAAGAAGGGAAGCCAAACGCCCAGCCATACGAACGCGGAAGGTCGAGATTGAGCAGAGAGCGGAGGTTCGTGCAGAGTCGGCGAACGAGGAATCAGTAAAAAAGTCGAGGAGCAATGTCGTAGAAGAATCAGCGACCTTCTTCATACGCTCGATTGTGTCCATGGTGCTTGTGGCATTGAATGCGTCATGCATGGCAGTAGATGCCTTCTTCTTTAGGGAATGAGATTGGTCGTCCAAAAGAACGGAACCAAATACGGAGTCGATTTCTTCCGAAGTAATTTTGACAAGACCTTCATGAAACTCTTTTTGAAGGGCTCTAAGATCCAGGGCTAAGAATCAAGGTCAGTACAAAGGAACATCCTTTTAAATTTGAGATATCGCACCTTGACAAATAACGTAGAGGTAGGAGGCAGTCAGAATGGAAAGAACTTCAAGGGAAGTAATGGTTGCACGAGCTGAAATCAACGCTAGAGAATTAACTGCTTGATTATGCATCTCAGCAGACTGGATATGGGTCGACACAGGGTTGGCGAGGTAACCAAGTTCGGCAACGTAGGCCGCGGTAGCGATGTCGATACCCTTCGCGTGATAGTCGAGTGAGGGGTCCGTGGCTGCCAGGGATGGTGGGAGGCCGCGGTTCATGGCTGGATTGATGAGTTCGGCGCACTGACCAAAGAGGATCTTTCCAAGATGGTGGAGGCTGAGACGAGTCTTTTCCATGACATTCGTTACAGACATTGCTTGGAAGTTGCCACCGTGGTGGACTTTACCCGTTTCTCCGTCCACGAGAGGGTTGTCCGTAGCTGTAAAGGGATTCAATTAAAGAATTCTAAGGGTAAGTTTGTCATGACTAACTGGAATTGCATTCGATTGTGATCGTTTTCAGAGACTGAAGGAGATCTTCGATTTGGGGACCAATGAATTGAGGAGCGGTTCTAAGCGGGTAACGATCCTGACGGAGAACGCCTTCGTCTTCATCAATCGTAACTTCTTCTTCATGGGTCTGAGCGAATGTGCTGCCGTCCAAAAAATTCCAGATATTCCTGGAAACTTCGATCTGACCTGGATGAGGTCGAGCCACATTGCTGATAAACGGATCGAAAGAGCACCGAGTTCCAGCGAGCGCTTCAGTACCCATTGCAGTGCAAATTTGGGACAAGAGAGCTAATTGAACAGCGTCATTAAGGACTAGGGACGCCACTGCTGTGGAGAATGCCGTTCCATTCAGGATACCGAGATGTTCCTTTGAGGCTAAAGGAAGGGGTTCAATACCATGGTCTTCTAGCGCTTGGCGGGATGAGACAACTTTGCGGCAGCCAAAAGTAGGAGGTCCATCAAAAACCCTAATTGACGGATTACCAATGAGAGTGCCAGCAATATACGAAAGGGGAGAAAGGTCTATGTTTATATCATCAACACAGCATATCGTATGAGAACAAAAGGGTAATACCTCCAGATGCGGAAATTGTACCGCGAAGGGGAACCAGAGGTGTAATGTTCGCGCTTAGAAGCTCATTCATCTTCTCGATGAGTTCCAAACGTACACCAGAATGACCGCGGATGAGGGAGTTCATACGAATCAAAATGGCTCCTCGTACCCAGGATTCTGGCATACTCGTCGAATTGAGGGGATCTTGCAAAGGGAGGACATCGAGTGGCTTATCCATTGCTGACGGAAGAACACCAGCGTGTTGATGCTGGAGCAAGGCATTACCCAGAAGAATTGGTTGATCCGTGCGGGTATCTGCACTACCACCGAAACCAGTCGAGACGCCATACACGCTAAGACCGGCGTCTATCTTGTCGACAATCACCTTGCGACTCTTCGCAATTTTGTTCTTCACCGCAAGAGATTCGTCAAGGGAGACAGAGGTATGGTACCTTGCAGCGGCCGTTACTGCAGCAATAGAGAGTGTGTGTCCGTCAACGGTGACCGACCTTCCATTTCTTGTAACTAGAGTAAGTATCATTCAAATGTGGAACTGAAGAGCGACAAACTTGTAAGCTTCGAGCTCTTTGCAAGACAAGATAAATTCATCGACGAGGGTATACTGGGTCCTCCGTGGAATGATTCGAGAGGTCAACCTGGTAGGAATTGGTCTACTATGGATCGCTTCGTCTGGGTAGGCTGTTAGTCTGACGACGCCATCCTTAACGTCGCGGACAAGGGGTTCGATAGAGATTAACGAGGGCCTGCGAAGGTTTCTGGTTTCTGCAGGGATGAAAGGCATTGTGAGACAAGAATGAAAAGCGCGTTCTGAGTGGGTTTATATACCATTAACTTACTGGTCTAGCAGGCGATACATTGCGATCCCAAGTGAGATTGTGATCTGAGATTATGAATCCATCAAACAGATCGTTGCCATATACGGTATTTACGGTCATGGCTGTTCTGGCGCATGAAGGCCTGATGACTCATGTTCACATCAGATCGGAAATCCTGCCCCAGAGCCTTTGGTTGGTTGGATGGATGCTGTAAAACTAGGTTTCTTTCAGCCGAAGCTTCCCATTTTTGCTGGCATGTGGAATCCGTCCTTTATGGGAAATAGGAATCAGAATCTATCATGGGAGTTAATAAGGTACCACGTCCGAAACCCTCCAGAGACCTGTGCGTCGAGAATACAGTATACTCCGTTGAGAGTCACCATGGTACGTTGTGAAAATTATTTTCGTTTCAAACTCAGCCAACGGCCGGACAGTGCATGCTTCAGAGGAACAAAAAGCACTTGTTTCGGCGGTGGATGGCTTGGGCCGCTTCAAGGGCTACCTAGTACCTTCAGGCTGCGTTTACTTCGCATCACAAGACCGGTTGATTGAACAGAAACCACAGCCTCGAGAAAGACACGGAAATCTGCCAATGAATTCGAAAAGATTTCAGGTTTCTGCAGTGCTAGTAAAGTGAAATTTTTGAACACCCGAGTCCGATTACAGCAGGAATGAATTGACCGAGGTGCTAATCGTGCCACTTCACTTTCATACATTGTGATCAACCACTCGCAGCTTCCTTTATAGTCGCCGATTACATAATACCAAAAATTAGTGGCTGTGTTCGTATTTTTTAGTCTTTTACGGACGACATGGTACGTCCCTTGTTTCGTTGACTGCATTCTTTGACATCACTCTCAAGGGAAGGGCAAAGAAAACAAGGAAGTTTGCAGCAGTAAAGCGGCTGCTGAATCCAAAAGATATTCGATTGTGAGCCGTATCGGAGTTCTGAAATCGCCGTTCCTAAAGGATCAATAGAAAAGAAAATCAAGCAAAGCAAGCCAAGAAGGAAGCGGAGGCAAAAGAAAAAATCGTTCGCAGAATGTAAGGTTTCCAGAGTCATCGCTTTCATGCGACAGGTGCATGACGGTGCTCCTTTAGTCCGCAGGCTGCTTCGTCTTTGTTCCTTGCACACAACACCGCCCTCGTGCCCCCTTACCGAGTGTTAATAGACACCAACTTCATCAATTTTAGCCTCCAAAACAAACTAGAGCTGATGTCTGGGATGATGGATTGTCTCTACGCCAAGTGTTCGTTTGTTACTTTTTTTTGGTTCAGCCTGAAACGTAACAAGCTATTTTCAGGTATTCCCTGTATAACAGACTGTGTCATGGGCGAACTCGAAAAGCTGGGACACAAATATCGCGTGGCACTTCGGTAATCTCGGTCGTGGATATGACTCTTCGTAGATTGATGTCATTTTAATAGTGTGGCCCGCGATCCTCGATTTGAACGACTAAAATGTGCACATAGCGGTACCTACGCTGATGATTGTCTTGTTCAACGTGTAACCGCGCACAAGTGCTATATTGTTGCTACTTGCGACCGCGAGTTACGAAAACGGATAAGACAAATACCAGGTATACCGTTGATGTACATCGTCAAGCGAAGGTATGCCATCGAGCGCTTGCCAGATCAGGGTGCCCCAAGTTGATGTGTTTGCACAATTCTAAGAACATACTGTGTATTTTCATCCCTGTAATTGTCGCCTAAATCCATTTAGCTCTTTGCAGGTTCCTGGGGTAGTAGCTTACACATACTTCTGACTGTCTTGGTTTCAAGAGTCAAAAGCTCGGATGTTGCCCTGCACCTCCAACCAGCAGAATTTGGTTGTGAGCAAATTAGCCACATCAAGTCGTTAACCTTCTGCATTTGGTGAACCTCTGAAAACATATTGTCTCGTCCACCTTGCCTCCACATCAAGCTGCGGACCTTCGTAATTTTATTTGCACACCTGTTTGAGAAACCATATTTTGAAACAAACCATCCAGCTGACCCAGAGTGGATCCCGTTGGCGATGTGAAACTCAAAGAGTATAGCAATCTAATTCTCTTGCACATGGAGTCAGAATTTTGATGGTAGCAACGTTGTACGCTGGACAATTCTGTTCACCTATACGCAACAGCATCTAAATAACATGACAATATAAAGTCTGCTTAGAAATTCTGCCGAAAGAAGGCTTCCGGATGTTCGGAACTCAACTCCTGTTTTCCTATTATGATCGTGGTTGTTCCGGAGGATATCGATAATCGATAATCGCGCATCTTGTCGCGCATGCTAAATTTGGTAAATGATGTTCAACTCGGACCGTGACGCGTCAACAGGTGTCAACAACACGGCTTTTGACTGTCCAATCGGGTTTCGATTTGTTTCGTGGATTTGCCGCCTTGAACCAGAATGCCGGCACGAAACCTGGGTGTCGTCTGACCTGCAGAAAAGAAGATCCGATTGAAAACTTATTGTTAGTGGATCCTGGGTTGGTACTTTTTTGAAATTTGATAACAGGAGTTATTCTTGTGTGATCCACCATTGACTATAAGAAAATTCCCTGGTCAAATGACACTATCTATTATGCTTCGGATCAGCGTAGATTTCCTTGAGTGCACACAGCTCCTGAGAATATTGCAAATCGAATTATTCCACAAGTTTCCGTACCTCATATGCATATGATCATGCACTTTTCGCATGCGGCATATGAAATGCAGATAAAGGATTCCGGTCAGCAATACTTCCGCCTTGCTCCTGGGTTTACGGGTGGTAGTGGCTCAACAATGGGAAGCTCAGAAGGAGTTCTCTGACGATGACATTTAAAATCATTCTACCATGAGACTGAAGACACCCAACAAAGAATGTAAAAGAATCAAGCTGTACAACTCCTGACCTGGTCCAGGATACGGTACTGTGCAGCTTTGCCATCCAGACGCAAGTCGACAGTAACATAGGCCAAATATTTTACAATCTGGTTGCTTGCACCTACTTGGGAATTGTTAGCTAGAAGACACGGACTTGGGAAAGGGGAATCCCGAGGAGCGAATTTTCCAGCGATCTGCACAATAGCTGGTACATCGTATCTTTGCCGCGGTCTGGATGGAGAGAGTTGCAAAAATAAAGCCGGAGCCCGCTGCAGAGAGCACTTTCATCGTACTGCTATAAAATTTCAAGCCTCAGCCACTTAAGAAATGTGCTGCCAGGCTGGATGGAGGGCTTTCAGAGTAGTATTCACGCAACTCGTTTAAAGCTTCAATCGACGGTGAAACTCAGACTCCCCTTTTTATGTATCCTGGATCCGACTCGGAGCAGCAAGGAGCATCCCCAACTCTGTCTGAAGGGCAGCTGGACGGTCCTATAAAAGCGTCGAAAATATTCAGCGTCTCGGGCTTGCTCAAATCAATTTTCTTCTCGTCTCGCTTTTCCAAGTGGGTTTGCCACGTATCGCAAGCATATAAAACTTCTTCCCCTCATTAATGAAACTGTCAGGTTGGGTGTTTGTGATGTAAAACGTTTAAGTACTGATGGAGATGAAATTTCCAAGTTCGGTTATGACGCGTCAACAAACGTCAATAACACGACACTGAGATCTTTGCAAAACACGACCATGTCAAATGAAGACATATTCCCGACGGCTTACAAGTACTCATGGGACAATGACTCCGACCTCCCATTGGAAGGTTTCCTAACAAAAGTAAGACGTCTTCTTTGGTTTCGGGCCTGATTGTCATTGCCTCTTCAGTTCAGACCGTCCATGGTCGAGAATGACGGTACTAAACCTGTAAGTCGTTTGACTTGCCGAAAAGGAGACATTCATGAATCTTTTGTCATAGTGGATCTGGGTTCATGGCGCGGAACCTTCAAAGTCAGATACTGGAGCTGAAAAAGCGACGGCGGAAGCTGCTAACCTTTGTATGTGTTTGTGACCTTGTAGACATGTTTTTGACGCAGTTTGTCCAGTGAAGGAAGTGAGCGAGAAAGTGGAAAGTGTCAAGGTTCGTATAGGTGATAATTTGCCTCTGGGCAACAACCTAATGAGCCACCAGAACGACGATTCCATCCCACTTCGGTCAAGTAAGAAAACTGGGGCAAAAAGTAAGAAAGAAGTGCGAGAGCAGGTATTGTCTAGTTATTTTTTTGTTGCACTTTCTGGATGAACTGTGTCGTTTATAGATTCAGGCTGAAGCAACCGAAAAACTCAAAGAAATTTCTCTCAAACATGGTTTTGTCTCAGGCAAATGGTCAGGAAAATATTCTCTATTCCCCTTCTAACTTTTTGAGCACAATGACAGGTTAATATTTGCTCCAGCAGACAAAGTTGATACCATATGGTCAGGAATTGCGAGTAAGCTGTTCACATCCAGGAATTGTGGATGAATTGTCTGACAGGTCGCTCAAGCGTCGCTTGCTTCAGGTCCTTTGAATTCGTCCACCGCATATCTGGCCAAAGTGTCCACGTCCTCTGAATCTGTGCAGCAGCACCTCATCTGTGTGTACCTTTCAGACGTGTATGATAAACCGGCTGTCATGGAGGTATGCATTTGCTCTGAATGTGTACAAAATGGCTTTATTATGAGCAGGTCATGAAAATCCTTTTGAGAAATCACGGAGTCAATCTTAGTGGCGTCAAATCAAACCTTTATACGTGTATCGGTGAGTAAAATCAGCGATTATTTACGACGATTCGAAGATCGTTCTTTTTTAAAGGGTTGGATAGCAAACACCCCAGTGGAATTCCATCAACGGTGAGTTCTCAAATGCAGAATGTTTGTAGGTTTCAGTTATTGAAGTCATCTCTTTCAAGGTATGGAAGAACTCGGCGATTTTATCTGATAAAGAAATCAAGGCCAGTTGCTACATTTTGTGACGTTATCGATCTCGATGCAACTCCCTACTCACTTACAGGAGCTGAAAGACGCCTACTTTGCTCAGCTGGGTTTGAAAACTGAGCCCACGGTGTCCGGGAGCAATCCTGCTGCGGAGGTGGTCAATCAAAGTGGGGATGGCAAGGTGGTCGAGCAACCCTCAAAATCGTCGAAGTCGAAATTGAAGCTCAAGAAAAAGGGCCAAGTCGAAGACCCTTTTGCTTCCGACAATGATGATAATGAGAAAGATGAAGGCCCTGCGCCAAAAGCAAAGACCGCAAGTGCGCCTACCAAACGTATAAGAAAGCCAGATGATGATCAGGGGGATGAAGGCGAACGTACTAAGAGGAAGAAAGCATTGAAGTAGTTTTGCTCCCTGCCATCGACTATGTTCATTTGAGTATGCTTGATTGTCAATTAAACTGTTTATTTCAAATCGTGAGGTATAAAGTTGTAAGCTAATCATACTGTTGAGATTGATATAATGAAGGATTCGTGGACTGTCGTCTTAGCCGTTTGGATTTACGAGTTCCATCATTCTCTGTTGAGATGTCAAGTGTCCTGGTCCTTTTAACCCCCCGTTTTGTTGATTTGGGCGGTGTCATTTGTGTTGATTCATCATATGGCGGTTCTTCAATAATATCACCCTTTGAAGTGTTGGTAATCCTTTTGCCTTTAAAGGACGACTGGTTGTCAGACTCGTCATCTCCGGTGGCAATTCCTGATAGCGATGTGAACACCGAACCCGTATTGGAAAGAGGCGGCCTGGTCGATGGAGAACGTGCCGAACCAGAGTACGAATAACCAGGCGATCCAACAAAACCAGTATAGTCACTCCCTCTGCCCGTTGATTTACGAGGCCAATGCTTTCTCTGGATGTCGTCACCGGGTTGTGGTAGATAGAATATCTCCCCTTCGCGAAGAATGTCGAGACCCACTAGTTGACGCAGAATGCCGATGAGATATTGGTCAAAATCCAAGTGATCCACGTTTTGAATCATCCGAAGGCTATCTTCATATTTCGCTTCGCCGAGGTCTTCGATATCTTCTTCCTTCATCAACTCTTGGTTTGTTAGCGAACATCCGGGGACCAAAAAGCAAACGCGTCGGCCATTTTCTCCTATTGGAAGTGTGATTTTGTGATATTTGCACTGAGAACGCGTCGATCTTATGGAAGATAGTGAACTCGAGGGTTGCAGAAAGCGGGAAGGAGATGACTGAAGGGATGGAGCTTGTGGAAATGCCACTGTAGTTGGCGTAATTGAATAGGTTGATTTCGAATTTTCGTCGGCAGGGGCAATCGAAGAAGGGCGAGGGAAGGTCGTCGCTTCTTCCTGGGTAGGTGATTCAACTGAAGGAACAGCTGTGACCACCGTAGAACTAAGCTGGGAAGGCTCAGTGCTTGGACAAGCGTCGCTCTGAACGTCCCGTCGGATTTCAGTGGTAGTAGCTCCTGTCGTCGTAGGTAGGACGGAGTCATCAAGTGGAGAAGGGTTGCGTGAAGGTCCAGATAGCGAAGGGGGTTTTTCAAGGGCAGATGAATGTCGAGTTGACGGTTTGGGAGCTGATTGGTCTTCATCATGCCGCGTCTGCCTAACGCTTGCAATAGGCTGGATACGAGACTTTTGACGCTTAGTACGACCGTGGGCATGGAAGAGAGATGGTGCATGAAACTGGGGATGAGGCGGCTGGCTATTATTGAATTCTGGTGTCCTATCAGTTTCACCAATTTCGACGCTTTTTTGGTGATGGGCAGGAATTTCTGAGGGTTCCCTTGTTTGACGCTTGACTGGCGTTGTCCTGACATATATAGTGTCACGCTCCAGCTCCTCCACTACACATGGTTCAGCTGCCTTCCCTCTCTGCTTCCCTCTGCTCTTTGCGTGTGGTTTACCCTTGCTTCTCACTGAAAAACTATCGGATCTATCAGGGTGAGAAGGAGTTTCCCTCTTTCGTTTCGAGGGTCGTGATTCTGGTGATATCACTTCAGCCGCCTCCTGCTTATTCTCCTGGTATGTTTGTTGGAGGTGTGAGCTACTTATAGAAAGTTAGAAGTCTGATTCTGGTACGGCAAGGAAGAAACGAACGCTTCAGGAATGGCGGCATCAGCAGTTTCTTTATTTTTCTCGAGGGGCGTCTCAGAATTCCCTTCAAGGTTGGCATCTACGCCTGCCTCCAAGGGTTGCAGGGTGATAGACGCAACTTGTTCCTCAGAATCCTTCCCTGTAAGAGAGTCTTCGAGCCTCATCGTAGGGTACAGTAGATCCGTCGCAACCAAAATGTCCTTCTCATCCAGTGGCGGGGAACTACCGAGTTCCATAACTATTGTATCTTCCGGAAGGTTCTGGGTGCCTGTTGTCATCGCCCGAAGGTCAAGTTCTGAAAGAGGAGCGGAAAAACCCTCAGATTCCGTTGTCACTGGCTGACAATCGATGTGTGGCTCGATATCGTCTACCGTGAACTGCACTTCTACGTCTTCGTTTTCCTTCTCCGTGGAATGGGAGCGTATTGAATTATCATCGTTTTCTTCTGACGAGCCATCATCTGACGTTGAGACTGGGACGAAAGGCGTTGAGAGACAATACGGGTATGGATCTGCCATGAGAACAGGTTTTTGCCAAGAAGAAATAATGTCTGTCTGTGTAAAAATGTCACCGACTTCCTTGGGCGGTGGTGTGACAGGATTATCCGTCAAAGCGGCCTGGGCTTGCAGTTCATCAGACGCTGCTGTTTTAGAAGTGGTGACACCGGCCTCCTGCCACTCAGAAAGGAGTATAGCGACATTACTATCCTCGGCTGGTGTTGTCGCCGTAGAAAAATCAGCAGGTGTGAACAAACCATCTGCGTTTCGATTAAGAGAATGCAAGAGCGGTCCAAGCGGAAAAGAAGGATATGAGGGCACCACTTCATCTGCTATTTGTGGACTCTTTAGGGAAATGACGGTTATGTCAGGTGAACCTGGAATTCTGAGGATAGGATGCTCTTGAAGCCGAGTAGGACTCTCTGTTGGATCTGGAATAGTTGCGTCCGCCATCACTGGCATGGGTATTCGGGGCTGACCTGGAACAGAAGTATGGGACGGAGAAAGCGGGACAGTAAGAGTTTTGGTTGTGAATTCTGGGGATTTCGGCAAGAGTTCTTCAGCTCTGGGGGAATCTGTTTTGTTTTGCAAACCATTCGGTGTTGCGGAACGACGCAGATTTTGGACATGCACGGCATCATTTCTCGAAATCTAGGAGGAAACTAAGTCATGTCGAAGTGTTGAGCTTACTGACACACCTCCATAGAAGTCTCCCCCGTCGTTGAATCCGGAACACTATCGTTGGGAACAACGCCGTTTTTCTCATCAAACCATGGGAACTGTTCAAAAACCCCAGTCGCACTCCCAGCTAAATCACTATCTTGTGACTTTTCGACTTCAGTACCTTGCGAGACCACGTTTAATATATCAGCCAAAAAATTGGCATCTGTCCATGAGGTTTAACAAACATTTAGACACGCTTGTAGAAATTCCTACCTCCAAGGTGGTATTCTCCACTCAGATCCAGTGGTAAAGTTTCTGGAACAGGCGTTTCATAGATGTCGTCGAAATCTTCATAATAATTAAGAGTCTGGTTATCCACCTCCACTGTAATCGGTTTCGGTCTAGAATCCAGCGGTAAGGTGTCAACCGCGTCCGGAATATCCTCCGGTTCAACATCATCCTCGAGATCAAGAGTATCAACTCCCGATAGAGCAGGTCCAGGACTGCGTATCCTTTCCTGAGCTGCCTTCAAATCGGCCACCTCTGGCTCGACGATCTCGAAAGGTTGGGGGTGGCTTTCATGTTCAATATCTTCCGAATGCGCAGTATGAACAGACAATTGTTCATCATCTCCAACAATGTCAAAAATTTCGACAACGGGAACAAAGGGAGTGGAATAATCTATAGTGGGGCAATAAGCATGCCAGTAAAAGGAATAATGAATTAAAATTTACTCGTTTGAGAAACTTCCGACACCTCGTGCTCCTTTCCAGGTTCTGCGACCATTTCTAGAACGGCGTCGAGAGGTGGAATAACCTCCATGCTGTCTTCTTCATCTTCATCGGAGTCGTCCAAAGTAATGATCTCGGCATCTTGAGGAATTGAATCGAATCGCTTTGACGGTACGACTGAAGTCAAATCAGGGAGAGGTAGAGATTGACCGCTTTGGTGTTTAAACCCAGTTTCAACGGGATATTCTGTTCCGTTAAGACGGGTGCGCAATTCACTCTGATTGGAGGCAAAGACTCCAGAAGAAAGGAAAGAATCAATGCCAATGTCTACGTCCTCTGTGCGAGAAAAGAAACGAGGATCAAGCTCGTCCCAGGAAGCGACAGCGTTGCCTTCGTAATAATCTTGTTGGAACTCGGAAACAGACAGTAAGTTGGGCGCTGTTGCAAGCGCAATGAGCTCAGATAACCGGATAGAAAATTATCTTACAAGTTTCTCCGTTGTGGTCGACTTCATCCGGTCGCGAAAGGTCTTCGCCTTCCTCGATTGCATCAGTGTCCTCATCTAAAGGACCCAGGTGATCGGGATGAACGTGGGCTCCAGCTGGGAAACGCAGTTCACCTCCGGAATAAAAGTCTTCTGCGTATATTCTAGGAGCTTTCCAAGGGTCATTCAGTTCTAAATTGCGACGTGGAGAACTGCAGCGTGGCGGAAATGCTGAAAAGAAAGGCTTAGTTAATTTTTTTTTAAAAAGAAGTAGCAAAGAAAACACACAGGTATCATCGTCAAGAGGTTGGACTTCGTCAGCTGCACCATCGATCCCTTGCACTTCACCGTCTTCATACGACTCGTCCCTAGGATGCCGAGAGGATGAAGGACCCGGACGATTTTGATCCTCATCTTCATTGACACTTTCCTCCTCTATGTTATGATTAGCTATCTCCTCGATTGTCATTGAAGTAGACTCGTACCGTCTGAACTGATGGTAATCACTTCTGAACCTCGATTGACAGTGTCCCCATCGTCATCATCGTACTCATCACTTTCATCGTCGTCAGTCCCTGTGTGGGACTCCCCCACCTCACTCCTCTGTCTTGACCGTAAAGGTGGTCCGATTCTGGTAGGTGGAGATGATAGCTTGTCGTTTGAAGAACTCCTTTCCCACAAATAGTCGGATTCAGAGTCATTCTGGTTGTATGTATCAGGGTCGTCGTCTCGGAGACTGAAAGCCAGATCCTCGACTTCTTCTTCTTCTTCCTCGTCGGAGGAGGCCACATCAATTGGTTGTGTACGATCTCTTCCAAGTCCAGGACCTTCCCGAGGATCGCGTGCCTTTCCTTTGTCACGGCGTTTCTTTATTTGAGCAAAAGAATCATCTGGAACTTCGTCCTGGTCGCTGAGATCCAGTTGGGGGTATTCCAGTATACCGTTATTAGCAGAATCATTGACACGAATCTTTTCCAATAAACGAGGTTCATCCTGCTCAAAGCCGAGTGCGCGTCGAAGAGAATCAGTCATATCGCCTATCCACGCGTCAAATTCTGGCTGCGTGAACTTGTCATACGGATTAACCATTGGCATACGAGACGCCTTGAGCTTTTGAGCATGGCGTAACACCGCTACAGATGAACTAAAAGAAGGAGATCTTTTTGAGTGCCAATCGAGTCGCGACATCGTTGTCGAAATTCCCGGTGGTCCAGTCTAGATGAACATGAAGAAGAGAAAAGCGGAGTAACACAGAAAGGTCATGAGAAATTCACGTGTTGATAGCCTTTTATGGAAGGCGAGTAAACCTCATGCAATTAATTTATTCGCGCACTACACTGTTTTCGCATATTTCTGGTTTTCAACTGACCCTGTCGTCCAAAATGGGATATATTCCGCAGTGTTCACGCTTTCGCTTTCTCAGAGTTGCGACCGCGAAAATCTCTGTCGCCAGCAGACCACCTAGCTGAACCCACGGGATGGCTCCAGAGATAGACGGAGAGCTTGTCCCAGACCCCATCCAGAGGCTGTTTAATGACAGTCGTTCCACAGAGCCCAGAGCACTCCTAACCCAACTCATTATCATGTCAGCTCTATCGGTGCGAGTCTTCTTCACAAAATATACAGCGGAAGTACTTAACCTCCAGCAGTTAATCACAATGTTCTCATTTGACTTATTACGACCAATGAATAAGGTATCTATTGGTTTTCCATTTGCCATTCGCCATTCGAAACTCTTTCTGACCACCACAGTATGTTTACGAACCAAAGACAATTTACCATCCTCCCAACAAAGAACCACCTCATATATCTCCTTCTTTTTGGGGTTGGATACCTCCCGTTTTCCGAGTCAATGAAGGAGACCTCGTAAACAAGATTGGTCTGGACGCGATAGCCTTTCTTCGCTTCCTGCGCCTCATGCGATATCTCTTCACTTTAACTGCTGCTATCACATGTGGTGCCCTCATCCCTCTAGATCGACTGTATACCGTCGCCTCAAATCCACCCCTCTACGACCTTATGAGCTCCTTCACCATACGCGATATAAAAGGTGATCATCTCTATGCTCATATAGCAAGTGAATACTGCATCACTTTCCTGTTACTCGTGTTGTCATATCACAACTGGGTTGAAATGTACCACCTGCGCCAACAATGGTTCAGATCACCCGAGTTCCAGAACGCTTTCTATGCTCGGACTCTAATGATCACAAATATCCCGCCCAAGTATCGTTCAGAAGAGGGTCTTTGGAAGATCTTTCAAGGCTTGGAACTTAAACATCAAGTTACATCCGTGCATATTGGCAAGACCGTAGGCATGCTTCCCGAGCTGGTCGAGAGACACAACAAGAACGTCGAGGAATTTGAGCAAGTCTTGGTGAAGCACTTGAAGAAGGATCCACGAGGTAGAACGAAACCTACAATATCTGTCGGCGGGTGCTGTGGCTTAGGCGGCAGACGAAAAGATGTGATCGACCTTCACACGTTTGTCTTCAGCAAAATTCACTGCTTTAACTTACATGTCTAATTTCAGTGCCAAAATAAATCACTCTGCTGCAGCTGTCGAGCAATATCGCGCACAGATGCAGAACGACCACCCAGAGAGTTATGGTTTTGCATCGGTGGTCTCAATTCCCATCTGTCATGCCATGGCTTACGATCTCAGAAATGAACATCCCAAAGGGATGGGCATCAGGTTGGCCCCAAATCCAAATGATGTGGTGAGTGCGCTGGCATGTCCATTTTCGTGTACTCAGGCTTGCGTAAAATTATGAACAGTTCTGGCAGAACATCTCAATGTCGAAATTAGAGCGTCGTTTTAGGGTCATCACTGGTTTTGTGCTCCTGGGATTTTTCTGCGGGCTCAGCATAATTGCGTTGTTCCCCATAGCATCTCTTGCTAACCTGATCACTGTACGTCTATCAGTAAACCGCCAGGATATCCTGATTAACCACTTTTCGTAGCTCGCCCGCTCAGGTGGTACTCCCTTTCTGAAAACATGGATAACGGCTTCCCCAAAGACATATGCCCTCGTATCTGGCGTCCTTCCTCCAGCCCTCGTGGCCTTTTTCAGCTATTTTCTACCTCAAGTGATGCGTTCCTTATCGAAATATATGGGCGCGAGTACGTATACACGGCTAGATCGAGTGGTTATCGCAAGATATTTTGGATTTACGGTCGTCAGTCAATTGATAATTTTTACCTTCATTGGTGTCATTTATAGTGGGCATATATTTCCTGACACTCGGATTTCCACTTATGACAATCATCATTACCAAACAGACTCTGTCCTGGAACTTGTACAAGCTTTGGCAATCCAAAAAATCACGCCGAAGATCATATTTGACAACCTAAGCAGTATGGATATCTTTTGCTCTTCAACAATCTCTTATGTGATAGGGTTTCTATCAGAAATTCCAGGCAGATTGAGCCGAACATACGTCGGTCAATCGACTTTCTGGTTGACCTGGTTCCTGTAAGCCTCATAAACTCCTCAATAGAGAAGCATTACCAAGACCACTTCGTAGTTTGAGGGGATTTCTCATCATGTTCGACTTATCGCAGCTCGGTCGTTTGATCTGGGTATCTTTTAAATCTTGGTGGGTAAAAGTTGCATCTGTCATCACCCCAAACGTTTTGAGTGCAAAAATAACAGGATCTTCGGCCGCACACCCCGTGAAACAAGGGAATGGGCATTGCCTCCTTTGTTTGATTATGATATACAATAGTAAGTTCTGATTTACCGAGTGTGTTCTTCCTGTTGACCTTTTTGTGCGGATTTTTGTGTCTAGCTCTGAGTTTGTGAGTGCAAGAGGCTACCTGAGTATGTCATTCTGATAGACTTCCATCAGCTCTTCATGGGTACCATTGGTTTAGTGTTTTCGCCACTCGCACCTCTGGTCTCCCTAGTTTCTGCAATCGTCTTCTGGATAAGTTCTTTTGTTTACAAGTATCAGCTCATGTATGTGTTCGTGACGCGGGTTGAGAGTGGAGGCGTAAGCATAGTTCTCAAGGCTTGCAGGCAATTCACTTACCTGGTATTAAACTTGCAGCGGGCATGGAATGTTGTTCTCAACCGGGTATTATTCTCTGCGTTATTCATGCAGGTGATCATGGTCTTTAGTACAGTGCATTTCACAATCACTCCCGCATATATTTATTGACCACCTTCTAGCCATCGGGTTGCAAGGCGAGTTCAAATCGCTCCAATTCGTGGCAGCGACCCCCCCGCTCGCTTTCACATTGCTGTTCAAGCATTACCTCAACCAACGATTTGCCCATGACTTTCAGTATTATCTCCCTCGTCACGAGGAGACCATCCGCGCTATGGAACACTCTGAAGAAACTGACATGGCCGGACGCAAACTCGAAATCCGCTATGACCACCCTGCCCTCAATACAGATTTGTTTACACCTTTGTTCCATGCAAAGGACATGCCATCCCTTCATCGCTTACTCAAGGGCAAACATAAAGAAATGGACCTTGCTCGCGACATTGAGGTGACAACGGTCGACGACCCTCTCGGCACCGGTGTTCAATTGATTCCCATACACGAAGTGAGTGGGCATTACCTACTTCATTTAACACGCCAGGGTTGACCGACTTTTCCTTAGAATGAAGTTCTGTGCGAACCAGCTGAGTACAGCCGTGAATGCGAAGAAATCTGTGATGTGGATTTGCCAGCGGACCCCATACTTTCTTCTGAGGATAGCGCAACCTGGCCGAATTTCAATCTTCACGGCTTTCAATTTCACAATAGAGATACAGTTTCAAAAAGCTCCGTGGACACACCCCATTTCCCAGCTTCTCGACAATACCAATCCTCATCCCTTCTTACTCCAACACACCACCCTCATGCAGTACACCCGAGTACCAAAAATGACAGCGAGCCAAGTGCTTATGCCAACCGAAGGCGCCCACCCAAAGGCCGGATTACTCCACAACACAGATCCACTCGCCGCACCACATTACAGCACCATTCAGGTCCCTTGTCAACCTCTCCCGTCCTGAACCCTCAATCCTAATACTTAGACTCGGGAACCGAATGACACGCTCTGCATTCATAGCTTACGGGTTATGACTCCACCGAAGTGTGCTTCGGGTTTTCATTCTACGCTGGGGTCGGAATCTGGACACTTTTCTCCAGACCCATTCTCCCAGCCCACCCAATGACTAGTCCTGTCTGGACTCCTTGCTCTCCGGTGAACGACGAAAATAGCAACTGACACGTGGCACGAACTGGGATTATTACCAAAGGTTTCATGTAGTAATTATTTACTTTAGTCGTTTTTAAGAACCTCAAATTTCATGACTCGTAGGCGAATTATTTGGTTCAAGATTAGGGTATCCCTGCTTCCTTGTCAAGTTCATTAACCCGCTCGTCCACACAAACATGAAAATAATAGTTATGCAGTCACTCTATTTCGTGCCACCATACCGAGCCTTCCTACCAATATCAAAGGGAATATACTTGTACTTTATCATGTGCCTGGAAAGCCAATTGAGTGAGCGGCTTTAAAAGAGGAAAGTAAACAAAAAATCTTACTGAATCTGTCTGCGCATTGTCAAAGCGAAAAGCGCAAAGAAATATACAACAAGAATCGGCCAGTAGACGGGAATGTCAAACACCTCGAAGAACGAACAGAACAAGGCGAGGAGAGTGACACGGGTAGAAGAAAGCCTGTGAATTTTTCTTTAGGAGGTTTTGTATGAAACATTTTTTTGGTTGACGTACCAAAATTGCCATTCTGGAAGACGTCTCACAAATGGCCGAAACTCATCGTCGCGCTGAGAAGGGAGTGGGGTGACTGGATCAGCACCCTCTTCAATCTCGTCCGCTAGCAAATCGTCTTGAAATGAAGTGTCGAATTTCGGTTGCAGGAAGGCAATAAGTAGGTTGAGAAGATATATTGCGTGAGCGTCTGTGTAGAGTATCAACCATGCGCATCATAATCGTAAATGGGAGGCGATGCTTAGACTTACAACAAACTAGTAAAGGTTTCCTGTGTCAGAAAATCAAACATTCATTGGCGCAATGGAAAAACGAACCTATGTACCACTAGAAAACACAGGTAAGACCAAAATATCAGTTAGAAGAACACTATGCTCACTCCTTGAGAGGATACTATCCTCAGTAAAAATACCAGAAGAAGAGTACCCATCACAAGCCAACGCTGAACGACATGCGGAGTCCAGCGGTCAAGCGTCTGCTGGTATTGACGTCGAATTTTGGAGTAATGAACAGTAAACTTCTCAAACGGCATTGTCTCGAGTGTGGAATTCGAGTCGTTCATCATGACGGACGTCGCAGACGTGGAATACAAGGGAATTGTTATGTGAACGAACACTGAGACGGTACTATGTGATGTGATGACAGCTTTCAATCGGAGATTTAATTATTTGAACTTTGGCGTCATGCGTTCTTCACTTCAGTTCGCATGTAAGCACATAATCAAACATTTAACCAACAGCAGACCATTATTTGTCGGGCTGCAAGGCCCTCAAGGTTCTGGAAAGTCCTATCTAGCATCACAGCTTCGTACCTGCCTCCAATCACCCCCTCATACTCTTCGAGTTGTCGTTCTCTCAATTGACGATCTATATCTTCCGTACGACGACCTTGCCGCACTTTCTCATTCTCAAAATCCGCTTTGGAAAGGAAGGGGACACCCCGGTACTCATGATACAGCCCTAGGTATTGACATTTTGTCCCGCTTAAAGTCGGGCTGCGCAGACGTCGAACTACCGAGGTTCGACAAGAGTTTATATGGGGGACAAGGGGACCGTCTTCCTTTAGATGGGACGGGTATTATCGTTAAGCAGCCGCCCACCGTCGATGTTGTCATTTTGGAGGGTTGGTTCGTTGGATTCTGCCCTGTTTCAAACGAGGTCCTCCAAGAACGATGGGAGAATACCTGGAATGATGAAAGACAAAAGCTCGGACTCCCAGAGAATATCCAAATTGCAGATATCAAAGCTATAAACGACAAATTGCATGAATATTTACCTCTGTGGAATTTTTTTGACATTTTTATTCAGGTTAGCCGCAAGAACATTGCGCATCAGAATGGTTTTAATATTTATTGTCTCATTTAGCTGAAAGTACATCCAACGCTCTCACAATATTCCGCTGTATACAAATGGCGATTGGAACAAGAAGAGCACATGAAAGCCCACAATGGTGGTCGTGGGATGTCCGAGGCAGCTGTGAAATTGTTCGTCCTAGTTTTCCATCTCGGTCGTTTCTTACCCTTCCTTCCAGATTTGTTGACAGGTACATCCCTGGGTATGTATTTTTTGGCGACTTGCCACCCGTCGCCACCGACCGGCCTCCGAAATGGATTGGTCGGGGTCTCGTTTTATGTCTTGATGAAGAACGAGAAGTTACGAACATTGGTAATTTGTGAATGGGGTATGTTGTCTTTGAAGATTGTAACAGTCGTACAACAAGCAACCGGAGGACTATTAACATTTTGGAGCGTTCCTAAATTTAGTCATCCTGTGGTGCTCAACCGAGCTGCCAGCTTTGAATTCCATGTAAGCATGAATCAGTCACAAAAGTTTTATCCCCGACAATTCTTGACCACGTTTCTTAACGACTAAGAATGATAGCGACTCGGTACTGATCATTTGCAGTATATCTATTATATGGCAAACGGGCCGCGGGTTGTACAACACTCTGAAGGGTTGTAGTGTTTTTTAAAAGTATATTTCGGCTGTATGGAGTCTGAACATCCCTATCGCAATGCTTTTGGGGAAGGTAAATGCACAGCCTCAAATGAAGTTCCCGAGTTCAAGTTTTTTGATTACCATATTTTTATGGTTCGCCCAAGTTTCGGAGTAGGTTATGCATTGAACGGGAATGCTTGTCTGTAAGTAACAACTGCAATGATGCGGTTACCGCCTAAACCTCGGCCACGTGTGTGTTTGTTTCTTCGTTCCCCAGGCAAGTATCCATTTGCTTGTTTTATCCTTTTTTACGTTATCGGTCATGGAGTAGAATGTTTGAAAAAAAACCGTTTGCGACTCTGACAGTCAAGACCCGAAAAGGAAAACCCTAAACGCTTTTGGAACTGTAAGTGTATCCACCACTGAATTACTCACCTTTGATGATGTGATCCCAGACAATAAAGACAAATGTAAAAAAAGGTAAAAATTACCCAAAAGGCAGTGATTTTTCCATATACTTTTTGGACCATGGGCGAGCAGATTTGCCGACCATTCCATGTAGTACAGCTCCAAAAAAGGGAAGCGCTTACGAAGCAACATTGATGATCGGGAGCAAAAAACCACTGACGAGCCCTCGTCACAGAACACACGTTTATTTGAAACTTGAGACGAACGTTTTTATAACTAAACTGCGGGGCTGCCTATGACGATGCCGTGCTTCATAGCATTGAAAAGGTATGTTTTATTTGCAATTTCTACGAAACGCCTGGCATGGATTCCGCAGTTGAATATTAATACCTTTATAAATTGCTCGACTAGTAAATGATTCTCCGAGTTTGCCGACGTCGAGGCTATGATATTCCCCTAATATGGGACAGGGCATCATGGGATAGTCGCCCCGCCTGGCGCTGTCGGTTGACCCGTCGAATGGAGCGAGTGAAAAAGTTTTTTTCGCCTCGTGTAAGTAGACCCATATGGTGGCACACATGTTGATGTGTTTATTAACACCCGGCTGAGTGGCTGATCCCCGACCCACTCAACATGTCCGGCTCTGGTTCTGCTGCACCAAGGAGAGCCTACGCTCCTGTTCCAGTAAGCGCTCGCTGTCTCATCCGTCTCCGAGCTCATATCCCTTAGGCGCCGACACAACAACAGCCAAAGCAAGTAGACCCCTTTCACGGCCAGGAGACCCTCGCCCGCATCGCTGCCAGGTTCATCACCCACCTCTTCGCCTGTCCCGATTACCCCCCCTCCTCAAACCACACCCATGCCCGCCTCCCCTTCTTCATCGCATATGCCCTCCACCGCACTAAACTACACCCCGCCGTCACCTTCGCTGCCCTCGTTCTTCTCCACCGTCTCAAGGCTCGCTTTCCCTCCGCACGAGGCTCCTCCGGTCACCGTCTTTTTATTTCCGCCTACATGATTTCCTCAAAGGTCATGTGCGACGACACCTACTCCAACAAGTCCTGGTGCATCGTCGCCCAGGGCATGTTCACCTTGCGCGAGATCAACCAGATGGAGCGCGAGATGTGCAATTATTTGGACTGGGAGCTCACCGTAGACGATCCCATACTCTCCACCTTCGAGAAGATGGTCAGGCAGGACTTCAAGGACACCAAACCCTCCTATCCAAACTATCCCACCGTTCTGGTCTCCAGGCGTGCCCTTCGTGCTGCTGCTTCCCAATCCAACACCCCCTTCGACGAAAAGTCGAACACAACAAGTCCCGTCCCCGGCTTCGGTTCCAAAGCCTCACCCACCCCTACAAAATCATCGGTAAATCCCGCCACCCCAACCAAAGGCTGGCAAGGCCCC
>Ga0307517_10002375_pt1 | contig 30287 bp, 18 predicted proteins | sample 23_EM_MG_FD_194515 | JGI IMG/M metagenome (GOLD analysis project Ga0307517, IMG submission 194515) | Populus trichocarpa ectomycorrhiza microbial communities from riparian zone in the Pacific Northwest, United States - 23_EM | ecosystem: Host-associated > Plants > Roots > Unclassified | place... | reverse complement strand
ATAAATAAATAAATAAATAAATAAATAAATAAATAAATAAATAAATAAATAAATAAATAAATAAATAAATAAATAAATAAATAAATAAATAAATAAATAAATAAATAAATAAATAAATAAATAAATAGTATATACATAGGACTGCATAATACTTTGATAGCTGGATATCAGAAGTGATCACTTCATATTTCATAATACTATTATTATATAGGTATTTGGGCCACAGGTTCATATATTGTGTATTAAGAAAAATATATTAAAGACTGTCGAGTAGTGGAGTGGAGGCACCTTTAGATGGTATTACCCTAGTATGAATTTCTTACTTATTATTAAGAGTTAAGTATATGGCTTTATGGGATAACTGTATATTGGAGAACAATCCTCCTGAGTTAAATTATATGTCCTGGAGGCTTTCAGGAGATAACTTGGTATACTAGATGAGTGCATATTCCAAGATATGTTTGACCTATTGGAATGATGTTTAGAGAATACTACTCCACTTATTTTCTAGTTGCATATAAATAGGATTGTCTAATGCTTTGATAGCTGCCAGTGGATATCAGAACTAATTATTCCATATCCCATATTACTAGTACTATTGGTATGTCGGCAACTGGGCCACATATTCATATAGAGTCAATCATGACAAAAAGATCAAAGACTGTCTACAGGTGCAATGGGAACACCTCTAGAGGAAATAACAGTTTGGAAAATCTCCGAGTTAAGCTGAACAAGTTTTTAGGGTCACAGGGTGTTCACACTTTGGACTAATAAACAGAATTGTTAGGAAGATACTTCTTAACTAGAGAAGCGGAAATAGCTTGAACATTAGTATAAATAGTAAACCGTCCTGCTGGTGGTTGAAGGGGAATCAAGTAACAGACAAGAAAGCTTAACAATATAACAAGTTAGCAAGTTATATTTAACTCTTTAATATTTGATTACGCTTTATTCCTTTACTTTTACCAACCGATTATACATGAGCCTTCCTGACTATTGATCTATTACCTCAAATACTATTCAGCCTAGTGGGACCAGAATCCTATCATATTAGCTATCCCATAATAGTGAGACATTCTAAGTTAAACTATGTAGGCTTTCAGAGTCAAACACTGTTTATATTACCAATGCAGAAATAGCTTACCTAATATTTAGAGTGAGGTATACGGCTTAATAAGATGAGTGTATATTCAAACACAAGCTCCTTGAATTACAAGCTTTCTAGAGCCATCTGGAAGGATACTCGAGATACTGGCTGAGAGCACATTTCAAGATAGAATTGCCTGATTGGAATAATGTTTAGAGGATACTACTCCTCTTATTTTCTAGTTGCATATGCATTAGCTGCATAATGCTTTAATAGCTGGATATCAGAACTAATCACTTCATATTCCATATGACTTTTGGTATGGAGACATTTGAACTGCATATTGATATATAGTCTATCATGACAAAGAGAGCAAAGACTGTCTACTAGTGGAGTGAGGACACTCTCAGATGAAATAGCAGTTCAGGAGAATCTCTGAGTTGAGCTGGGCAAGATTTCAGGCTCAAACAGCTGTCTTCATACTGTGTTCTGACGAACTGAAATCTTAAGAAGATACTCCTTCACTAAAGAGGTCGTAGTAGCATGAACATTAGTATAAATAGTAGGCCTCTCCCGCCATGATTGAAGAATTATAGAGCAATGGAGAAGAGACCTTAACACTATATTAAGTTAACACAGCTATTTCTAAACTCTTTTATTGTTAGGCATATGAGAAAAGCGTAGCTTTTCCACCTATTTTTGTGTACCCTGGGGTTACCCTACCTTCACCCTCTGAAGCTAACACCCCCCTCTGGCCCCGGCGTTTGAACCGCGCGACAACACCTGACGGCGTCGCAGTTGCGTCCCAACGCCAAAGGACACTATCATTGGAACCTATCTCATAACACCGTAAACGTCGCGGTCGTCCGTCCGACCGGATGCTGTTCGCAGGATATATGAGAGGGGACCTTTGGCGAGCTTATGCAAGTATTCGAGGCGAAATCGGTCGACGTGGCATAAAGTTACAGACATAGGGGTACGGCACAGGAAACTATGTCACTAGAGTAACGGGACCTTTTCGTCGTCTCTACTCTAAAAATGAAATAGGAGTATGACCGCACCCACACCAATGGTATAGTACCATATAGGTTTAGTCGGTAAGGAAAGACTATCAGTGAATTGTGCCACTGGTACGATCCCGACTGATAGTCTGACCGAAGCCTAAGTGCAGGAAGCAAGAGTGATATCTGCTACTGCGATAGGTCCGATTACGAAGTTGGCCACTTCGTTCGTCCGATGATGAGGACACTGTCTAGCATGCAGACAAGTTTCAGTTCCTCCTGACAGAAGAAGGATTGTGAACTCTGACTGGAACGTGGTGCCACACCAGAGAAATCAAGAGCTCTCCATTCCGGAAGTCAATGGTGGGACAATATTATTCAGGGTCAAAAGGTGTTCGCACTAGAGGAAAGGTCCGGAATGGTTAGCAGGTACTTATTTAGTATGGAAGTTACTTGTAGGCCACGCACTCTATCGACGCGGGATATAAATATCGAAGTGCCTCCCGAGCTTTACTAAAATCACCACGCTACGGAGAAGAGACCTTATCAATATAATAAGTTATTACAAGAAAAATCTTTATTACTATTTTACGCACGGTTATATTGAGCCTTCCTAGACACATCTCCGTCTACGATAAAGTGCCCCGGTCTTACCCATCTCACTTATTCTTAGAGATCTGGTACCACCTAACATTGATATTCCATTAGGACTTATTCCTCTACCTTTACTAAACAATTATCTCTGAGCCTTTCTGACTATTATTCTGTTGACCCAAATATCCTCAATCTAGTTAGCTTGGAATCCTACTGTGTTAGCTACCCCGTAGCAGTCTAAGGCCCTTGTGTTTGGATATATGTTCATCTCTATAACGATACAGCTTTTTCCTGTATTAGGTAAACCTTTCTGCTAAGATAATACTAACTCTATTGGAACCTGTACTTGTCAACTAATAATTGAGATATAGTCAAAATGTTCTTTAAGAATCCGTTAATTATATAATAAATTCTTATTTATTTATTTATTTATTTATTTATTTATTTATTTATTTATTTATTTATTTATTTATTTATTTATTTATTTATTTATTTATTTATTTATTTATTTATTTATTTATTTATTTATTTATGTTCGGAAAATAATAAAATAATAGGGTGGTGTGGCTTTTAATCCTTGGTTGCAACCGAGAATTGTGGTTGTCGACCTTAGATTTTTTATTCGGCACAAACAATACAATTGCCTTGCCGTACTAGGGTCGCAAGAGTTGAGCCGCGTTTCTTTAACCGGAGTAAGGTACTTAGTATCGGCCAAGCTTAAACTAAATCGTTTCTTGTATATTTTAACATTTTTTTTCTTTTTCTTTCTACGTCCAGGGGGATTATGTAGCTAGCTACGGTAAAAATCCTTTAAATCCACTATCGGAGATCGTGCTCAGCGCTTGCACAATGGGATAAGCGAAATTAAGCCAAGAGATAGAGTGACCGGCCATGATGCCGAGATTCCTGGGCTTCAACGTCTACAACTTGAAGTAATATAAATAGAAAATCAATCCGCAAGATCTGTAGATACAAATTCAATTCCTTGGTATTCTTCATCCTCCATAGCTCTCCCATTTGCAAGTAATCCTAAATCCCGTCTCCAGTCACCAACCTCCAAGCCAATAAAGCCCTTCACATCCAGTTCATGATCCCGGCTTCCATCAATAGGAAGCGTAAGGCCAACCTTCCACAAGGAGGGTCGAATAACTTCCCTTCTTTCTGCCTGAAACTCGTAGAAGGCCTTTCGAACACAATGTGTTGTCATGATTCAATGATCCCAGGGGGCCCACTTCTGAAACTCCGCCATAGACTCAAGTTCAAAGATACGCACATTTGTAAGATAGCGGAGGCGATCTTTTAGTGGTTTGTTGACCGAAGTTTCCAAGGGTTGGACGAGGCTAGTGCATCGGGCAGGGATGAAGGAGGGGGTAATATTGTACTTAGAAAGAAGATCCAGGATCGTAGGCGTTTTGTGGGATCCAATTAGATCGATAGCAAAAAGGGTCAGCTGGCAACCGAGCACAGGAAGGAGAAGGTTGGTGATATATCGCTCAAATAAACCATCATGCATGTACGCTGTAGGGTCATACTCAACTAGTACTCAAGTATCATACTGTTGCTTCTCATTTCCCACCCTTCGGCTAGTACCATGAAAATTGATCATGGGTGGTATTCTATGAATACCATCCCCAAATATACTGAGCACTAAGCTTGCTTGCCGTTTCCCCCATCCTGACTTCGATTCCTTCACCCAAATAGTCATCTCACTGATAGGGTTGTAGGTTGTTCTATCTAAAAACATGTAGGGAATAGGAGTTTCATTGAGATTATATATATTGGAGAGCTTATATCGTCCGACCGGGTGCTGTAGAGGAGCCTCTCAAAAACAGGCCGCACGAGGTTGCGAGTCACGACGATTAAATCTAAGCCAGTTAACGACCAGGATTCGGTAGCCCTCTGGTAACTTCTGTGGTGTTTTGGTAACGCTTAATAGACTAATCCGGTGACGACCAAGAAAACACCGTAACCAGTGATTACTGATGGAGAAAATAGCATTATTGACATTCGGATAAATGGATCATAAGAGAAAGGTAGATTGAATTCGAAACCATTCCTGCTTGACTATCCTTCCTGCGTTTCTTCTCTCTATAAACTCAATATATAGCTTGTCTTCCAGCTCCGGCCACAGGACCCTCCAGCTATACGCCAATTCTCCCTCCTGTTTCTTGGCTGGTGAGCTTTTTCCCACCTTTTCAATTTCTTTTTCTTTTCTAACCCAGTCTGATATCGTCCGCAGAGGAATCTGGTACATATCAGAGGCTTCCTGCTGCGTTGGCTGCTATTATCCTTGCTTGAATAGTGTAACATGTGTACATGTTCCGGTAACGGTACACAGGAGCGGGCAGTGCAGGATCTCCTATGTTTAGTTGATTTATATTTGGTTTATTTGATTTGATTTCAGCCCCGCCACTGCCTCTGAGTCAGATAGGCTATGCTATCGTATTGCTATGTTTAGTTTCCTTTGCTGGAAGTTTATATTTAGGATTCCGGGTATGGAATGGTCATGTAACACTGGCGAAGGCTGAGCACTGTTTGTTTTGTTTCTTTCTTTGGTCTTGCAGGATTACAGGATTCCGGTATGTGCGCAGCTACTGGTAATGATTGTGATTGCAGGAAGGCTATCGCTCTTGGGTTTTGTATTTAAACCAGTCTCCTGGCTAGCAGGAGACAGCAGACTTCGACAGACCTTCAGTCTAAGAACACACTTGGTTGAACGGCAATCTCTGAGTCCCTTAGCCCTATTTGTCCTTCAAACTATTATCCTTCTAGCTACCGGTCCCTCGAAGCCTCCCTTAGCACTAGCGCTAGCAGGTCTATCGCCGGTCCTATTGTATTTTCGTTGGACAGGAATAAACCTGTTACAAATAGTAGTGGAATTTCATGATCATGATGCTCAAGGAACGTAAGTACGCTTAGCTTTTGACTTGGGCTGTAGGTTGCTCAATATACTGGATCGGCTTTAAGGTAAATTGCCGCTGGGCTATAGTCTTCGCTTTTGGACCTCGGTGGATTTTAGGCTTTCGAATCGGTGGCATTTTGACTATTTTGACTGGTTTGTTCTTTCTTCCTTTCCTAATCTCTGGTACTTTATACTTACATCTCCTACCTTTCCACTTCCTCATCTTGTACCTAATTTTATTTTTTATTATATTCACTTCTTTCTTCTGACTTTTTTTCCTCCTATCCTTCGTGACTCAACATCATACTAAATTTCAGGCCTCTTCTATCACTCTTTTGCAAAGTTTATCAGAGGATTTCTTATATCTAGCCCGCTCTCAGAATACGAGGACTACTCAGGTTTGATACTGTCTGCGCGGCTTTTTTAATTTTAGGGTCATCACCGGTCACTCGATCTCTTGGCTTAATTTCGCTTATCCAATTGCGCAAGCGCTGAGCCCGATCTCCGATGGTGGATTTAAAGGAGTTTTAAGGTATATTTTTATTGCATTAATATGACGCGTCCCAATCTACTCGTAGGCGTTGCAACTCACGTCGTGCGTTCCTAGGGTACGCCAGCCCAACCTGCCTATGCACTTGAAGCTCCTATGTCGGTGGCAGATATCTTGATCTTAATTCCACCTTCTCAATTAAGGTAAACGTGCATCTTTATATACACAAACCAGAGAATATCCCAATTTAGTAATGAGGCTAGAGAAAGTATCGCTAACATTAACCCCCCACAAGTGATGGGGGGTGTTTGAGAGAATTGTTCAAAAGGACTAGGATAGGGTCTTGGTCAAGTAGAGTGGATATGAAAATTGTGGGCGGTAATGAGTTATGATAGTATCTTAAGCGAAATCTATCGCACCATAGACTCCTTGTTTCATTCTCACATTATTTTGTTTTATTCTCATATTCCGAGTGGTTAGCTGTGAAAAGCCCGCAGGCAGCACTCGGGGATCTGCACGTCATGCAGTCTGAATTGAAATTCCGAATGGCCTGGCACCATTGGCCTGGGCTGCATGGGGGTTTGGATCACTGTGTGTCTGGCTGGACTGGACAAAAGAAACATTATTCCATGCGCATAAGAAAAATATTGGCTGGGTCATGTTGCAGGGTATATACGAGCAGATTGACAGAACCTCTCACCGGTCCCCCGGATACTTGTTTTCGCCCTAAACATTACACTGGCCTGGTGTCACATTGGCGAGTTTCTTGAGCAAATATATTTTTTGAATGAAATAGCAACTAGGCTATTCAAATTGAGGGAGGCATTTTCTTTATAGTGGGAATTAGTTTCCATCACAGGAATAATCTGGTGATGTGCTGTGGCTCGCCAAGTCGGGCAGGCTCTGCGAGTAACGGGATCGGGGACGGTAGATCAGAGGAGAATCTAAGCAGATTGCTGGTTGGGAGTGTGCGCATTATTTATCCACGGAGGAAATGATTGGATAACACCATTGTGCAACACTAATCTGGTGGGCGATGTGTTGTCCTATTTCCCACAACCGGAAAACCTCGACTACCACACCCCAACACCCAGACTTTCCTTCTCCAGAACGAATTTCAACAAAAAAAAACCGGTACGCGAGACGAAATAGATCCGATAGTACATCAAGACCCCGTCATTTCAATAACCAGCAACTGTAGTAATCTCACTGACAGTTACAAAACTGTGTTGAATAACTGCGATATATCGATGGCCAATGAGAAGCGTGCGGTTCTGGAATGGCTATCTCCTCTCGAACCTCGCGAAAGGCACCAGGCTATAGGAATGGACCGGATTCCAGGGGTGGGCGACTGGCTTCTCGATACAAACGAGTTTACACGGTGGAATCGAAGCGTTGACGGAACCGCCAACCCTGTCTTATTTTGTTATGGGGATCCCGGAGTCGGAAAGACTTACCTTAGGTATGAAGGGAGGCTATCCTTAGAAATTGCGAGGGTAAATAGTAACAATAATAGCTCCCTTGTGATAGATAACTTGTGTGGTCAGGTCGAAGCGGGCACTATGGCTGTAACATGTGTGTACTGCGATTTTTATGCTCCGAATGAACAATCGGCAACGGGGTTACTTGGGGTACTGTTAAAGCAGGTTGTCAGCGCACTAGGGCCGGTTCCGGATGAGGTAAAGAAGGCATTTGAGAATTCGAAGGGGGGCGTTGGCGGTCGCAGACCCCTACTTCCGGAACTCCTCGCGATGCTCGTCAAGTCTTTGTCGGGGCTGCGTCGGGTATTCATCTGCATAGATGCCCTAGACGAATTTCCCCAGAAGCACCGGCCAGAGCTTTGGGAATCTTTGCAGCAGATTGTGCGGAAGTGCCCGAATATTCGATTATTCCTGACTGGGAGAATTCACATACGACACGAGACCCAGAGATACTTCCCCGGTACTGCCGATATGTTGCCTCTCAGCCCAACCGCGCACGATATTCGACTATATATTAGGAGGAGGCTGAACCGAGCCTCCCAGCTTGATGCACGGGGCAATAAACTTGAAGCCGATATTCTGAGAATTATTCCCGAGGTGGCCTCAGGAAGGTATGTGTTCTTTTCACTTATTGAATTCTAGAGGTAGAGCTAACAGGAATAGATTCCTCCTTGTTTCTCTTAATATGGACGCGATCCTCGCGGGGGCCACCATTTACCAGAGGAGACTGGCACTCGATAAGATGACCAAGGGGCTTGGCTTACAGGACGCATACGACAATACATTGGATCGGATAAGACGACAGGGTGGAAGTAAATCGAGGCTTGGGATGGAAGCGCTAATGTGGATTTCCCACTCTGAACGGCCCTTGAGATCTCTGGAGTTGTGTCATGCCCTAGGGGTAGAATTGGGGGCCGAGGACTTCAGCATCCAGAACGTGCTTTCAATAGGGACTGTACTTAGCTACACATTAGGACTTGTCACAATTGACGAAACGGCATCAACCCCTCGACCCTTGCATTTCACGCTTCAGGAGTATCTAGTACAGCATTCCACACTGTTTGTAACTGCCCACTCGATGATTGCCGAAATCTCCCTCACCTATTTGAACTGCCGGTCAATTCGAGCGTTGCCACCAAACCTTGATGGTAACTTTGAAGTGCTAAAGGCGAAACCGTTTCTTGAATATGCCACATGTTTCTGGGGAGCCCATGCAGCCAGAGGAGTGACGGAGCCAGTGAAATCTCTGGCGTTGCGACTCCTTGACGGATACGAGAACCATATATCAGCTACTGTCCTCTGGAGAAGGAAGATGAATGAGTGGCCGTCGAGGGATGGTATTCAAGGAATTAGTGGACTACACTGCATCGCGTTCTGGGGGATCGAGGAAATTGCGATTGCAATGCTGGAGACGAAAAGATGGGGAGTGAATTGGTGCGATTTCAGGAGCCGAACACCACTAATGTGGGCTGTAATATACAAGAAGAGGGGGATGGTGGAGCTATTTCTAGAACAGGAGGATATCGAACCCGACACGATTATGGAAGACGGTCGCACAATATTCTCATTCGCTGCCGAGCTCGGGAATGATGATGCAGTAAAGCTCCTTCTGAAACGCGGGGATGTCAATCCCGATTCAAGGGATATGAATGGTCGAACACCCATATCGTTCGCCGCCGGGGAGGGACGGGAAGGTGTTGTGGAGCTACTTCTAGAACAGAGTGATGTCAACCCCGATTCAGCGGATTTCAGAGGCCGAACACCCCTATCATTTGCTACCAACTTTCGGGAGTCCAACTATATCTGGAGCATGTTCCCATCAGCCCCGGGGCATGAAGGTGTAGTGAAGCTACTTCTAGAACGGGGGGACGTCAATCCTAATCTACTAGATATCAATGGCCGAACACTCCTATCGTTCGCTGCTGAGGCAGGGCAGGAGGGTGTAGTGAAGCTACTTTTGGAACGGGGTGATGTCGATCACAATTCACCAGATGGCAATGGCCGAACGCCCCTATCGCTCGCTGCTGGGAGTGGACAGAAAGGTGTAGTGAAACTATTTCTAGAACGGGGGGACGTCAATCCTAATCCACCAGATATCAATGGCCGAACACTCCTATCGTTCGCTGCTGAGACAGGACAGGAGGGTGTAGTGAAGCTACTTTTGGAACGGGGTGTCGATCCCAATTCACCAGATGGCAACGGCCGAACACCCTTATCGTCGGCTGCCGAGAAGGGGCAGGAAGATATAGTGAAGCTATTCCTCGAACGGGGTAATGTCGATCCCAATTCACCAGATGGCAATGGCCGAACACCCTTATCATCGGCTGCCGAGAAAGAGCAAGAAGATATAGTGAAGCTACTCCTCGAATGGGGTAATGTCGATCCCAATTCACCAGATAGCAATGGCCGAACACCCTTATCATCGGCTGCCGAGAAGGGGCAAGAAGATATAGTGAAGCTATTCCTCGAACGGGGTAATGTCGATCCCAATTCACCAGATCGCAATGGCCGAACACCCCTATCATTCGCTGCCGGGAGAGGACAGAATGGTGTAGTGAAACTATTTCTGGAACGTGGTGATGTCGATCGCAATTCATCCGATAATAAGGGCCGAACTCCCCTATCGTTCGCTGCTGAGAAGGGGCAGGAGGATACAGTGAAACTCCTTCTAGGACGGGGGGATGTTGATCCTAATTCGCCAGATGGCAATGGCCGAACACCCTTGTCTTTCGCGGCCGAGAAACAAGAGGAAGGTATAGTGAAGCTGCTTCTGGAACGGGGAGATATCGATCCCAATCTATTTGATAATAATGGGCGAACACCTGTATCCTTTGTTACCGAGCATTTTTGTGGGCCCAGCCCCCCCTGGGGCCTATTCCCCTTCGCCCCGAGCTCTGAAGCTACAATGAAGCTATTCGTAGAACGAGGGGATGTTGATCTCAATTCGCCCGATTGCAATGGCCAAACACCCCTCTCGCTCGCTGCCGAGAGGGGAGAGGAATGTCTAGTGAAGCTGCTTCTGGAACGCGGGGATGTCGATCCCAATTTATCCGATAACAATGGCCGAACACCCATATCATTAGTTTCCGAGAAGCTTTGTGAGCCCCGTCTTCCCTGGGGCCTATTCTCCTTCGCCTCGGGGTATGGGGGTATAATGAAGCTACTCGTAGAACGGAGGGATGTTGATCTCGATTCACAAGATGGCTATGGCCGGACACCCCTATTGATCGCTGCCGAGAAAGGGCGGGAAGATGTAGTAAAGCTACTTATTGAACGGGGGGATGTTGATCCCGATTTGCCGGATGGCGGTGGCCGAACACCCTTGTCGTTTGCTGCCGAGAGAGGGCATGAAGGTGTCGTGAAGCTGCTTCTGGAGCGGGGGGATGTTGATCCCAATTTATCCGATAACAATGGCCGAACACCCATATCATTTGTTGCAGAGCAACTTTGTAAGCCTAGCCTCATTTGGAGCCTATCATCCTCTGCCTCGAGATATGAGGATATAATGAAGCTACTCGTTGAACGGGGGGGTGTTGATCTCAAATCACCAGATGACAATGACCCAAAACCCTTCTCAATTGCTCCCTGGAGAGGGCGGGAAGGTGTAAGGAAACTGCCCCTGGAACGGGCGGATGTTGATCCCGATCCGCCGGACAGGGATGGTCGAATGCCCCCATCATTCACCGTCGCAAGAAAACATCACGATGTCATGAAGCCTCCCATAGAACACATGGATCACAACCCCGATTTACCTAATCGCAATGATCGAGCACCCGTACCGCTTGATCCCTCAAGACGGCAAGAAGGTGTCCTGAAGCTACTTCTGGAGCACACGGGGGCCAACCCTGATTTGTTTGGTAACGATGGCCGAACGCCCCTATTCTCAGCTTCCTGGAGAGAATATATAAGTGTAGCAAAGGTGCTTGTGGAATGCGGGGATGTGAATCCCGATTCACCAGGCCGAAATCACCGAACACTTTTATCATTCGCCGCCGAGTGGGGACGAGAGGACCTAGTGAAGGTACTTGTGGAACGCAGGGATGTCGATCCCAACTCACCGGATAGCAATGGTCGGACACCACTGTTATATGCCGTCATTGCGAGGGCTGCAGGTGTAGTGAAGCTACTTCTTGGACGCCCGGAACTCAATCCTAACTTATCTGGTGATGATGGTCGAACACCCCTATTCTCCGCTTCCTGGAGGAGATGTCCAGATGTAGTGAACCTACTTTTGGAACGTCGTGATATCGATCCCGATTTACCTGATAGAAATGGTCGGGCACTACTATCATTCGCTGCTGAGTGGGGGCGGGATGATCTAGTGAAGTTGCTCCTGGAGCGCGGAGATGTCAACCCTGGTTTACCTGATAGCAACGGTCAAACACCCCTATCATATGCTGCCGCGAAGGGGCGAGAAGGTATAGTGAGGTTGTTATCAGATTTCACAGCTCTCGATTGCGAATCATCGGAGGACCATGATCGAACGCCAACCTTTGTCGCTGATGAGAATGCTTCATGCAAAGAACCAACCCACCCACCCCTGGCAACGGAACCTAGCACTTCATATACACCCGATCGCCCTGCACCTGAGGCTCCCATCTCTGGTTCCCACCTATGCGACCCGCCCCCAGATAAAGCTTCCACCCTCAAACAGTTTTCACCGGAACAATTGCTCTCACCCCAGGCCCCATCCGCCCCTCTTCCTTCCCTTGGTTCCGGCTCGGTTTTTTATTTCTTTCTTCGAACGTCAATCCCGCTCATTTTCTTGTTTTTCGCTCTTATGATGTGCCACGGGATTCTCTTGAATTATTTCATGCCATCTACTCCGCTTGGCGGTGATTGATGCTTCAATGTCGGTCTGACCCGCTGTATTTTGTGGTTTCGTCTCTACAATATTCCCGTGTCATTTTCCACCTCCGCGTTTGATTGAGATCAACTTTGTACAGTACTTCCTGCGTGCCATAGAAGTAGAAGGATTCATTCATAATAATAAAACCCCGTTGTCACCACCAACCCGGAGTGTCCAAAACCAATCGCGAGACTAGAAAATCCTGGGCATATGCCGTCTGTGGAGAATTCTGATTTTGGGCTACTCACCACATACATACTTTTGTTCCTGCATAAGGCGAAACGCATTTACGATATGGTAGATTGTTGCTTAGACAGCGTTCCACCACTGTTAGCTTCTTACGATCCAATACCACCACAATGCATACCTGATACGACACGTCAAACACCGATCTACAGACAATGAAACACGAACTCAGTCAATAGCCCAACATCTACAATACCCGCGACCATCCACTCGATCCGAGGCATCCGGCATAACTGTACCCTCGGCCAAGAAGCTCTTACATTGGAAGTCTCTTCGCAAAGCGAAACAGAAGGACGACCTAGAGATGGAAAATGGGAGAAGAATCCGGCATGCGCAGAACGTATGCCGGGGAAGAAGTTTCTCTGTAGATAAGGATATAAGGCAGCCTGTTCTTCTCTTTGTTCATTTTAGTTAGTTCATCTCATACTCATCGCATCTTTCTCTCACGGTTCTACGGTCTTCATTTGTCTTGTTAAAGTCATTCATTCTTGCATACGAGCTCTTCACTCTTTATTGTTCTCTGATATCTTTTGTCTATTATCGTTGTTTGTATCAATAAAAGTTTTGTGCCGTTCGGTAACTTAGGATTGGATCCACTGCGCCTAACCACCCAATAATTGTTCAAAAGTCTGGACCCCATCAATCGATGAATTGCACCTCTCTACAATTCAAATCGCTCAAAACATTCACTTCAAAATGATCCGAGCTCGAAACAAGATCGATATCCACAAAGTAGCAATTTTACAAACATGAAACCGCTACATCATAGCCAAGATATAGCCCTAGGTGTCAGCAGCTGTGTTTTTCCCTCGTGGCAAGAGCTTCAGGAGCCAATCACAGGACTCGAGTCACCAAAGTTGAGCCACGTTTCTTTTGCATGACAGGAAAAAAACAACTTCAAGCCAATCATTGAGTGATTCTTGTAGAGCCTTCAATTCTCGGCCACCCTTCACTCAAGCCCTTCAAAACAGAATACCCATTTCACCCCTCGCTGCCCCATCCACTAGTCGCACAGCACAATTAACAGGAGGAAGATTATAGGAAAACAAGATGACATCCCTGGCACATTAAAACCTGACCATTACTAGGGACAAAAAGTTGGTAATATGACATACATTTAAAGAAATGTGTGGAATAATCGCGGGATATCAGGATTGAAATGGAAGCATCAAATTCCGCGATGGATTTCCCATTTGGCGTTTTTGGAAAGGCGTTGGCCTCATAGTAAGGGCCGGGTGGGCAAAGTAGGAATTACTTTTACTTTGTCACCTCATTGCATCATAATGCATCACTCATAGTTTGGTTGCGGCCCCCCACTCTCCAGTGTTCCCAACCGCCCGGGGGGACTGCCAAGAGCCCCGGACGGGACGGCTATCTGTAGTCCGTCCTGGGCGGCCTAAGTGCAGGACAGCGGGCCCTACAGGGTGAGACATTTTAGTTCAGAGCAGGGGGTGGACGGCAGGGGACTACGAGGGACAGCAAGGGACTGTTGAAAACATTGGTTGCGGAGGTAATGATCTACGGTGAGGATTTTACGCAGTGGACTGAAACCGCTTAGGTGGAGATGGGAATCATGATTGATTGATAACAACTTGGTGGAAGGAAAGACTTGAGGAAAGTTGTGTACAGGAAGGAAGGTGTGTTGCGAGGAGAAGGTGAGAAGGAAGGAAAAACAAGTGGGGTGAAAACATTTTCAGAGCTTGCGCATCCTTTGGCTAGTGCGTCCGTATGCCCCTGCGGCCACTGAGAGCGGGCAGATCCCGCACCAAGTGCGGCCATCAACTGCTATTTCCAACAGGGACCGCCGGGGACTGCAAGAGTGATCTGAAATGATGTGAAATGAATTCTTTTGGAGGTGTATGATTTCGGCTTGGCTAGTGCAGGAGGTCTAAGTGCTGGGACTATAGTCTGTTGAAACCTGTGACTGGAGCCGTTGATTCATCTATTGTTTCTCTACTGTCCTACATTAGTTTTTGTTTCGTCTTGTTTCACTAAAAACGTCTGACAAACTCTTGTCACAGACTCAAGGAGCATGTATCATGTGGAGGAAAGGTTTTCTACTCGTTTTCTTCTCGCATGATTCGCATGGGATAAAAGCTGGATCTTTTTCCTATTCTCTTACTCGATCATCAGTCTTTTCGTCGTTCGGGTCTTTACGTTCTTTGTTTTTCTCTATAGTCAATATATCTATATTCGCTCCCTCATAACAAATCAATATAGTCCCCTATAGTCCGTCCGGTCCTCACCTTCCCGGGTGTAGTCCGTCCTAACGCCCCCAAAAGGACGGACTGGGCGGTTGGGAACACTGCTACTGTCCACCTCATTTTTTGTTCCCCGTCCCCGGCGGTCATACCCAATGCTTGCCGTCCATAGCCGCCCCCCCATAGCCCTTCCCCACATCCCACTGCTTTTTTAAATACCCCCTGTGGTCCCCCACAAGCTCTCCAGTCATAGAATCTCCCCTGCTGTTTCCCAGAGCGGTGGCTTCCCAGTGCATGTCACCGTGCAGATAAAGGTATCCCGTGCCGCACCTGGCAGTCATAGCAAAGGCCGGCAGTCCGCCATGAAATTCGGCCTACACACGACCACATCTTCATCCCCTGCTGTGTCGTCTCCTTGACGTTATCCCCGCAGTCCCTATAGGCTCCCCTAACCTTTCAGAACACTACCCTCGTGAAAGAAGATAAATTATAGCCAGAGCATGCCGGGCAGGATCAACTGATTTCCAACAACTAGAAACCTGCTAGCAGGAGAGCTAACAACTATCTACACCTTGGAACTTATCTACACAGTGATTGCTCATGAATTTACTACCTTTGATGCTCACCTCCTGCCCCGGATTCGTAGAAACCGGTCTTATGACGACTACGGCCCGCGCCAGTGTGTTTGTGAATTCTGAGGGAGGGGTTTCCTAGAAATGAGGGACTAGAGCGGTTTAGAATAGTTGTGATCTGGAGTAAAAAAGGCAAAGGCATGTGAGTAGCCGCCGTCTATGATAGTGGTAATATAGTTTGCAAAAGCACGCTCCTACTGTTGAGGTTCGCCTAGATTGGTTCGAAGAGAGGGGAGGCACGGGGGGTTCTGTACTCATCCCCTCTAGAATCAATCACCAACTTATCCCTTCCTACACTACACACCACTAGGAGTTCGTTCTATGCTCCGCTGATAATTTCCCCAGCGAGTACAATGAACTCCTGCGAGTGATAGTCTGTGCACTTGGCTCTAGTGGGCTGATGCCTTGGTGCAGGATCTGGTATTTTGAGCTGAATAAATCTAAGCCTCTCGCTAGCTCTTATGTCCTATGGTAGTCGTAGAAGCACGACCATTTGGTGTGCTGAGACTCTGGTTGTGAGCGAGAGTAAAGCAGAGTACTAGTACCGTGCCTAGGATCCGTCAGAACAGTGATATATGATATGGAAATTTTAGTCCCCTCAAAGGCTTCAGGCGATGAATAAAATAAACAAAAAACATAGTTTCATAATTGTGAAAATGTATATTTCGCTTCAATGAATCATTCTCAAGATCACAGACAGAGAACTAATCTATATACTCAACATTCCCAGCCTCCAGTATTCACTCTGTCATTCCATTTCCAGTGTTCCCAACCGTCCGGGGTAACCTAAGGGCAGGACGGCCGTCTTTGAGCAGGACGGCGGGCCCTACAGGGTGAGACATGTTAGCTCAGGGCAGGGGGGGTGGACGGCGGGGAACTGCAGGGGACGGCCGGGGACTGTCGGAGACGACCGGGAATGGTGAGGGGCGGCGGGGAACTGCAGGGGACGGCAGGGGATGGCTGAGGACGGCCGGGGACTGTCGGAGACGACCGGGAATGGTGAGGGACGGCGGGGGACTGCCGGCGACGCCCGGGGACGGCACGAGTAATGTCTTATGAAGTGAACAGAATCCGTTCGGAGGTGTATGATCTCAACTTAGCTAGTACAGGAGGTCCAAGCGCTAGGACTACGGTCCCCTATAGTCGGTCCGGTCCTCACCTTCCGGGGCGCAGTCCGTCCTAGCACCCCCAAAGGGGCGGACTATGAGCCGTAGTCCGTCCCGTCCTCACCCAAAGACGGACGGACTGGACGGTTGGGAACACCGTCCATTTCATGCCATTCCACTCATGCTATTCCTCTCCACTCAATTCCATTTGCCACATTCCAATTCCAGGCTGTAAGGAAGTTTGTCCCATTCCAATCCAAGGTTACCAGGAAGTATGACAGCCACTTCATGCTACAGGCGAGCGGGCTAGTATAAAAAATGCCAATAGACTTAATCCAAAAAGCAGTTTTTCGGAAAATCAAAACCAGCCTAGTGTTTACAGTTACAGAAGTAGGAGTTTGTACCAGTAAACTATTGTAGGGTAGATGTTCGTTAGCCCACTCTACCTTGCGAAACTATTGCAAATTTATTCCACAGCGGCGGGGTTATATCTAACCTACATAAAATAGCTATTAGGTACCAATTCTTCTCTCGGCAGGGAAGCGAGTACCCGACCTTCCTCCGATAGTGAAGCCACAGTCAAAAGTCTTCTACAGATTATCTGTGTGCAAAACCGCTGTACTGCACTACCGGTAATATGGGAAGCACAGTTAGGGTCTTTTGGTAGACCCCTTAGAGAAGAAATAACTGATAGAGAACGCCGCACAGATATTTCCTACTGGCATATCTAGAGGGTTTGCAAAGGCCTTGATCTGAAAAATACCAAGGTTTCGATATGATTTTGAAAACAGCTGGGACCAACTTGTATGCCGCGCTGGACCCAAAATGCCGGATTTGAGCCTCGTTTCCTTTACATGCCAAGAAAATATTAACTTCAAGCAGAGGCTTGGACGGCGCTTGCAGAGCCTTAACATTCCCATTTCTTAACCGTAGCTTCCCCTCCTTAGATCTATGCACAGCACCACCGACCAGTAGAGGAATAGGCCAGACGATATGAGTGCTGTGGCATATCAAAAACCCGACCATTACAACAAACAAAAATATTAGCAATTCTCATCGCTTCGTCATTTTGGGTGACATTTCATAAAGTAACAAATCTCCCCGCGATCAGACTTTCAAAATTAATCGAGATTTCACTAGAAAATAACAAGAGCAAGAAAGCGAACTGGAAATGCTCCTGATTTTGGAATTTTCTCTAGAGCTAAAAAAGACAATTGTGTGTTCAGTAAAAACTTCAATAATCGGCCGCTGTGCTACAGCACTTGAATGTTGTTGAAAATTCCCTACAAGCTGCTCAGCCCCTCTGAGAGACCAAAAATCTAAAAAGCACCGGACCTTACCAGATGGGGCAAATCTAACGACAATACACAGGGGCCGATTATTGAAGTTTCGACAGTAAAAGTGGTAAAAGTATCGGTAGCAACCCTCCGTCGCTTAAAAAAAATTGGTTATCCCTTTGGCCATTTGTATGGGTGAACAGCTCTTATGGCTTCTATTCCTGCCTTCGGATGCCGCCACCACCCGTTTGGCTTTGGGACTTTGTTCATAAAGAATGGGGCAAGAAGTTTCGAGCACTGGGAGAAGGGGGTACCGGTACCTTGGGTCGGGAGACACCGAGAATCGGCTATACTAAGACTTTTGTGGCACCGCGCCTCATTTACCCTTGCACCCTAGGACATCCGCGCCCCCCCCCACCTGACGATGAAGCCGAAAGAATCTTTCCTTGCGCAGCAGGTGGTCGGCAACAGCAGGTCAGATTTTGGTGCGGGGTTTGGAGCTCACATAAATTGATGCAGCAAAGGGCTATTCGGATTTCCAATACCCTAGATTGATATGGGCTTGTGGCTCTACCGGTACTACCGTAAAATCTCGTGAAATCCACTATCTCCATCAGCTCCTAATCTCCGGATCCTCAGTCAAAAGTCCCCAAGAAGGATTAGTGCTCTCCTGACACGGTATAGCCTGAGTCATTCTGTCTTGTTGGATCTCGTTAGCTTGACAAACTAAACCTATCGTGGGCTGATGTCGCGATTCACGGGGATATTCGTCACAGCTCGGAGATAGTGAATTTCACGAGATTTTACAGTACTGGTAAAGTTAGTAGAGTACAGTCCCTCATGGGGCCTTGACGAATATCAGCGGGTGACGAGCAGGGATTAGCCGGTGTTTTTTGTTACCGTATTACTTGTATCTCGAGATACTTGAGCACCGGTACTGGAGCTGTGCTTTGGACAAGAAATGCCGCAAATACTCAGCAAATCTGCCTGCTTGGATCGGTCTCTAATCTCCCCGATCAGAGACAAAACACACCTGGAAGGATAGTGTTTCCCAGGTAGGATAGCTTGATCAAACCGAGCCTGCGGGATCTCGTTAACTGATCGCGATTCCCCTTGCCCACACTGCTAAACCTATTGTGGTTTAGTAGGGTAATTTAAATTGCGCAATCCGATAGCAGATTTACATGTACAGTACAAGGGTCAGGGATTTAGTCATGGTACAGTACAGCGCCGAGGTAGTTCAAGTTGGCTCTTGAAAGGAACTCTGGAACACTGCAACCAAAACACCACTCTGACAACAAGAAAAATACAAGTATGCTCAGGTGGTGCAGAACCTCTTTAACAGGACTTCCAATTTTTGCAAAGCCAAGCGAATACATGATGATTATGATAGAAGGAGATAATGAAACAACCCTGAGAAGAAATAGAGAAATCTGAAACCGAATACACGTCTGAACCTAGTTATACCCTCCGAGTCCCTCTCTCACACTTCGTTCGTAAGTCCACTGTCGGAGGCGTTGGGGGAATGTCGCTGCCCTTGTCGGTTGGGATCGTACAGTGCTCATCTGCGCACAGATGCTGATTGGTGAGCTTTTTCTGAGGAAACGAGCAGCCATCGGCATAGTATCCACAATTCAACCAATCAAACCAAGAGGTCCACTTGGAAGTCTCTTATTTGGATTCAGCCCGTCCGCCTAAGCGGGATGCCCGGGTGGCCTCTATGGAGGTGCAGTACTGAACAGGGCAAGAGTTTTGTAGGTTACACAGGATGTGAGAGTGGCAGACCTCGCTTGTGGAACTTACAAAATTATTTCCTGTACTGTACTCGAGCACGGTATCATAAATTGCCTCCGTAAGTCTTTGCCCTGCCTACCCCGCTGCTTATTTTCACCCCAACTACCGGTATTGTCTGATGGTTGGGTGGGCTCTGGTAGTAGACGAGGCAACTACAGTATGTAATTTTGTCGTGTCTTTCCTGTGGATGAGATACGATGCTGTTTAGTACAAGTATTGGATTTTTTGTATAAACGGACTCACCAGAAACCCACACTGGTGAAGGGAACGAAGACGGGAATTATTGAGAAATATTGATCTTGAAGCGCTTGTTTTCTTTTTATCTTTCTCTTATTTGCCAAGCGGGTTTTGATCCCAAGTACCGAAAAAATTGAGGAAATTCGCTAAGTCCGCACCAGGATTTGCTATTTCCGGTCCAATTGAAGGGTGGGATTCGGCTTCAGATCGCATCTCTCATTGGTTGCCTCGAACCAACGCGAACCAGCCAACCACAATCCATTGTATAAGCCACAATCTGGAGCAATACGATATCTTACTGGGCCGGAAATAACATATCCTGGTGCGGACTTAGCGAATTTCCTCAATTTTTTCGGTATCTCCCGTGCCAATACTCACGAAAGAACACGGACCCCGGAAGTGACCCCACAGTATGAAGTATGAACTGACCCATTAAAAAAAGAGCTTCTCGGGGAAGGTCGCCTCTGCTAGAACAGAGGATACGCTGTGGATTGCTCGGGATATTCTGTGAGCCTCTATTCTGGCTACCTCTAGGGCAAACACAATATAGAAAATGGCACCTGGATGCTGAATAAAGGAGAAATATTGTCCCCCGCCCACGGAGGGGGTATTTCCTATCCCATAGACTGTCGGGTGATGCTCCAGGGAAGATTTGTTTAAGAAAGCAACGGGATCTGGAAATTATCATCTCCTAATTAATCGAAAATAGATTAATAACGGTAACTTAAGAGTAGCATTTGGAGGGTCGCTTTCCTTCACAGGGGACAACCTCTTCGCGTTTCCAACCGAGACATGTTCCCCGATATCTTGGGCGCACTTACGGAGTAAGGGATGGAGGTAAGTAGTTTTTGTTATGGGAACTCAGCCCCTGTGTACCAGGTGGCCAGGCTGACTGGGTTCTAGACAAGAGCTAGGCCGGGATGGGTTGGCTCGAAAGTCATATTGAGTACTCGTACAGTAAAAACTTTTGCGATTTGCCATCGGATTATCCCTGTAAGACCGCCCAACCAGCCCAAGAATGGTTTGGTCTGGCAAGTTTATGAGATCAAATATGACCAAAGCATTCAGGCTATGCTATGTCAGGAAAGCACTAATCTTTCTCAAGAAACTCTCTCTGAAACCAGAGATCAGCGACCTAACCGAGACAGCGATTCACAAAGTTTTTACGGTATGATACCGGGTGGTGCGCGTGATTTCTTAAGGGGGAATCAATGGATAGCATAATTGTGCAACACCAATGTGCGCGAGTACGGCAGCGGGCGATACGCTGTCCCGTCTTCTGCGCCCCCCAAATTCATTGACTACCATACCTTAACCATCTTCCGGAGAACGGATTTCAATAACAAAACCCATGCGCTAGACGAAATGAATCCGACAGCAGGTCAAACCCCCGGCATCTCAATAACCAGCAACTGCGGTAATGTCAGGAACAGTAACAACAACGTGTGGAATAACTGCGATATATCCATAACCGATAAGAAACCTGCCGTTCTAGAATGGTTGTCACCCCTCGATTCTCGTAAAAGACACTACGCTATAGGCCAAGACCGGGTGCTAGGGGTGGGCGACTGGCTTCTTGATACAAACGAGTTTACCGAGTGGAATCAAGGCGGTGACGGAATAGCCAAGCCCATCTTATTTGGTTATGGGGACCCCGGTGTTGGAAAGACTTATCTTAGGTATGGATGCCGGTTGCCCTTAAAGAGTGCGTATGAGGCTAAACGATAGCAATAACAGCTCCCTCGTGATAGATAGACTATTTGATCAGGTAGCGGTAGATGCGGACGGTATGGTTGTTGCATGTGTGTACTGCGACTTCCATGCCGAGAACGAACAATCAGCAACAGGATTACTCGGGGTGCTGTTAAAGCAGGTTATCAGCGGACTGGAACCGATCCCAGAAGAGGTACAGAGGGCGTTTGAGAATTCGAAGGGGGGTGTTGGCGGTCGCAGACTCCTACTTTCTGATATCCTCGAGATGTTCGCCAAATCCTCGTCGCATTTACATAGGGTATTCATTTGCATAGATGCATTGGATGAATTCCCCGCAAAGCACAGGCCAGAGCTTTGGGGATCCTTACAGCAAATTGTGCGGGAGTGCCCAAATATTCGGCTATTCCTTACTGGGAGGCGTCACATACAGGGCGAGGTACAGAAATATTTTCCCGGAACTGCTGAGATGTTGCCGGTGAGCCCTAGGGACCATGACATTGGCTTATATCTTAGGATGAGAATGAGCAGGGACTCGGAGTCCCATGCAATGGATAAGAAATTGGAAGCTGATATCCTAAGAACAATTCCGGAGATGATCTCTGGGACGTATGTGTTCTCTTGATGTATTGGATTCTGGAGGTAGAGCTAACGGCAATGACTAGATTCCTTCTTGCTTCTCTCATTATGGACGCAATACTTGCAGAGGTTACCGTTCACCTGAGAAGACAGGCACTTGACAGGATGATCAAGGGTGTTGGTTTACAGGGTGCATACGACACGACGTTGGATCGGATAAGAGAACAGGGTGGAAGCAAAGCGAAGCTTGGGATGAAAGCGCTGATGTGGATTTCGCGTTGCAAGCGGCCTTTGAGATCGCGGGAGTTGCGCCAGGCCCTAGCAGTAGAATTAGGGGCAGAGGAATTTAGCACCGAAAACCTAGTTCCGATAGGGACCTTACTGGGCTACACTTTAGGACTTGCCACAATCGACGGACGGACATCAAACCCCCGCCTTCTGCACTTCACACTACAGGAATATCTAGACCAACATCCCCGATTTGTGACAGCTCACTCGATGATGGCCGAAATCTGCCTCACATATTTGAATTGTCCGCGTGTTCGGGCGTTGCAGCCGAACCTTGATAGTGCCCGAGGAGCACCACTGCTTCTTGAATACGCTACGTGCTTCTGGGGAAGCCATGCATCCGGCAGGGTGACGGGGGCAGCGAAATCTCTAGCGTTACGACTCCTCGACGGGTGCGAGGGCCACGTGTCTGCCACTTTTCTCTGGACAAAGAAGCCAGACAAATGGGATTGGGGCTGGGCGGAGGATTCTCAAGGGATTAGTGGACTACACTGCATCGCATTTTGGGGGATTACAGAAATTGCGGTTGCTATGCTGGAGATGAAGAGATGGCAAGTGAATGGATGTGACTCTAGAGGGGAGACACCATTAATGTGGGCTGTGAAATATAAAAATGACAGTATAGTGGAGCTATTTCTAAAGCAAGGTGATATCAAACCCGATATGGTTATTGAAGACGGTCGCACAGTATTCTCGTATGCTGCTGGGTCGGGGAATGGAGATGCTGTGAAGCTTCTTCTAGGGCGCGGGGATGTCGATCCCAATTCACCGGATAAAGATGACCGAACACCCTTATCATTTGCTGCAGAGGGGGGTCGCGATGATGTAGTGAAGCTACTTCTGAAGCGCAGCGACATCAGTTCCGATTCACCGGATAACAGTGGTCGAACACCGCTATCATATGCAGCCGCCTCCGGGGCCGTGGGTGTAGTGGAGCTACTTCTGCAAGGGGGGCACGCGAAACCCAATTCAGCGGATAGTGACGGTCGAACACCTCTGTCGTTCGCCGCCTCAGGAGGGCGTGACGATGTAGTGAAGCTACTTCTGGAGCGCCGAGATATCAACCCCAATTCACCTGATAAAGATGGCCGAACGCCCTTATCATTTGCTGCAGGGGGGGGTCGTGAGGATGTAGTGAAGCTACTTCTGGAGCGCAGTGATATCAATTCCGATTCACCGGGTGACAGTGGTCGAACACCGCTATCATATGCAACCACCTCCGGGGCCGTGGGTGTGGTGAAGCTGCTTCTTCAACGGGGGAACGCTAATCCCAATTCATCGGATAGCGACGGTCGAACACCACTGTCGTTCGCCGCCTCAGAAGGGCGTGACGACGTTGTGAAGTTACTTCTGGAGCGCCGAGATGTCAGCCCCAATTCACCGGATAAAGATGGCCGAACACCATTGTCATTTGCAGCCGAGTGGGGAGCTGAGAGTGTAGTGAAGCTATTCCTGGGACGCAAAGATGTCCATCCCGATTTACCGGATAGCGATCGTCGAACACCGCTGTTATATGCCGCCACCTTGAGGGCTTGGGGTGCAGTGAAGCTACTCCTTGACCGTGCGGATGTCAATCCTAATTCCCCCGATACAGATGGCCGAACAGCCTTGTCGTTTGCTGCCGAGTGGGGGGCGGAGGGTGTAGTGACGATGCTTCTCGAACGCAACAAGGTCAACCCCAATTCACCCGATAGCAATGGTCTAACACCGCTATTTTATGCTACCACCTCTAGTGCTTGGGCTGTAGTGGAGCTACTTCTAGAGCGCCCAGATGTCAGTCCCAATTCACTTGATAGCGGTGGCCCAACACTGCTGTCGTATGCCGCCAACTCGAGGGCTTGGAATATGGTGAAGCTGCTTCTAGAACGCCTGGATGTCGATCCCAATTCACTAGATGGCAATAGCCCATCACTGCTACTATATGCCGCCAACTCGAGGGCCTGGGATGTAGTGAAGCTAGTCCTGGCACGCGTGGATGTCAATCCCAATTCACCGGATGCAGTTGGCCGAACAGCCTTGTCATTTGCTGCTGAGTGGGGGGCGGAGAGTGTTGTGAAACTACTCCTGGAACGCAGTGATATCAATCCTGACTCACCGGATAATAATGGTCGAACACCGCTATTTTATGCCGCTGTATCGGGGGCTTGGGGTGTAGTGGAGCTACTTCTGGAGCGCCCAGATGTTAGTCCCAATTCACCTGATAGCGGTGGCCCAACACTTCTGTCTTATGCCGCAAACTCAATGGCTTGGAATATAGTGAAGCTACTTCTAGAACGCCTGGATGTCGATCCCAATTCACTAGATGGTAATAGCCCATCACTGCTGCTGCACGCCGCCACCTCTGGGGCCTGGGATGTAGTGAAGCTAGTTCTGGCACGCGCGGATGTCGATCCCAATTCACCGGATGCAGTTGGCCGAACAGCCTTGTCATTTGCTGCTGAGTGGGGGGCGGAGAGTGTTGTGAAACTACTCCTGGAACGCAGTGACATCAATCCTGATTCACCGGATAACAGTGGTCGAACACCGATATTTTATGCCACTATCTCGGGGGCTTGGGGTGTAGTGAAGCCGTTTCTTGAACGCTTGGACGTCGACCCCGATTCACCTGATAGCAACGGTCTAACACCACTATCGTGTGCCGCCGCCTCGAGGGCTTGGGATGTAGTGGAGCTCCTTCTGGGGAATATAGGTGCAAACCCCAATTCAGCGGATAGAGAGGGCCGAACACCCCTGTCCTTTGCTGCCGAGTCGGGGCGAGAAGACATGGTGAGGTTACTTCTAGAACGCGGGGATGTCAACCCCAATTTACCGGATAGCAATGGCCGAACACCGCTATTATATGCGACCATTTCGAGGGCTGTGGGTGTAGTGAAACTACTCCTGCAACGCCCAGACGTCAATCCCAATTTGTCGGGTAAGGATGGCCAAACACCCCTCTCCTTTGCTGCAGAGTGGGGGGCGCAAAGTATCGTGGGGCTGCTTCTGGAACACGAGGGTGTCAACCTCAATTTACCGAATAATGATGGTCGAACACCCCTATCACTCGCTGCCTCGAGCGGACAAGAAGGTGTAGTGAAGCTACTCCTTGAGCGGGAGGGTGTCGATCCCGATTCTCCGAATAGAGATGGTCGAACACCGCTATCATTTGCTGCAGAGTGGGGGCGAGAACATCTTGTGGGGCTACTCCTGGAACGCGGGGGTGTTAACCCCGCTTCATTAGATATCTATGGTCGAAGGCCCCTGTCATATGCTATCATGAATGGGCGGGAAGGTGTAGTCAGGCTATTATGGGGGCTCCCGGACCTCCAGTTGCCAATCATCCGAGAATCGTGATCGAATTCCAACCTGTCTCACCAACAACAATACTTTACACAAAGAGGTAATCCATCCCTTGCGGAAACGGAACCTACTGCCAGTGTCCCTAAATGCCTGGGGGCCCCACGGGGACAGTGGGGATAACACCAAGAAAGCGCGACAGGGGCGCTAGACTTCGTCTTGTGAAGGGCAAACTACCTAGGAGACTGTCGTCCATCGCTATGACCACCGTACCCAGCATGGATCCTTTGATCAGCATAGTCAGATGTAATAGACAGCCGCCCCTCGGGCAGACGTCAAGGGGGATGGCATCGCGGCGGGGATTGTGAGGGGGGCCGTAGGGGGTAGGAAAGGACTGTAGGGTGTAGTCAAGGGCTGCGGGGGTGGCCACAGACGGCAGGTACTAGGGATGACGGTCGGGCACAGAGAACAAAAAATGAGGGGGACGGCCCGGGATTGCTGATGCCGGCGGGTGATCCCCGATGAAATATGAGTGACATATTATGATACAACGTAACACACGAAGTAAATAATATTCCTGCAAGAAAGAGAAGAAGGTTAAATAAAACATCATGTCCTCCGTGTTTTAATATAAGACTGGGTAGATTCATTCCTCTCTGACTTTGAATTTCACTCTCAGGCATCTCTGTAAATCATTGTTTCCTGGGGATGTATGCTTGCTCGCTTGTCAGTTCACCCACGCGACACATGATTTGCAAGATCATAAACAGAGAGGGACACAAAATCTTGAACCTGGAGTGTCTGAGCATGCCGGCGGAACAAGATGAAACTGGAAACATCTTGGTAGGGCGTCCCTTCTTACCTCCAAAGACTGACAGGACGGTTCGGAACGCCGGGGAAATTTCTTGAAGTAGGTGTAAGAGAGATTAAACAAAGTATTGTGCCTAGTATTAATCAACTAGAGGTAGTGGAAGGGATGTAAAAAGAATCATACCCGATCTGGAGGGAGGACACCTGAAGTGCGCTTCAAATCACCGGCGATCACTCGGTATTAAGGCATGTTTCCTTTCTACCTTTCATAATATTATATCGTTGATCTATTGTTACTAGCTTTCTTTGTCACCTGTCATGAAGAGAGGAGGAATTAGTACACCTGGTTCTATACCAAATCGAGTGGTGCTTGCACATAACTTACCGGTACTGAAACGATGTTTTCCGGTCAGAGGAACGATAATTCCCAGACCGAGCTCCCAGTCGCTCTGTGAGGAAACAAACAAGAAGAAATGATCGAATTCGTGGAAAAGAAATAAGGAAACCGAATCGGGCTATCACCGCTCACACAATCGGAACCTTTTTACCTTTTCGTCGATGGTGCTAATGATAAAACCTTAATGAACGAAAACTATAGCTTGTGGGACTGAAGATCGGCGGTGTAGATACAAAGAGTTCTCGTTCTGCCCTTCTGTTTCCCTGGCCAAGCCCGCCACTCAAATCCCACGATCCATGCCACTGCTTACAAATCATTCTCTGCCCGCGTGATCCACCTTCCCCCTTTGATAGCTAGAATCCCATAGTCATTAGGGTATGATAGTTAGTTTGGGGTACGACCGGTTTAGGGTCGTGACTGCCACTTGTGGGGTTTTTCCCATCGTGTGGGTTTTTCCTGTTTAGTGCGTTTGTGCGCTCTCTTCTGTATTTAAGTCTGAGCTACCAGTAGAGAGCTTCCTGTATTGTACATCGAACATCACACATACCACAACCACCACTTACGTGCTTTTCTCCTGGACTTCGCGCCGTTACCTACGCTACCCCAGTCATTATTGGGTCGTGAGCGAGCTGCCATTAGAGTGTCGCCAACACCCTTCCCGTTTAACAAAATAAAATCTCTCCGCCCGTGACGATAAAGAAATGAACTATCTAGCTAAACCCTACCTAGGACAATTTGTAACCCCACAGTACCCGACAAGTGTCGGAAAGAAGGCCTCTATTCTCCGCCGCCTGGAGGAGATACCCAGATCTAGTGAATCTACTTCTCGAACGCGGTGATATCAATCCCGGTTTGCCGGATAGAAATGGTCGAACACTCCTATTATTTATTGCTGAGTGGGGGCGACAGGATCTAGTGAAGTTGCTCCTCGGGCGTGAGGATGTGAACCCTGACTTACCTGATACCAATGGTCAAACATTCCTATCATATGCTGCCACGAAGGGGCGAGAAGGTATAGTGAGGCTGTTATCGGATTTTACAGCTCTCGATTGCGAATCATCGGAGTACCGTGATCGGATGCCAACCTCTGTAGCTGATGAGAATGCTTCGTGCAAAGAAGCAACCCATCCACCCCCGGCAACGGAACCTACTTGTATCACTTCATATATAGCCGATCGCCCTGCACCTGAGGCTCCTATCTCTAGTCCCCTCCTATGCGAGCCACCCACAGAAAAAGCTTCCCCCCTCAAACAGTTTTCACCAGACCAATTTCTCTCAACCCCGGTACCATCCGCTCCTCTTCCTTCCCTTGGTTCCGGTTCTGTTTTTTATTTCTTCCTTCGTACATTAGTCCCCCTCATTTTCTTGTTTTTCGCTCTTATGATGTGCCACGGGTATGGTGATTCTCTTGAATTATTTCATGCCAATTACTCCGCTTGGCGGTGATTGATGCTTCAATGTCGGTTGGACCCGTTGTATTTTCTAGTTTCTTCTCTAAGACATTTCCTTGCCGTCTTTTACCTCCATTTTTGATTGAAATTCACTTTGTGCAGTACTTCCTGTGTGTCATAGACGTAGAAGGATTCGTTCATAATAATAAAATCTCATCTTCCTCACCAAATCTATGTATCCAAAGTCCATCACCAGACTCACAAATTCCGGGCGTCTGCCGTCCGGAGTGTGTCAAAAAAGTTCCCAGATATTCGCAGGATAGGATGCTCTACCGGTAGGTAAGAGCGCCCGGTACTTGATAGGCTGCCGTAAGAACTGGAAAAATTGAACCTCGCGCTAAGGCGCCAGGAATTCTCTCTCTGAGATAGGGGGGCCAGTTTACAGCGAAAATTGATCCCCTTATACCCAGCCAGAAAAAAAAGAAAAAGAGCCAGACCTTACCAAAAAAAGCAACTCCAAAGTCCTACAGTACGGTAAGGTTCAATTATTCTAGTTCTTACGCTTGTAGGGATAGCATTGTGTGGACTCGCGTAGTATAATAGTGAGCAAGCAACAGCAATTTTACGCAATTGACATTCTCTCCGTTTCAATCCTTGTCCAGCCTCCCAGTGCGCTTCACCGTATCTTCGCTTAATCACCCCGAGCACGCAGCTCGAGTGGCTCACAGGCAGACACTCATACGAGCGCAGCACTCGAATTGCCAGAGTTGAGACGTGTTTCTTTTACATGCCAAGAAGAAAGCAACCTGAAGCCAGCGATCACGTGGTGCTCGTAGAGCCTCAACTTCTGTCACCTTTCACTTAAACCATCCAAAAAAAGAATATCCTTTTTATCCTTCGTTACTCTATCCACTAGTCTACCCACAGCATAATCAACAATGAGAGGAAGAACAATAAGAAGATGAGATCCGTAGCACACTAAAACCCGACCATTATCAAGGTCAAAAAGTTAGTAATATGACGTACGGTTATAGAAATGTGTGAAATAATTGTGGGATATCCGTGTCGGATGAGAAGCACCAAATTCTGGAGCGGTTCCCTCAGTTGACGCCTGGGGAAAGGAACCGGGCGCCGAGTGAGGGCTGGGTGGGTGAAGTAGGAGACTATCTTCTATGAGCGAACCGGCTCTGTAATAGGGACGGCGTAAGAGCGGGGATTGGGCTCTACGTCCTGCGTTGTTTTGTTATTTTGTTATCGGGAATCGGGGATGGGCAGTGAGGAAGAATATCTAAGGTGCAAAAACTAGCTCTATTGAGATCGTGCTCAAAACTAAGTGCTAAATACTAGTTCTTTCGACTCGATACACGGTGCGATGTGGTGGGGTAACGTGGCGGTGGTAGCACCCAGGTGTTAAGGCCCCCCCTGCTCGTGGATTAGCGGTTCTCTTGAAGCAACTTTCCTTAGAGGTAGAATCAATGCCGTAAGTAATAACAGGGGCCTTTAGGCGAGCTAGGAGTGAGGCTAACGGGATAACCTTTTCGATACCAGCAATTCTCAGGGCTTCGTTCTTTTGTGGGTAGCGTTGTTGGCACTTGAAGTGCCTTGTGCCATGCCAATGTGCCCGGCACGGCACAACGATGTGCCAGAGTGTGGTGAGATTGGCCGATGGCACAACCTTGAACAATTCTATTGTCGTAGACCAGTTTGTGCAATTGAGGAAGCAAATATTGGAGTTCTTCAGCCCAGTGAGAACTTACAAGGATGCAAATGGGGGATATTCAATGTAAATTGGGCTTGTAGAGAGTTTCTCCTTTTTTTTCTTCTTACAAAGTCATTTTATTGGTACATATATTGCCTGGGCACAACATTGTGCCGTGCCGGGCACATCGATTTGGAGGGTTGTGCCATGGCACAAACTCTGGTAACGTCGTGCCAACAA
>Ga0307517_10002374_pt1 | contig 30296 bp, 27 predicted proteins | sample 23_EM_MG_FD_194515 | JGI IMG/M metagenome (GOLD analysis project Ga0307517, IMG submission 194515) | Populus trichocarpa ectomycorrhiza microbial communities from riparian zone in the Pacific Northwest, United States - 23_EM | ecosystem: Host-associated > Plants > Roots > Unclassified | place... | reverse complement strand
CGTAGCGGCGCAGCGCGCCATCTTCGCCGACGGCGTTGGGGCGCTGGAAGATCCAGTTCTGCCACGCGGTGAGGCGCGAGAAGATCTTCGATTCCATGGTCTCGGGTCCGACGAAGCGCAGATTGGCTTCCATGCCGGTGAGGCCGTCGGGAGAAAAGGACGTGCGCTCCTCCAGGAACACCCGCACCTCGTCGTCCCAGTCGATATCGTCGAGCGCAAAGGTGACGAGACCGATCTCTTCGGCCGCCTCCGCATCGAGCGTGGTGCCGATGGTGGCTTCGGCGCGATCGATATCTGAAGGATCGGCCTGGAAGCGCGACTGCAGGCGCGTCAGGCCGTGGCTCATCGGATAGGGCCCGAAATTCATCGCGGTCAGTTCGATGGTCGGCGGGGCGCGGTTGTCGCCCTGCTTCTGGCCGATCAGCATGTAGGAACGATCGGCGGCGAACACGAGTTCGGCGAGCGTGCCGACGAAGCAGGAGCCGGGCTCGACCAGCGTCACCAGCGTGCGCGAGGTGACGTCGATGCGCTTGAGCACCCGCTTCCAGTATTGCCTGATCTCGTTGACCAGCCAGTGAGTCTTATTGGCTTCGAGCAACGCGTCGCAGGCGACGACATTGGCGCGGTCGCCATGCGACTTGAACAGCAGCATCGCGGTCTCGAGTTCGTTGATGCGCAAATGAAGGATCGCGTCATCGAGCTCGCGCGCGACCTGCAGCGGCCAGAACGATGCGCCTTGCGCGATCAGGCCATCGATGTCGGCCGGGGGTGCTGCTTCCGGCGCCTTGATCGAAATGGCGGCGATGCGCTGCGCGCGGTCGATGTCGACACTGACAAAGCCGTAGCGGATGCCGGCCTCGTCGATGGTGCGGTTCAGCGGTGTCAGCGTGACGCCCTTGCCGTTGCCATTACGCTTCGAGGCGGCGGCGAATTCTTTCGCGCGCTCGGTGACCTTGGCTTCGAGCTTGCTGTTCGGCACGATCTCATCGACCAGCCGCCATTGCACGGCGCGCTTGCCCTTAATGCCTTCCTCGATGGTGCAGAAGAAGTCAGCATGGTCGCGGCGCACCTTACGCTTGTCGACCACCCGCGTCAGGCCGCCAGTGCCCGGCAACACCGCCAGCAGCGGCACTTCCGGCAGCGACACAGCAGCTGAGCCATCGTCGGCGAGCATGATGTGATCGGTCGCGAGCGCCAGTTCATAGCCGCCGCCGGCCGCGGTGCCGTTGACCACGGTGATGAAACGCTGCCCGGAATTCTCACTGGAATCTTCCAGCCCGTTGCGGGTCTCGTTGGTGAATTTGCAGAAATTGACCTTGTGGGCGTGGGTGGCGCCCGCCAGCATGCGGATATTGGCACCGGCACAGAACACGCGGTTCTTGCCCGAACGCACCAGCACGACCTTCACGCCCGGATGCTCGAAGCGCAGCCGCTGCACCGCGTCCGCAAGTTCGATATCGACGCCGAGATCGTAGGAATTGAGCTTGAGCTGATAGCCCTCGAACAGGCCGGCATTCTCGTCGACGTCCATGGTCAGCGTCGCGACGGAGTCGTCGACCGCGAGCTTCCAATGCCGGTAGCGCGACGGATTGGTCTGGAAATCGATGTACTTCGCACCTCCCGCGAGGACGCGATCTTCACCAGCCATTGGAGCCACCCTCTTCGGTTTCTTGGTCGTATCTGCCTGATCGTTGATATGCACAATAGTGCATGTTTTTGATCAGGTCCAGTCTAAAACGCCAGAACATGCATTTTGTTTCATGTCCGGCTGACGGCGCCAAAGGCCACCCAATCGGCCTTGCCAAGCGGCGGCCGCGCCAGTTTGGCTTTGATCAGCTCACCCAGGGCCGCCGAACCGGGACGGCACCAACGCGGTCACCTGGGCCAGCGTTTCATAATCGGCGGCGGCTGCATCGGCCTCGCCCGGCACATAGGCCCATCGCGGCAGCGGAAGATTGCCCGTGGCTGGAGGCGGCGCGGTCATCGGGGCATGACCGGGGAGAACTCTGCCCCATCAAATATCTTCGCAGATATCCTCGAAAGAAACGCGTTACGCGGCCCGTCCCTGCGAGCCGTGGACACGCAACACCGCGTTTGCGAATTCCTGGACTGCATCCAGCGTCGCCCCCGGCACCTCCCGATGCGGCTGGTGTCCCGCACCCGGGATCACCGTCACATCGACCGGACAGTAGCACTCATCCTGCGCGATCTCGATCTGGCGCATTGTCCCATACTCGTCATCCGCCCCCTGCAGGATCGCCACGGGGACGCGGATATAGGCGAGATATTCGGAAATATCCCAGTTGCGGAATGTAGGATCGAGCCAAGCGCCGTTCCAGCCGTAGAAGGCGTTGTCGACATCCTTGTGCCAGCGCGCCAGTTTGGCTTTCAGGCCCAAAGTCTCGTAGGCGGTCTTGATGTCAGCAATCGAGGCGACGGAGATGTCCTCGACGATGAAGTGCGGCGCTATCATCACGACGCCTTCGACGCGGTGATCCTGATGGCTGCCGGCATAGATCGACGCGATCGAGGCGCCATCGGAATGCCCGACGAGCAGCCCGCGGCGGAAGCCGATTTGATCGAGCAGTTTCGGCAGCACATCCAGCGCCTCGGCGTGCATGTAGTCGACGGCGCGCGGCAATTTCACTTGCGTGGAAGCGCCATAACCGCTGCGCGAATAGGCGAACACGCCGGCGCCGGTGGCGGCCTGAAGCTTGTCCGGAAAATCGCCCCACAGCCCGGCCGAGCCGAGACCTTCATGCAGCATCACAATGGTCGGCGCATCCGCGGGCGCGGGACCGATCATGCGGTATTCGAGATCGGACGCGCCGATGGTGAGGAAGCCGGTGGGGGAGAGGGTGGTCATGTTGTCAGCTTTCTGAAGTGATCCAGGCGTCCCACTCACGTCGTCCCGGCGAATGCCGGGACCCATAATCCCGGTCATCTATTGTTGAAAGAAGCCGTCGACCATCGTGCTCAACAATAACTGCCGCGGCGTATGGGTCCCGGCGTTCGCCGGGACGACACGTTGAGATTACTGCGGCCCATCCCGCAATTTGTAGCGCTGGATCTTTCCGTTCGCGGTCATCGGCAGTGAATCCACCACCTCGATCCAGCGCGGATATTTCCATGGGCCAATCTTCTGCTTGACGTGCTCCTTCAGCGATTCGTACAGACCGTCTGCGTTGCCATCCGGGCGCAGCACCACGAAGGCCTTCGGTTTCAACAACCCGTCGGCATCGGCTTCCGGCACGACGGCGGCCTGCAGCACCGCGGGATGTATGATCAGCGCGCTCTCGACCTCGAACGGCGAGACCCAGATGCCGGAGACCTTGAACATGTCGTCGGCACGGCCGCAGAATGTATAGCGGCCATCGGCGTCGCGGATGTATTTGTCGCCGGTGCGGGTCCAGCGGCCCTCGAAGGTCTGCCGGCTCTTGCTGCGCTGGTTCCAGTAGCCCTCGCCGGCCGACGGCGCATCGACCAGCAACTCGCCGACTTCGCCGTCGGGCACTTCTTCACCCGCCTCGTTCACCAGCCGCACCTTGTACCCAGGCACAGGCCGGCCGGACGAGCCGTACTTGATGTCATCAGGCGCATTGCAGAGGAAGATATGCAAGAGCTCGGTCGAGCCGACGCCATCCAGGATGTCGACACCGAAGCGAGCTTTCCAGGCATTGCCGACCGATTCCGGCAACGGTTCGCCCGCGGAAGAACAGAGGCGCAGCCGCGTACCGGCCCGCGCGTTCTTTGCCGCCTCGTCATTCAACATGCCGGCGAACAGCGTCGGCGCGCCAAAGAAGAGTGTCGGGTTGTATGCGTTCAAGAGCTCGTACATCCGCCCCGGCGTCGGCCGGTCCGCATTCAGCACGGCGCTGGCGCCGACCGCCATCGGAAAGGTCAAGGCGTTGCCGAGCCCGTAGGCGAAATACAGTTTCGCCGCAGAGAAACAGACGTCGTCCTCCTGGATGCCGAGCACTTGCGTGCCGTAAGTATCGGCGGTCGCCTGCAGACTGGAATGCACATGCCGCACGCCCTTGGGCATGCCGGTCGATCCCGACGAATAGAGCCAGAACGCGGGTTCGTCCGGATGGGTCGCGGCGGTCGCAAACGTGTCACTCTCGCGCGCGAGTTCGTCGGAGAGCTTCTTGTGGCCGTGGGAATCCTTGCCGGACACAATCACATGTTCAAGGTCCGGCATCCGCCCGACCATGTCTTTCACGACAGGCAGCAACGCTTCGGAGACGAACAGCACGCGGGCGCGGCAATCCGCCAGGATGTAGGCATATTGATCCGACGTCAGCAGCGTGTTGAGCGGCACCGGCACGATGCCGGCGCGGATCGCGCCCAGGAACGCGCAGGGGAAATCGACGGTGTCGAGCATGATCATCGCGACCCGCTCTTCGCGGCGGACGCCAAGCCGGCGCAGCATGTTGGCGATGCGACGGCTTTGCCGCTGCAACTCGCCATAGGTCAGCTCGGAAACCGTATCGGTGAACGCGAGCTTGGCCCCGCGGCCCTCATCGACATTGCGATCAAGCAGCCAGGTCACCGCATTGTACGAACCGGACGTGCCGCTCACGACGCTTCTCCCCAGATTTTAAGAATTATAATTCATACAAAGACCACCGGACGCGCTTGCTGTCAATCCTCATCGGCATTATGTTTCCGAAACGCGCCGATTTGCGGCCAGGGCGACTTAAGGGAAATGTCCGAAACCAGCGATCCCGAAACCGGCTTTCTCGAGCAACTCGGCCAGCGCGTGCGCACCATGCGGGCGTTGCGCGGCATGTCGCGAAAGGTGCTCGCGAAAGTCTCCGGCATTTCCGAACGCTATATCGCGCAGCTCGAAAGCGGCAAGGGCAACGTCTCGATCGTGCTGCTGCGCCGGGTCTCCAACGCGATGGGCGCGCATCTGGAAGACCTGATCCCCTCGACCGAACCCGCACCCGACTGGGCCGTGATCCGCGACCTCCTGCGCAAGGCAACGCCGGGTCAGATCGAGCAAGCCAAGAATATGCTCACGGGCAGCGGTGCGTCGGCACATCGGAAAATGTCGTTCTCCGGCATCGCGCTGATCGGCCTGCGCGGCGCCGGCAAATCCACGCTCGGCAAGATGCTGGCGAAGAAAATCGGCTGGAGCTTCGTCGAACTCAACAAGGAGATCGAGGCGCAGAACGGTTTGTCCGTCGCCGAGATCATCGCGCTCTACGGCCAGGAAGGTTTTCGGCGCATGGAGCAGGCCGCGCTTGGGCAACTACTGGCGCGAAAAGAGCTGATGGTGCTGGCGACCGGCGGCGGCATCGTCTCCGAGCCGTTGACGTTCGATCTGATCCTGTCGTCGTTCTACACGATCTGGCTGAAGGCCGAGCCGGAAGAGCACATGGCGCGCGTGCGCGGCCAGGGCGATCTGCGCCCGATGGCGGATGACCGCAAGGCGATGGCGGAATTGCGCACCATCCTGGTCAGCCGCGAACCGCTGTACGCTCGCGCTTCCGCCGTGGTGGATACCGCGGGTCTCAGCGTCAATGACGCGGCATCGCGTCTGGTCGATGCGGTGGCACCCGTGCTGCATGACGAAGCGCGGATGTTCGCGCGGGGCTGATGGCGTACCCGGGCGTCCGATTTTCTGACCTTTGTATCTCGCCCTGACCGGCCATTCGCGCTACTGATCGCGCGTGACCGGCATGGGAATCATCGCTCTCGACCTCGGCATTCGCGGCGCAGCCGCGGGCCTGTTCCTGATGATCATGTTCGTGATCCTGATACGGGCTCGGCCCCTCACCACGATCAAACTGCTTGGCGCGGCCATGGCCGGCCAAACCGCCGCCTATTTGATCGCCACCGCCCCATTCGTGCCGAAATCGACGCTGTGGTGGACCCTGCCGATCCTGGCTGGCAACTCGGTTGTGGTCTGGCTCTGGGTGCGCGCGACGTTCGACGACGATTTTGTCGTTCAACGCTGGCATGGCTCCTTGTGGCTGCTCCCTATCTGCATCGGGTTCTCGGCATCGCTTGGCTGGACAAGCTGGCCGGTCTTCGCACGGGCAGCCGCCCGATTGATCTCATTGCTGACGCTGGGGCTGGCGCTTTCAGCGGCCGTGCAGACGGTCAGGACCTGGAGTGCCGATCTGGTTGCGGGCCGACGCCGGCTGCGGCTCGCGATCGTGACGTCGTCGCTGCTGTTCATTGGCCTGATAGCCATCTCGGAATTGATGTCGACCTCGACCACGATCCCCGGTGTTTTTGGAAGCCTTCCCAGCGCGATTGGTCTGTTGGCACTGGCGGCCCTGGTTGGATGGAGCCTGTTTTATCCGCCGCCAGCCGATCTTGCGGTCGCCACAACGGCGCTGGATGCTTCCGGCAATAACGCCGGTGTCGCTCAGACCCTGCCGCGCACCGATAATGGCCGAGATGCCGTCGCACCCGTCCTGCTGCATCGCCTCGACCGTCTGATGACCGTGGAGCGCGTCTATCGGCAGGAAGGCCTGACCATCGCCATGCTCGCGGCCCGGCTCGACCTGCCGGAACATCGGCTCCGGCAGGCGATCAACGAAGGCCTCGGCCACCGCAACTTCAATGCATTCCTCAACCACTACCGGATCGACGAGGCCAAGGCCGCGCTGTCCGATGCCAGCCAGCGCGACGTCCCGGTGCTGACCATCGCCATGGACGCCGGATTCCAGTCGATCGGGCCGTTCAATCGCGCCTTCAAGGCCGATACCGGGCTGACGCCGACCGAATTTCGGCGCGACGCCCTGGCGGAATTGCAAGCGAGCGCATCCAAAAACGACGGCACTTCCCAAATCGGCCAACAGAATCGAGAAATCGGCTAGCCGATTTGTCGATCCGGCAAGAACGGATTAGCGCGGTCCGGCAGATTGCAGCGACCGATTGCTTCGTTTCCGCTGGTTACCGTTTCTCCGTTTCTTTTGGGGGTCCCATGACGCATGTCGAGCAAAAGCCGGAACGTCTGCATGCTCTCGATGCGGTCAGGGGCTTTGCCTTGCTGCTCGGCATTGTCCTGCATGCAACAATGTCATTCATACCGGCGCCAACCCGGATCTGGATCATCCAGGACAGCCACCCGAGCATGACGCTTGGCGTGCTGTTCTTTGTCATCCATGTCTTCCGGATGACGACCTTCTTCCTGATCGCCGGGTTCTTTGCCCGTCTCAGTTTCCATCGTCGCGGGAACTGGGGCTTCACCAGGGATCGCCTACAGCGCATCGCGCTACCGCTGCTGGTTGGCTGGCCGATCCTGTTCGCCGCAATGAGTGTGGTCGTCGTCTGGGCAACCAGTTTTCCCGATGGCGGTCGCCTGCCCGGCCCGCCAAACTGGCCGCCGGTCTTGCCGAGATTTCCGCTTACCCATCTCTGGTTTCTCTACGTGCTGTTGGAGCTCTATGTCGTCTTGCTGGTGCTGCGCGCCGGCGTCGTCTGGTTCGACCAGAAAGGCCGTATCCGCGATCGTCTCGATCGTCTTGTCGCCCTGGTGATGCGTAGCCGGCTCGCGCCGGCAATCCTGGCCCTGCCGATCGGGATCGCCTTTTGCCTCGATCCAACATGGGTCGGCTGGCTCGGCGTACGAACGCCGGATTCATCCCTCGTCACCAACCTGCAAGCCCTGATCGGCTTCGGCACGGCATTCGTCTTTGGTTGGCTGCTGCATCGCCAGATCGATTTGATCCGAATGCTGGAGCAACGATGGTTGCTCAATTCCGTGCTCGCGGTCGTCCTGATTGCGGCGAGTTTCTTCCTCGCCGTCGCAACTGTGATGCAACCCCGGCTGCCTAGTTATGAGACCATCAAGCTCGCAGGTGCGGCCTGCTACGCGCTTGCGATCTGGACCACAACCTTTGCCGCGATCGGTCTTGCCCTCCGATTCCTTTCCGGCTTTAGCCACACACGCCGCTATCTGGCCGACGCGTCCTATTGGCTCTATCTCGTTCATATGCCGATCGTGATGGCGCTGCAGGTTGCAGTCTCTCAACTCGACTGGCCCTGGCCGGTCAAGTTCGGAGCGATCATGTTGATCGCGCTGCCTCTGATGTTCGCCAGCTACCAGTTCCTGGTGCGCTACAGTTTCCTCGGCGCAGTGCTGAATGGCCGGCGCATGCGCCCCGGGTCACAGCTCGCGCCTGCAGCGGCAACGGGTTCGGCGTCCTGATCGCTTCGCCACCGTTAACCGTGGCCGCCATTAACTACCACTGCGGTTCCATGGAGCAGCACACCCTCTAATAGTGTTACCAAACCGTTAAACGTTTGGAAGACACATCATGTTAGAGCGTCGCGAACAGCCCCGAAGCCGCGTCTATTACGGTGGAACCATCGCGTTCAGCGCCCGCACGTCGACGCTTGCCTGCGTCGTGCGCAACTTCAGCCGGTTCGGGGCGAAGATCGAATTTGAGAATCCGGCCCTGGTGCCGGACGAGGTGGATTTCGAAATCGAACGAAAAGCCATTTCCTGTTCGGCGCACCTGGTCTGGCGCGATCGTTTCGCGGCAGGCCTGGTGTTTTCGGGGGTGGGCGAGACGCGAGGCGTTATTCCGCTGGACTGGGCGCGCAAGCTGCGCGCCAGCGAACGGGCCAACCAGCAGCTGCAGTCACGCCTCGATCAGCTTCGGTCCGAATAGTGATGCGACCATCGCAGCCGCAGGATGAGATCGCATGAGTATCGCTGAAGACGAACACGCTTTCATTCGCACCGCCCCACGCGTGCCGAAGCCCCGGCCGCGCCCCCTTCGCGCGGTGCTGGCGCTGTTTTTGGTGCAGTACACGATGGTCGCGATCATCGTCAGCCTGTCGGTCGCGGGCACCCTTCGCTATCTGGTGACGCCGCAGATCGTGGCCAAGTTCGAACTGATCGGCGCCGCGCTCACGCGCTAGACAGCCTCGCGATCAGATATCGGCAATCCGGCAGACTTCCTCGTGAAACACGAGGTAGCGCTGCGGCGCGATCAAATGCGGCGTGTTTTCGCGCCACCAGGCGGCAGCCTCGGGGCTCGCTTTGGCGAGGATACCGACGGCGGGTACTGCGGCCACCACATACCCGGCGACGCGCTCGGCGCGCCCGCGAAGAATGGCGGCCCATTGCGCCGGCCATGAATGCGGAATCGACGAGACGCCGAAAGCCAATAACTTCCGGTGCGCCGCATAGCGCATGACCGGCAGATCGAGCCCGACCCATTTCTGACGCACCCACAATGGTGCCTCGCCGGGCGGAACGGCGACGATACGGACGGCCCAGTCGGGATTACTCATGTGATCTCTCGCGGCATCTGTATCCAGTTCGTGCATGCCGGAGGGAATTTCGTTCATCGCAAAGGGCAGAAAAATCGAACCTCGCCGGAATTACAGCAGCATGGATTTGACCGAACCCGCGCCCTCGCGAAGCAGGGGCAGAAATCGCTCGATCATCTCCTCCGTCGAGACGCGATCGACATGCGCGCCCATATTGATGGCGGCAACGATGGTGCCATCGTAGCGGCGGACCGGCACGGAGATCGATCGAAACCCCGGCTCGGCCTCGCGATCGACCAGCGAATAGCCCCGGCCGCGGTCCCGGACGATCGCCTGTAACAGCGCCTTCCCGTCGGTCACGGTGAACGGTGTCAGCGGCGCGAATTTCATGGCATCGAGGCTCAAAGCAAGATCGTCGTCGGACAATCGCGACAGCAGGACCCGGCCGACCGACGTGCAAAATGCCGGCAGGCGATAGCCGATATCGAGACCTGCGGAAAACACCCGCGCCGGACTGCCGCGCGCGATGAACACGACCTCCTCGCCATCCAGCACCGCGAGCGAACTGATCTCCTGTGCTGACGTGGCGATCCGGTCGAGCACCGGCTGCAACACCGTCACGACCTGGCTCGAACGCAGATAGGACGCCGAAAGCGTCAGGACGTGCGGCGTCAGCGTGAACAGCTTGCCGTCGGTCGCGACAAAGCCGCCGCGCTCCAGGGTGAAGAGGATGCGGCGCGCGGTGGCGCGGGGAAGATCGGCGGCGCGCGCGAGGTCGCTCAATGTCATCGGGCCGCTGGTGGCGCCGAACTTCTGCAGCAGGCGCAGGCCGCGGTCGAGGCTCTCGACGAAGTCGGTGGCCCGTTCCTCGCTGTCGCTACGTTTGAGCTTGGGCATGACTCGTTCCAACTCGCCGCGCGCGGTCAAAGATTTCGCAAGATTGTGCTTGCCGTCTCGCCAAGGCATGTCATAATTCGCCCATTAGTTCAATAGGCGAACATTTTAGACCCCGCCAAAGGACGCTAACCGCCATGATGAGCCAGGAAGCGAACGACCTGATCACCCGCACCGGGGCAAAAGACCCCTGCGGGAAACTGATGCGGATGTACTGGCAGCCGGCGGCGCTGGTCGACGAGTTGCAGGGGCCGCGGCCGGTCAAAGCCATAAAGCTGCTCGGCGAAAATCTCGTGCTGTTCCGCGACGAGAACGGCCGCTACGGGCTGATCGACCGCCATTGCGCCCATCGCGGCGCCGATCTCGCTTTCGGCCGACTCGAACATGGCGGCCTGCGCTGCGCGTTCCATGGCTGGCTGTTCGACACGTCGGGCCAGTGCATCGAGACGCCGGCGGAGCCGAAGGGCTCGAACCTGTGCAAGGGCATCAAGCAGCGCTCCTATCCCGTGGTCGAGAAGAGCGGCATGCTCTGGGCCTATCTCGGCGAAGGCGAGCCGCCGGCATTTCCGGAAATCGACTGTTTCATCGCACCCGACAGCCATACGTTCGCGTTCAAGGGCCACATCAATTGCAACTGGCTGCAGGCGCTCGAGGTCGGCATCGATCCGGCGCACGCTTCGTTCCTGCATCGCTTCTTCGAGGACGAGGATACTTCGGCCAGCTACGGCAAGCAGTTCCGCGGCGCGTCCGCCGGCACAGACATGCCGATGACCAAGATCCTGCGCGAATACGACAACCCGATCATCAATGTCGAGCACACCGAATACGGGATGCGGCTGATCGCGCTGCGCGAGTTAGACGAGGAGCGCACCCATGTGCGCGTCACCAACCAGCTTTTCCCGCACGGCTTCGTCATTCCGATGAGCACGGAGATGACGATCACGCAGTGGCATGTGCCGATTGATGACGAAAATTGCTACTGGTACGCGATCTTCACCAGCTATACGGCGCCGGTCGACAAGAAGAAGATGCGCGACCAGCGCCTCGAACTCTATGAACTGCCCGATTACAAATCGCGCAAGAACAAGTCGAACGACTACGGCTTCGATCCACACGAACAGGCGACCGAGACCTATACCGGCATGGGCGCCGACATCAACGTGCACGACCAGTGGGCGGTGGAATCGATGGGCGCGATCCAGGATCGCACCAACGAGCATCTCGGCACCTCCGACAAGGCGATCGTGCAATATCGCCGCCTGCTGCGGCAGGAGATCGAAAAGGTCGGCGGCGGCGAGAAGCCGTTCATGTTCCTCGACACGCAGCGCGCGCGCAGCATCCAGGGCCCCGCCACCATGGACGGCATCGGGCCGACCCGGGGCTGGGAAATCTACTGGATGGAAGTCGACGTCAAACGCCGCCGCGGCGCGCCGTGGGCGGCGCCGGTGCCCGGCGAGATATCCGACAAGATCCGGCATCTGACGGCGGCCGAGTGATGGGTAAGACACGGTCAGGCGCCGTCATTGCCTGCGACAAACGCGAAGCGTTTGCGCACGGGAGCGTAGCGACGAAGCAATCCATTCTTTCTTCGGGTGGCGAGATGGATTGCTTCGCTTCGCTCGCAATGACGAGGATGGATCTCGGGGGACCAACGCGTTGAGTTTCGTAGAGCGTCACGGCCTGTGGTCGGCGGAGCAGAAGGAGGCGGTCGCTCGCCTGCGCCGCATCGTCGAGGAACAAAAGCTCGAAGTGATCCGGCTGTCGTTTCCGGATCAGCATGGCATTTTGCGCGGCAAGACGCTGGTCGCGAGCGAGGCGCTGGCTTCGCTGGAGGGCGGCTGCTCCATCACCACCACCATGCTCGCCAAGGATACCTCGCACCGCACGGTGTTTCCGGTGTTCACCTCCGGCGGCGGGTTCGGCATGCGCGAGATGGAGGGGGCGGCCGACGTGCTGATGGTGGCGGACCCGACCACGTTCCGCGTGCTGCCTTGGGCGCCGACGACCGGCTGGCTGCTGTGCGACATCTATTTCAGCGACGGCCGCCCGGTGCCGTTCGCCACACGGCATCTCTATCGCAGTGTGATCGATCAACTCGGCCAACGCGGCTACGACTTCGTCGCAGGGCTGGAGGTCGAGTTTCACATCTTCAAGCTCGAAGACGCAAAGATGGCGCCGGAGGATGCCGGCCAGCCGGGATCGCCGCCATCGGTCAGCCTGCTGTCGCAAGGCTATCAATATCTGACCGAGCAGCGCTACGACCAGATGGAGCCCGTGCTGGAAATCATCCGGCGCGACGTGCTGGCGCTCGGCCTGCCGTTACGCTCGGTCGAGGTCGAGTTCGGTCCGAGCCAGTGCGAATTCACGTTCGCGCCGACCAAGGGGCTGACGCCCGCCGACAACATGGTGCTGTTTCGCTCTGCGGTGAAGCAGATCGCTCGCCGCCATGGCTATCACGCCACCTTCATGTGCCGGCCGAAATTGCCGAACCTGTTCGCGTCCGGCTGGCACCTGCATCAATCGATCGTGTCGCGCGCCAGCGGCGAGAACGCGTTCATGACCAAGAACGACGGCGAGGTGTTCAGTCCCTTTGCGCGCGGCTATCTCGCGGGACTACTCACACACGCCCGCGCTTCCGCCGTGTTCACGACGCCGACCATCAACGGCTACAAGCGCTACCGCACCTATTCGCTGGCGCCGGATCGCGCAATCTGGGGCCGCGACAACCGCGGCGTCATGATCCGCGTGCTCGGCGGCCCCAACGATGCAGCAACACGCCTTGAAAACCGCATCGGCGAACCCGCGGCCAACCCCTATCTCTACATGGCCTCGCAGATCCTCTCGGGCCTCGACGGCGTCGACCGCAAGCTCGACCCCGGCCCTTCAGCCGACACACCCTATGAGACCAAGGCGGCACTGTTGCCGAAGACGCTGCGCGAAGCCGTATTCGCGCTGAGCGACGATCCGTTCTTTCGCGAGGCGTTCGGCCCGGAGTTCGTCGACTATTACGTCCACATCAAGAACGCCGAGATCGAACGCTTCCAGGCTGAGGTCTCGGAATGGGAACATCGCGAATATTTCGAGATGTTTTGATTTCCTTGTCGTCCCGGCGAAGGCCGGGACCCATAGCCACCGATGTCTGTGGCTACGGCAGGTCGTCGAACAGCTTTCTTGAACCGATGGATCACGCGGTATGGGTCCCGGCCTTCGCCGGGACGACAGCGCTCGCACCTCACACCACAGCGTTCTGCTTGATGATTTCCCGATAGAACGACGCGCTCAGTTTCGGCGTGCGGCGCTGCGTGTTGAAGTCGACATGGTAAAGGCCGAAGCGTTTCTGGTAGCCGTCCATCCATTCGAAATTGTCGATCAGGCTCCATAGGAAGTATCCGGCCACGGGCACGCCCTCTGACGTCGCGCGCTGCAGATGCAGCAGATAGTTGCGGAGATACATGACGCGGTCGACATCGTAGAAATTGCCGTCTGCGGCCGGTTGATCGGTCGACGAGGTTCCGTTCTCGGTGATGTAGATCGACTTCACGCCCCAGATCTTCGCCGCGTGACGCGGCGCCCAATACAGCGCCTCCGGCCCGACCCTGAGCCAGGACGCATCCATATGCGGGAACGATGCAGGAAATGGCGCCAGCGTGTAGCCCTGTGCGTTGTCCGCCGCCACGACGTAATGGTCGGGCGTATAGACATTGAGCCCGACGAAATCGATCGGCGACGAAATGATGCGGAGATCGTCGGCCGTGAATTTCGGGGCATCGTTCCCGGCCTGCGCCAGGAAACTCTCCATGTATTTTCCCTCGAGGATCGCGGTCAGATAGCCGGCGTTGAGTTCCCGCGTCGCGATCTCGGCGGCGCGGATGTTCGCTGATGTTTCGATCGCGGGGATGCAATTGACCATGTTCTCGGCAAGGCCGACCTTGGTTCCGGCCTTGGCGTGCGCGCGGATCGCCTGCACGGCAAGACCATGCCCAAGGGCTACATGGTGACGAACCTGGTTCTGCTCGCCTTGCGATAGTTTCAAGCCCGGCGCGTCCAGCCCAAGACCGTGGCCGAGATGAACCAGCCTCGAACATTCGTTGATCGTGAAGATGTGCTTCACGCGATCGCTCAGGCGCTCCGTGACATACCCCGAATAATCCGCAAAGGCTTTCGCGGTATCGCGCGACATCCAGCCGCCGAGGCGATCCTGCAGCGCCTGGGGCAGATCCCAATGATACAGGGTCGCGAACGGCTCGATGCCGTTTGCCAAGAGCTCGTCGAGAAGCCGGTTGTAAAAATCGAGGCCTTTCGGGTTTGGCTCGCCCGATCCTTCCGGAAAAACGCGCGGCCACGCGATCGAGAAGCGATAGGTCTTCGCACCCAGCGCCTTCATCAGTTGGACGTCGTCCTTGTACCGGTGAAAGTGGTCGTCAGCGACGTCGCCATTGCTGTGATCGGCAATTTTCCCGGGCGTGTGCGCGAAGCGATCCCAGATCGACGGCCCACGTCCGTCCTCGTTGACGGCGCCTTCGATCTGATAGGCCGAGGTCGCCGTGCCCCATCGAAAATCGCCCGGAAAGGCCGTAGCGGAATTCTGGCCGCTCGCCCTGCTTTGCGCATCCGCTGATTTGGCCAAGCCCGTCGACAGGCCAAGCGCCGCCCAGCCTGCGATCTTGCCTAAATGGCGCCGGGAGAATTTGTTCGACCACATACGTTCGTTCCCGGGACCAGAGCCTTTGCGTCAGCGCAAAGCTATTTGTCGCATTCGACCTTTGATGTTGCCGCAACGAAGCCAGCGGCCGCGCCAGCCTGCTGGTTTGGCGACGACAGAGACGCGACGGCGATCGGCTGAACGGCGAGTTCTTCCCTGCGAAGATTCGATAGCACGCGCCAGGCCGCAACAGAAAGCGGCGGCCACAGCGCGGCGCTAAACAGCAGGAACGCCGCCGCTGTCCACAGCGACTGCCAATTATGAATCCCTTCGTTGAGGACGAGAAATAGCGCCGCCGCCACGAGCAGGCCCGCGAACACCGCTTCTGCGGTGACGCCGACGTCTGACTTTCGACGGTACAGCAGCGCAACCGTCCAGACCGGCACCGCCGCCATGGTCACGCCGGCAAACGGGAAATCCCGTGAGCGCGGATCGAACACGAGGCCGAGCGCGATTTCCACCGTCACCAGCGTGGCCGCCATGAGCACGAAGCCCAGCACCAGCGCAGGCAACGATCGCGGCCAGCCCTCGCGCGGGCCGACCAATTCCTGAAAAGTCGGCAGCGGCCGTCCGGCCATCAACCCATTGGAGCACAGCAGCGGCAGCGTGATGGCTGCGGTTAGCAGCAGTCCCTGGTTAAACCAGCCGGCGACGCCATAGTTTTCATAAAAAGCCTTTTCCGCGCCCAACCCGAGCAGAATTCCGCCGGTCGTGGCGCACGCCGAGACGGCAAACCACGGCGCCAATCCAGTCGGCGATGGCCGGCGCCAAAGCGTCAGCAACGCCACCAGGAATATGGCAACACCGAAAGCGAGCCCGGCTCCCAGTTGCAGCTTCCAGAACGGATAATTGCTGACAGCCGATCCCGCCGCGTGCTTGATCTGGCGCGTATCGCCATCAAACAAGCCCCAATGGGCGCCGACGGTGCCTTCCCACCGACGCTTCCACGACTCGTCATAGGCCTCGAACACATTGACACGGATTTTTTCCCGGCCTGCGCGATCGAGAAGTTCGGAAATGAAACGGCCCTGATTGATGCGCGACGGCAGTGAGACCTCACGCATGCGTCCCTTGCTCGGCCAGCCGGCTTCGCCGATCAGGATGCCCTTGCCGGGGAAGGCGAGCGCGACCTTCTTGTAAATATCGATCACATGTGCCGCCGCGTCTTCGGCGCGGATCGGCTCATCTTCCCAGAACGGCAGCATGTGGATCGTCACGAAATCGACGTCGGCGGCCATCTCGCGGTAACGCAGCCAGTAATCCCAGGAATCGGCGTAGGTCACCGGCGTGTTGATGCGCGCCTTGACCGAGCGGAGGATCTCGCGAAGGTCCGCCACCGTCATTTCGCCGCGGAGCAGCACTTCGCTGCCGACGACGACCGACGTCACCGCTCCCGGATATTCCCTGGCCAGCGATACCGCTGTGTCGATCAGCGCGGCGTTCTTTGCGCGATCGCGTCCGAGCCAAATGCCGAGAATGACTTTCAGTCCGACCTTCGACGCCAGCTGGGGCACCTTGTCGAGCCCGTTCTCAACCGAGTAGGTGCGGATGCAATTGGATACCCCGGCAAGCTGGCTGAGATCTTCCGCAATCTGTTCCGGGCTGATGACGATATCGGAATTCCACGGCGTCTGTCCGCTCCGGAACGGCGCGTAGGACACGCAGTCCAGCTTCTTCGCAGGATTGATCAGTGCATGATCCAGCAGCACCGGGCTCGCCAGCCAGTACCAGACCGCGACAATCATGCTCATGGAGACCACGAAAAGCGCCAGCGGCACGCTTCTGCGGGAGGCGCCGGCTCGCCGGGTCGGCAAACCGGATTTGAACTCGGCAGGAGTATCGAGGGGCATCACGCAATGCCTCGGGCTAGATCAGGACCAGGGGATGAACATCGGTCGCGGCGCCAACAACTGCGAAAAACCGCCCCGGTCGCCGCAGAAAGCAATTGAACACGCTATTGGACATACTCTAGCCTGATGAGGGCCCCGCCAAGGCCCGTTTTACGAGTGCACCACAGGCGGACGGAACATTTGGAGTTGGGGGATTGAGTATACCAGCGTTCTTGATCTTCCAACAATCCCGGGAAAAGCATGGGTAAACTGCACGCCATTGTGACCGTCCTGGCGGTTGCCGCCGCGCTCCCGCAAAGCGTTTTGTCCGGGACGGCGCCAGCGGCCGCTTCATCATGAATCATTGGAGAACTGACGTTTTGGCCGCGTGTCGCCGTGTTGCGGCGGCGCTTTCGATTTTTTTTATCGGCGGCTGGCCGCACGAGGTGCGAGCCGAATCCCAGGTACCGCCATCTCCGCCGTTCCAAACGGCGTTTGCGCCGACTTTCTCACGCCCGGCCCTTGATCGTATTGGCGATTACGTTCGCAACGAAGTCGCGACAGGCAAGATTCCCGGCGCGGTTTTGCTGATCCAACAACACGGCAAGCCGGTCTATTTCGAATCTTTCGGCGTGAGGGATCCCGACACCGGGCAGCCGATGACGGCGGACACGATATTCCAGATCTATTCGATGTCGAAGGCCGTCACCTCGGTCGCCGCGATGATGCTGGTCGACGACGGCAAGCTGGCCCTCGATGATCCCGTATCGAAATACATTCATGCCTTTGCGGATGCCAAAGTCGGCGTCGATCTTTCCGACGAAGCAGGACAATATCCGCTCAAGCTCGAGCCGTTGAAGCGTCCGATCACGATCAGGGATCTGCTGCGGCACACGTCGGGTATCACCTACGGTTTCTTCGGCGAGGCCGCGGTAACGAAACTCTATGCCAATCCCCAGCTGTACGCCGGCGATTTCGATAACGCGGAATTCGCCGACCGGATCGCGACGCTGCCGCTCGCCGACCAGCCCGCAACGCGTTGGAACTACAGCCATTCAACCGATGTGCTCGGCCGTGTCGTCGAGGTGGCCTCGGGGCAGAAGCTGTTTCAATTCGAAAAGGCGAGACTGTTCGATCCGCTCGGCATGTCTGAGACCGCGTATTATGTCGCGGATGAAGCGAAGTGGCCGCGCATCGCCAGGTCATTTCCTGTAGATCGCTTTCGAGTGGCCGGGATCAGGGATCCGACATTGTCGCGGCGCTGGGAATCCGGCGGCGCGGGCTTGGTCTCGACGATCGGGGACTACGCCCGCTTCCTGCAAATGCTGCTGAACGGAGGCAGACTGGACGGCAAGCGGTACCTCAAGTCCGAGACGGTGGCACTGATGACGTCGGATCAGATCGGGCCGGAGACAGGGATCATTCATGATCCCTTCTATTTTCCGGGCCCGACCAGCGGCTTCGGTCTTGGCTTCGCCGTGCGCACGTCACCGCCGCCGAATACAACATGGCCGCTGGGCGAATACCGCTGGGACGGCGCGGGCGGCAGCTTCTATTTTGTCGATCCCCAGGACGACATGCTCGCTATCTGCATGGTGCAGGCCCCGACGCAGGGCGGTCGTATCCAACTGGCGGTAAAGACGATGATGTTCGAGGCGTTGGGCAAGGGCGCGCGCAAGGATTGACCATCGCTGATTGCGTCGTCCCGGCGAAGGCCGGGACCCATACCGCGTGATCTATCGATGTAAGAACGCTGTTCGACGAACTTGTCATAACCACAAACATTTGTGGTTATGGGTCCCGGCCTTCGCCGGGACGACATGGATCTCAAATCCCCAGATACCGGTGCTGCAGATCCGGCTCGGCGATCAATTGCTCTGACGTGCCGCTCCACACCGCACGTCCCCGCTCGATAATGTAATGCCGATCGGCGATACGCGAGAGGTTGCCGACGTTCTTGTCGATCACCAGCACCGACTGCCCGCGCGCTTTGAGCATCGACAGGCAGTTCCAGATTTCCTCGCGGATCAGCGGCGCCAGGCCTTCGGTGGCCTCATCCAGGATCAACAGTTTCGGGTTGGTCATCAGCGCGCGGCCGATCGCCAGCATCTGCTGCTCGCCGCCGGACAGCGTCACGCCCATATTGCTACCGCGCTCGGCTAGGCGCGGAAACAGCGCGTGGATCTTGTCGATGGTCCAGGGATCGGAATTGCCGGCACGATTGCCGGAGGCCGCGACGAGGTTCTCGTACACAGTCAGGTTCGGAAAGATCTGGCGGCCTTCCGGTACCAGGCCGATACCGAGTTTTGCAATTTTGTACGACGGCAGGCTGCGCACTTCCTCGCCTGCGAAACGGATCGTGCCTGCGCGCGCGCGCGTCATGCCCATGATGGAGCGGATGGTCGTGGTCTTGCCCATGCCGTTGCGGCCCATCAGAGCGACCATTTCGCCGACACGTATCGACAGCGACAGGCCGAACAGCACCTGGCTGAGTCCGTAGCAGGTTTCGATACCGTCGACTTCCAGAAGCGTATCAGCCACTTTTGTTTCAGCCATGAGCGACCACCACATGCTGGTCGCCGAGATAGGCGCGCTTGACTTCCTCATTGCTGCGGATCGCAGCCGGATCGCCCGACGCGATGACGCGGCCATACACCAGCACCGTGATGCGGTCGGCGAGCGCGAACACCGCCTCCATGTCGTGCTCGACCAGCACGATGGTAACTTCCTTGCGCAGCTCCTTCAGCAGCGCCACCATGCGCGCCGACTCGGTGACGCCGAGCCCCGCCATCGGCTCATCGAGCAGCAGCAATTGCGGCTTGGTGGCGAGCGCCACCGCAAGCTCCAGCTCGCGCTGTTCGCCATGGCTGAGTTCGGACACCGGCACGTCGATGCGCGCCGCCAGCCCGACCCGCGTCAAGGCGGCATGGGCGGCATCGCGCAGGTGCTTTTCCTTGCGCGCATTGCCCCAGAACCGGAACGAGTGGCCGTCATGGGCTTGCGCCGCGAGCGCGACATTGTCGGCCGCGGTGAAATCCGGCAGCAGCGAGGTGATCTGGAACGAGCGCGCCAGCCCGAGCCGGCTGCGCTGGTAGGACGGCAGCCCCGTGACATCACGGCCGCCGAAATGGATGGTACCTGAGTTCGGCGTCAATTGCCCGGTCAACTGGCTGATCAGCGTGGTCTTGCCGGCGCCGTTGGGGCCGATGATGGCGTGCAATTCGCCGGGCACGACGTCGAGCGACAGATTGTCGGTGGCAAGAATGCCGCCGAACCGCCGCACCAGGTTTTCAACGCGGAGCAAGGGATCAGCCAAAGAATCAACCACGGCTAAACCTCCCGAGCAGGCCCATGATGCCGCCGCGAGCAAACAGCACGATCAATAGCAGCAGCGGCCCCATGATCAGCGCCCAATATTCGGTGAATTGCGACAGCACCTCTTCCAGCACCAGGAAGAAGATGGTGCCGATGACCGGGCCGAACAGCGAGCCCATGCCGCCGAAGACCACCATCACCATCAGTTCGCCGGAGCGGGTCCAGTACATTCCGGCCGGGCTGATGAAGTCGGTATTGTTCGCCAGCAGCGCGCCGGCCAGGCCGCAGATGGTGCCGGAGATGACGAAACAGACCAGCCGGTAGCGGTTGGCATGGAAGCCGATCGCCTGCATGCGCTGCTCGTTGGAGCGCACGCCCTGCACCACCATGCCGAAGCGCGAATTGATGATGCGCCAGATTAGGTAGATGCCGCCAAACAGGCAACCAAGGCAGAGGTAATAGAACTGGACGCGGTTCGACAGGTCGATCAGGCCGCCGAAATTGCTGCGCTTGTAGATCGTGAGACCATCGTCGCCGCCATAACGCGACATGCCCGAGGCGATGTAATAGGCCATCTGGGCAAAGGCGAGCGTGATCATGATGAAGTAAACGCCGCGGGTGCGCAGACTGAGCGCGCCGATCACGAGCGCATAGAGCGCCGACGCCGCCAGCGCCACCGGCCACTGGATGAAGCCGGAGCCGATGCCTTCGAAGGCGAGAATGCCGACCGCGTAGCCGCCGATGCCGAGATAGGCGGCATGGCCGAAGCTCATCATGCCGCCGTATCCCATGATGAGATTGAGGCTGGCTGCGGCGAGCGCAAAGATGATGATGCGGGTGAACAGCGTCAGGATGAAGATGTTGCCGCTGAGTTGCGAATAGAGCGGCAGCAATACCAATCCGGCGGCGACCAGCGCCACGACGACGTTGCGGAGGTTGATTTGAAGTTTCATCGTTTGGCGGCCGGAAACAGCCCCTCCGGCCGCACCACCAGCACGATTGCCATCAGGAGATAGATCAGCATCGAGGACAAAGCCGGCGCGGCGGTGGAGGCAGCAGCAGAACTCAAGACCATGCGCAGCAAGTCCGGCAGGAAGGCACGACCGAGCGTATCGATCATGCCAACGAAGATCGCGGCCAGGAAGGCGCCACGGATCGAGCCGATGCCGCCGATGACGATGATGACGAAGGCGAGAATAAGGATGTTCTCGCCCATCCCGATCTGGACCGTGAGGATCGGCGCCTGCATCAGCCCGGCAAGACCCGCCAGCGCCGCACCAAGCCCGAACACCAGCGTGAACAGCAACTTGATGTTGATGCCGAGCGCGCCGATCATTTCGCGGTTGGAGGCGCCGGCGCGGATCAGCATGCCGATGCGGGTCCGCATCACAACAACGTACAGCAGCGCGGCAACCGCGAGTGCGACCACGATGATCGACAGCCGGTAGGCCGGATAGAACACGCCGGGGATGATCTGGACCGGCACGGTGAGCCAGGCCGGCAGCGGCAGCGCGAGGCCGGCCGGGCCCCAGATCAGCCGCACCGCGTCATTGAAGAACAATATCAATCCGAACGTCGCCAGCACCTGGTCGAGATGGTCGCGGCCATAGAGATGCCGGAGTGCGACGAATTCCAGAACGATCCCGAGCAGCAGCGTGGCGCCGAGCGCCAGGATGACGCCGAGCACGAAGCTTCCGGTCCAGGCGGTAAACGTCGCGGCAAAATAGGCGCCCATCATGTAGAGCGAGCCATGCGCCAGATTAACGAAATCCATGATGCCGAACACCAGCGTCAGCCCGGCCGCCAGCAGAAACAGCAGCAGGCCGAACTGCAGCCCGTTCAGCGATTGTTCGACGAGAACCAACCCAGACCCCTCTCAGATCGTAATCTCCACGCCGACGCCACGCGTTCGTCGCGAGGGAAAACCGGCTTCCCTTTTCAGATCATGCCCCTCAACGCCAAACAAAACAGCGGCAGCGCATCGGCGCCACCGCTTATTTTTGTTGACGCATGATCATTTGCCAAACCGCTTGCACATCCACGCCTCTGAAGCAGGCCATCGGGCCTCCGAAATTACTTTAAACATAAAGTAATTTTTCGACAAGCCCCTTGGCCGATCACGCACCGGTCATGCCAACAATCACTTCATCAGGCATTTGTCGTGGAAGCCATCCTGGCTGTCCTTGACGATGGTGGCCACCGTCTTCAGCACCAGTTGACCCTCGGCATCCTTGACCACGTCCTGCAGGTAGAAATTCTGGATCGGGATGTGGTTATTGCCGTATTTGAAGGGACCGCGCACCGATTTGAAGTTGGCCTTCTCCATCTCGGCCTTCATCGCGTCCTTTTTGGTCAAGTCACCCTTGACCGCAACCACCGCGCTATTGATCAGCTGGGCGGCATCATAGGATTGCGCGCCGTAGAAGGTCGGGCGCAGGCCAGGGTTCTTCTTGCGGTAGTCTTCGACGAACTTCTTGTTCTCGGCGTTCGGCAGGTCGTTGACCCATTGCTGGGCGCCGGGCACGCCGAGCGCGTTTTCCTTCTGCAGCGGCAGCGACAATTCGTCGATCGTGAACGCCGTGTAGAGCGGGATCTGCGCCTTGATGCCGGCCTGCGCATACTGGTTGAGGAACTGCACGCCGGCCGCACCCGGATAGAACACGAAGATCGACTCGGCCTTGGAGTTCTTTGCCTTGGTGAGTTCGGCGGAGAAGTCGAGCTGGCTCGGCCATACCGTATATTCCTCACCGACCACCTGGCCCTTGAACGTGCTCTTGACGCCGGCCAGCATGTCCTTGCCGGCGGCATAGTTCGGGCCGATCAGGAACACCGACTTGACGCCCTTCTGGTTCATGTAGGTGCCCATCGCCTGCGGCGTCTGGTCGTTCTGCCAGGAGGTCGAGAACACGTAAGGCGAGCACAATTCGCCGGCGAGCTGCGAGGGACCGGCATTGGCCGAGATCAAGAAGGTCTTCGAATCGACCGCGGTCTTCAGCGAGGCCAGCAGCACATTCGACCAGATGTAGCCGACGAGAAAATCGACCTTGTCGGACTGGATCAGCTTTTCAGTCTTCTGCTTGCCGACATCCGGCTTCTGGCCATCGTCCTCATAGATCACCTCGACCGGCTTGCCGTCCATCTTGCGGCCGATATGGTCGAGCGCCAGCTCGAACGAGTTGCGCATGTCGTTGCCGATCGCAGCCGTGGGGCCGCTGAAGGTCGAGACGAACCCGATCTTGATGCTGTCGGCCGCGAACGCGGGCTGCGCCAGCACCAGAGCCATCGCGCCCGTCAGCCAGAATGCCTTTTTCATATTCACTCCCCTCCACATTATTTGAATGTTTCGTCCGCCAAAGCGGTCGCCGTTCGAGGCCTGCGCCTTCTTCAAATCCGGTTTGTCCCTGACCTATTTTGTGCGCGAAATCCCTCACCGGCAGCAAGCACGAACCGAAAGCCTAGAATAGAACCTTCGGCCCATGCCCCACTGGCCTGCACCATAGTTCGCCGATGGCGCGGATGGCAAGAATTATAGTTCAGGTTGCTGAGGCAACAAATGTCGCAGGGGTACAAGCGGCGCCGTGGCCGCAAGGATCTTGTAGCGGCGCGAGGCCTCCAGCTTCTCCATGTCGAACAACATCGGAGCCCTCCGCGCTTCAGACCGCCACCACCGGGTGGCGCAGCCGGCCGATGCCGGCCACTTCCGCCTCTACGACATCGCCCGGCCAAAGCCATTCCTGCGGCGTCCGTCCAGCGCCTACGCCGTCGGGCGTGCCGGTCGCGATGATGTCGCCCGCCTCGAGCGTGATCGCCGCCGAAATGTCCGAGATCAGCAGAGGCACCTTGAACAGCATGTGGCGCGTGTTGGATCGCTGCTTTTCGACGCCGTTCACCGTGAGCCAGAGATCGAGGGCGTGCGGATCGCCGATCTCATCTGCCGTCACGATGCAGGGACCGAACGGCGCGTAGGTATCCTGGCCCTTGGAATAGATCCACTGGCCGGCGCGGCGATTGTCGCGGGCGCTGACGTCGATCATCACGCTGTAGCCGAAAACGAAATCGAGGGCCTGCGCCTCCGACACCCGGCGCGCCGTTCGCCCCATCACGACGGCGAGTTCGACTTCCCAGTCGAGTTGCTGCGTAATCGCCCTGTTATGTTCGATGGCGTCGTCAGGCCCGATCACGCTGGTCGGAGGCTTTGAAAAGATGATCGGCTGTTTCGGCAATTCCTTCGAGGTGTCGAGGGCGCGCGAGGATTCCGCGATGTGCTCGACATAGTTCAGCCCGATCCCGAAAATGTTCTTCCGCGGCCGCGGTATCGGCGCGAGCAGCCTGACATTGGCAAGCGGTAGCGCGGCGCCGACCGGCCAATGGCTTGCGTGCTCGCTCAAAATCTTCTTCAGCGCCATCGTCGCCGGCGGCCCCAGATCGATGAGGTCGAGCATCGACGCCGGAAGCGCTACGCCAGCATGCGCGCCGATCCGTTCGACGTCTACGACCAGATCATCGACGATTGCGCCGAGGCGGGCCGCCGCCTCGACGTTGGCGCGGTAGGTAACAAGACGCATGGTTGTTTTCCTAGGTTGTCAGCGGCTGCCGACCTTGATTGTCGCCATAGGCTTCCTCCCGGTACAAACCGAGGGCGTGCATGACAGGCAGATCGTTGAAGGTGAACAGGCAGGCGTCGTCGCTATCAGACCCGTTCACATGCTCGTGCCAGGCCCAGGACGGAACACAGAAGATGTCGCGCTCCTTCCAGTCGAAGCGCTTGCCGTCGACGATCGAATGACCGCTTCCCTTCGCCACCTGATAGATGAAACTGCCGGTGTGACGATGCGCCTTGGTGGCTTCGCCCGCGCGCAGCATCTGCATCGACGCGCCGATCGTCTGCATCACGGGCCCGCCGGTCACGGGATTCACGTAGTTCATGAGAATGCCGTCATAGGGCGAACCGTCGGTGGCCTTGCCGTAGCGCTGCAGCGCTTCGTAGGTCGGTCCCCACTCGTATTTCAGGAGTGGTGAATATCCGCGCGCCCATTCGGCGTCCGCGGGCCGAAGGCCGGGACTGCCCCAGGCGTGAGCCATGTCGTCGACGGGATGGCCGACCTCCTGCTGCATCTTCGGATGCACCATGTAGAAATTCGCTTCGAGCGCATTGACGAGCGGGATGTCCAGACCATCCTGCCAGATGCAGGGTGTGCCATCGCTGGAGACACCGTGCTCGTGCCAGGTACCGTTGGGCGTCAGCACGAAGTCGTTGGCCCCGAGCGTGAGCTTGTGGCCATCGACGATGGTGTAGGCGCCCTTGCCTTCCATGATGAAGCGCAGCGCCGAGGCCGAATGGGCATGGGCGGAAGCAACCTCGCCGGGGTGCATCACCTGCAGACCGGAATACAACCAGCCGACGGCGGCCGCCTGCTCGCGGCGCCCGGGATTGTTCAAATAGATGACGCGCCGGCCGGCCTTTTCGGGAGACACTAGTTCGACCGACCGCAGCACATGCCGGCGCATATCCTCATAGCGCCAGAGCACGGGGACGGACGAAGATTTGGGCTGCCAGGGCTCGATCTTGTTGGCGACCGTCCACAACGCACCCGCGTCGAGATTTTCCAGCTCGTCGTAATAGGCGAGCAATTCCGGGGTGTCCTCGACATTGGCGCGCCCGGCGACATCTTCCCGGTGGTTTTCGCGGCGTCCTGTTGCCATTTCGCTCTCCCGATATTGTAGGGCCATATAAAATGATATAAATAGACGCCGCAAGCCTATATTTTCGAAAGAATGACATTTCTTCGATGATAGCACCGACAACGCGGGAAGGATCAAGGACGTGGCAACCACGGCAGGGGGGCGCAGGATCGCCAGCGAGGGAGCCGGCGAACCGGCGACGCTAGGCGAAGCGGCGTATCAGCATTTGCGCGCCGACATTGTCGCCGGCGCTTTGGAAGCGGGAAAGCCATTGAGGCTGGAGGCGCTGCGCCAGCGTTATGGATTCAGCTTTTCGCCGCTTCGCGAGGCACTGATGCGATTGCAATCCGAGCGGCTGGTGCTCTCGACGGCACTGCGCGGCTTTTCCGTCGCACCGCTGTCCCGCGAGGAAATGAAGGACGCGACCGAAACCCGGATCCTGATCGAATGCGAAGCGCTGCGCCGATCCATGCGCGACGGAGACGATGACTGGGAAGCGGGCATTGTCGCTTCGTTCCATGCACTCAGCCTCCAGGTCGAGCGGCAGTCGCGAATATCAGGTAAGCCGGAAGCGGCGGATGTATTCGCGATGGAGGAGCGGCATCATCATTTCCACCGTGCGTTGATCGCCCATTGTGGATCGCCGCGCCTGCTTGAATTGGCGGATCAGTTCTATGTCGAGACACAACGCTATCGGCTGCCGAGTCTGGTCGGCCAGGTCGCGGGGACGCCGCCGCGTGACGTTGCCGCCGAGCACCAGCAGATCATGGATGCGACGCTGCGCCGTAACGAAGATGCCCCTCGCTACCTGACCGAGCATTACCGGCGAACGGCCGCGACCATCGAAGCTTCGATCGAATGGCCCTTGCCGGCGCGGAGCGACATCCGGCTCCCTCGATGACATAGCGCGCTGGCCATCGTCCCTCCGGCCGCTGACTCGGCAGCCTCGGATTCCTTCAGGCTTTAGCCATCCCGTAAAGCGATTGGAAACCAGCATCGCGCAATGCCGGTGCCGGTTCATGGCCCGGAAAGCAATCTCCGCGCAGTTTGGCCGAAAAGGAATCGGCCAATGCTGGGTTACCTGTTCGGCTTCAACGCGCGTATCGGCCGGCTGTATTATTTCCTCGCCTCGATTGGGCTGGCGATCGTCATGACAGGCATCATTTTCGCAATCGCGAGCGCGGCCTATCATGGCAATGCGAAGGCCATCCCGCTGACCCTGAGGCATATGCAATGGCCGCTGATCGCCGTTGCCGTGCTGTTCTGCCTGGCGAGCCTCACCTTGCAATCCATGCGCTTCAGGGACATCGGCTGGGATCCGGTTTGCGTCATTCCCGGATGGATCGCGCTGATGATCGTCGACTATCTGATTGCGACCAAAATCCCCGCCGTGTCACTGGGGCCTGAACACAACGGCACGATCGTCGGCGCGCTGACGAATCTCGGGCTGTTCCTGGCCTTGCTGTTCTGGCCCGGTAGCAACCGCGAACCGGCGGCACCGACATTCGGCGGCCCGTCATCTGACGCACCGCCACGCCGACAGGATGCAACCTCGGTCGCGGCGTCGCGGATCGCGCGCGTGGCGGGCGGAGAATTCGGCCGCAGAGCCTGAACTCTCGTTCGCCCGATCTCGTGGCCCATGCGGCCGCGGTTCGGCGGCACGGTTCAAATCCGATATTCGGCGCCGTCGATGATGTAAGGCGCGTGGCGGAAATCCCGGATAGTCGCGACCTTGTCCGCCGACCAGTCCAGCAGCATGAAATATTTCGGCTTCGAACCCGGCTCGTTCGGGTCGAACACCAGGATCGCCGGATACCCCTCGACGAGGCCGGGCACCAGGTGCCAGTCGCTGACCCTCGAATAATTGCCGAAATAACGCGACACTTCGGCCTTGCCGTTGAGGCGGGTCCTGCTGACGAGTTCAAGCCGCACATCGTCTGATATCATGGCGCGGATGGCGTCGAAATCCCGCGCATTGAAATGGGCGACATAGGCGCCGAGCCGCTTGCGATCGGCGTCGGACAATGCCGGCTGCGGCGCGTCGTCAGGCTCATCGGCATATTTTCGCAGCTGCGCCCGCCCGCGAACCAGCGCCGCCTTCGCGGCGGCAAGGCTCACATCCATCACCGCGCAGATCTCCTGCAGGGAGCATCCGAGCACATCCATCAGGATCACGGATGAGCGTTGCGTCACATTGAGGCGCATGAAGGTGCGCAGGCTGGCGCTGGCAATCTGGCGGCTGGTCACGGCGTCGAGCTGGTCGGCCATCATGTCCACCTCCTCCCCCGAATAAAGCGCCTCCTGCCGGTTGCGCTTGCGCAGGAAATCCAGCGCGGCGTTGTGCGCGATCCGGAACAGCCAGCCCTCGGGATTGCCGATCGGGCTAGAGCTCTTTCCGTTCCGATGGAATCGGAACGGAGCTCTGGATTCTTGATTTGACGCGCTTTCTTGACGCGAACCGGCGTCCACTTCGCTGGGAAACGCTCTAGCGGCGGCGAACGCCTGCACCGCCTTGATCAGCGCGTCTTGCAACACGTCCTCGCCGTCGATCACCGAGCCCACCATGCGCGCACAATAGCGGTGCAGCTTTGGCCGCAGCGCGACCAAAAGCGCATCGATGTCGACCGCAGGTGATGCGTCGGGGGTCTCTGTCATGCTCTCTTCCGCAGGCCTCACGGCTCGCCCAGCATCCGATAATTGCCGACGATGGTAACACCCCGCGCCAGCGGGGGTTCAGCGCATCGCTCCCGGATTCCACTCTGGAAGGCCGCAAACGACGCCAGTTTAGGCAACACGCTGGCGCCGTCATCGGCCGTGGTCTCGACGAAATGGAAGAACGTATCGTCTTCCAGCCGCAGCGAAAGATAACGCGTGCCCTCCGGCTGCACCGCCTTCAACTCGGCAAACACCGCCGCGACCAATTCGGCGTTCTTTTCGGTCATTTCGGGCTTCGTCTTATACCTGATCAGTGTGCGTTTCATGTTCCGTTTCCTTGGCTTGGGTTTCACGCCTCAACCCCAAGGACGTTTGGTGGGCACCAAAGGATGCAGGCCTGGAAAGAATATTTTTGCCCGCGTGTTTCACCTCCTCGATGCGCTTTCGCTATCGGTCGATTGGCAAACACGCCTTGGATGCAGCGCACAAATAACTACATATTCAGGGTACGGAGACATCTCGAACCGGGGTCGGATTCCAATGATGACAGCGCCGCAGGAACTCCATCACGTCGTGATCGTCGGCGCCGGCTTTGGCGGACTGGAAGCCACGTTCGGTCTGGCCGGGGCACCGGTCAAGATCACGCTCGTCGACCGCCGCAACCATCATCTGTTCCAGCCGCTGCTCTATCAGGTCGCGACCGCCTCACTGGCGACCTCCGAGATCGCCTGGCCGATCCGCTATCTCTTGCGTCACCGGCCCGATGTCACGACGCTGTTTGCCACCGTCAATGGCGTCGACGCCACGGGCAAGCGGGTGCTGCTCGATGACGGCGATGCGCTGTCCTATGACTCGCTGATCCTCGCCACCGGGGCGCGCCACGCCTATTTCGGCCATGACGAATGGGAGCCGTTCGCACCCGGCCTGAAGACGCTGGAGGACGCCACCACGTTGCGGCGGCGCATCCTGGTCGCCTTCGAGCGCGCCGAGCGCGAAGCCGATCCGGTGCGGCGCGCAGCGTTGCTCACTTTCGTCATCATCGGCGCGGGTCCGACCGGCGTCGAACTCGCCGGCACCATCGCTGACCTCGCAAAGGACACGCTGCCGCAGGATTTCCGCAACATCGACACCAGCAAGGCGCGCGTGGTGCTGATCGAGGCAGGACCCCGCGTGCTCGCGGGCTTTCCCGACGATCTTTCAGCCTATGCGCAAGCCGCGCTGGAAAGCATCGGCGTCGAAGTGGTACTCGGAAAGCCCGTGACGGAATGCAGCAACGATGGCGTGGTCTATGGCGGCAACCGGCTGGAGGCCAGGACCATCATCTGGGCCGCGGGCGTGCGCGCTTCGCGCGCCGCCGAATGGCTGGACGTGCCCGCCGATCGCGCTCACCGCGTGCAGGTGCTGCCGGACCTTACCATACCAGGCCATCCCGACATCTTCGCGGTCGGTGACACCGCGACGATTGCAGATGGAAAGGGAAATCCGGTACCCGGCATCGCGCCGGCGGCCAAGCAACAGGGCCGCTACGCCGCAGCCCTGATCAAGGCGCGGCTGAGCGGCGGCACGCTGCCGCCTTTCCGCTACAAGCATGCCGGCAGCCTGGCGCAGATCGGCAAGCGCAAGGCGGTGATCGATTTCGGCTGGATCAAGCTGCGCGGCACGATTGCCTGGTGGATTTGGGGCATCGCCCACATCTATTTCCTGATCGGCCTGCGCCACCGGCTCAGCGTCGCCATGAGCTGGCTCTGGATCCACGCCAGGAATCAGCGCGCGGCGCGGCTGATCACGCAGGGGAGCAGCAAGGTGACGGGGTGAGCGATCAAAGGGCGAGCGTCATTGCGAGGCGCGCAGCGACGAAGATTCCATGGGGGGTGGATAGCGACCAAGTCTGAAGCCAGACTGAGGTTGCAAAACCACTCAACCTGGAGACAACGATGTTGCTCGATGATCCTTCCGACGGACTGACCGCTATCCGC
>Ga0307517_10002373_pt1 | contig 30305 bp, 28 predicted proteins | sample 23_EM_MG_FD_194515 | JGI IMG/M metagenome (GOLD analysis project Ga0307517, IMG submission 194515) | Populus trichocarpa ectomycorrhiza microbial communities from riparian zone in the Pacific Northwest, United States - 23_EM | ecosystem: Host-associated > Plants > Roots > Unclassified | place... | reverse complement strand
GTGCTAGTTGGGCATTTTGATTCCGTTTCGTGTGTTGTTTTCTCTCCAGATGGTAAGCGCATCATGTCGGGGTCAGAAGACAAGACGATCCGGTTGTGGGATGCAAGAACAGGGGAGCAGCTGGGACTACCTCTCGAGGGACATCAAGATTGGGTCAGTTCTATTGCTCTCTCGCCAAACGGCAAAATTATTGTGTCAGGGTCAGAAGACACCACGGTCCGGTTATGGGATGCAGAAACTGGGGACCAGCTGGGACCATCTCTTGAGGGACATCAGCGTTCGGTCAATTCTGTTGCGTTCTCACCAGATGGAAAGCACATTGTGTCGGGGTCAGGAGACAAGACGATCCGATTGTGGGACGCAGAAACAGGCGAGCAGCTGCGACCACCTCTCGAGGGACATCAGGATGTGGTTTGGTGTGTTGCGTTCTCTCCAGATGGAAAACACATTGTGTCGGGGTCAGGAGACAAGACGATCCGGTTGTGGGATGCAGAAACAGGCAAGCTGCTGCTACCACCTCTTGAGGGACATGGCGATGGGGTCAACTGTATTGCGTTCTCCCCAGATGGAAAACGCATCCTGTCAGGAGACAAGATGATTCGGTTGTGGGATGCAGTAACAGGCGAGCAGCTGCGACCACCTCTTGAGGGACATCAGGATTGGGTTATGCTTGTTGCGTTCTCTCCAAATGGAAAGCACATTGTATCGGGCTCAGAAGACAAGACAATCCGGTTGTGGGATGCAGAAACAGGCGAGCAGCTGCTACCACCTCTTGAGGGACATCTTGATTCGGTCTGGTGTGCTGCGTTCTCCCCAGATGGAAAGTGCCTTGCATCTGGGTCACGAGACAAGACGATCCGGTTGTGGGATGCAGAAACAGGAGAGCAGCTGCGACTACCTCTTGAGGCAGATGGCAAGCGCATTGCGTCAGAGTCACGAGACAAGGCAATCCCTGATACAGGGGAGCAGCAGCGACCACCTCTTGAGGGACATCAGAATTGGGTCAGGTGTGTTGCGTTCTCCCCAGATGGAAAACACATCGCGTCGGGGTCAGCAGACAAGACGATTCGGTTGTGGGATGCAGAAACAGGCGAGCAGCTACGACCACCTCTTGAGGGACATTGCGATGTGGTTTGGTCTGTTGCTTTCTCCCCAGATGGAAAACACATTGTGTCGGGGTCAGGAGACAAGACGATTCGGTTGTGGGATGCAGAAAAAGGCGAGCAGCTACGACCACCTCTTGAGGGACATCGCGATGTGGTTTGGTGTGTTGCGTTCTCCCCAGATGGAAAACACATTGTGTCAGGGTCAACAGACAGGACGATCCGGTTGTGGGATGCAGAAAAAGGCGAGCAGCTACGACCACCTCTTGAGGGTCATCACGATTTGGTAGAGTGTGTTGCGTTCTCCCCAGATGGAAAACACATTGTGTCTGGGTCAACAGACAAGACGATTCGGTTGTGGGATGCAGAAAAAGGCGAGCAGCTACGACCACCCCTTGAGGGTCATCATGATTCGGTAGAGTGTGTTGCGTTCTCCCCAGATGGAAAACACATTGTGTCAGGTTCAGGAGACAAGACGATCCGGTTGTGGGATGCTGGAACTGGGGAGCAGGCGCGGCCACCTCTTGAGGGACATCAGAATTGGATCAGATCTATTGCGTTCTCACTGGATGGAAAGCGTATCGTATCAGGGTCAGCTGACAACACGATCCGGTTGTGGGATGCTGAAACTGGGAAGCAATTGCGAATACTCGAGGGACATCAGGATTGGGTCGAGTCTGTTGCGTTCTCCCCAGATGGAAAGTACATTGTGTCTGGGTCGCCAGACAAGACGATCCGGTTCTGGGATGCGATTGAAATGGATCCCCAGTTCGAACAGCTTCAACACTTGATACGGTTTTCCGCACAGTTGGAGCATGGTCTCTTCGAGCCCATTGAGCTCTCTGACCAGATATCCTCTTCATCACAGACTGGATTAGTGGATGTGACAAGTTTGGGATGGGTTCGCATTGGTCCAAAGTCCAGACTTTTATTCTGGTCACCCCCCACGTATCATCTCCGATGGTTTTCCCCCTGTATGAAAATGATTATTCCGGCCCCCGATGTGCAGTTGGATCTCAGTGATATGGCTCATGGGTCTTCGTGGCACCTATGCTACAATCCTCAATAGTCAAAGAGATGTATTAATAATTCATTAAATAATGAATTACTTGCCTGCTTTCTTTTCCCCTACGATGACGTGATCTTAGGATAGGCCGGATATTCCCAGTGCCAAACGATTGTCGAACGCGTTAACCGTTGTTTCTTCTCAAGAGGTGTATATTTCGTTTGTGTCAAGTTAATGTAAAGCCTGTGTCTCCGAGATTTTACAATTCTTCTTGCTGATCCCAATCTCTTGTTAACTATGTATTTGTTTGGGCACTAACTGTACGGTAGTACCTACATCTTATAACTCTATAGCGTATCTGACAGCAATATGCCAACGAGAAGGCGCAAATCATTTGTATCTCCAATATATCGGTGACACAATCTTAATCACTTTTCCATCATATCAACCTTCTTTTATGTTGGCGGCCCTTCCTTTGGTAAGGTGAAAATGCCAGTCAACATCTACAATTCCTGTGGAGGCGTATGTGAGCAAGGTTGACTAGGATAAATAATAGGTAAGGATGCCGGTATAGTCACTTCTCCACTTGTGAACGGTGTTGGTCAAATCTCCGCCGATACTCTTAAATCATCGTGAATTTAAATCCGTACAGTAAGTGTCATGGGATCCGGGTTTGACAAAGTCTAAAGACGAGCCGTTTGGTTTTAGATTGATGTCACTAACCAGCACCCATCGTTCGGCGACCCTCAATTTCCTTGCCTCTCCAATCCCATCATATTCGGCCATAGCTTATGGAGACCTTCGGAACATATTCCGAGTGTTTTTATGCTCAGAAGACGAAGCGGAAGAGGTCCTGTCACAATTTACCACCCTGCCCTGCCAAAACGTGTGACTGAACGCGATGTATAGGCTACGGTTAGTGCAGCACATTCTAACCGGATTCAGAAAAGTACCATCGTTCAGGCATAGAAATGTTCAGAATCCAGCGGAGTGTCAAATAAGCGGGTACCTACCTGACATTATTGCAAGATCGAACGTGAGAAATTGTCAGGCAATATGCAGCAAGGACACATCTTTAGTATGTAGTCTTGAATTTTTTACTATCACTGAATTCATGACACGACATGTTTCAAGTTACAGACACGGCATAACATAGAATTTCCCGAAATGATTTAATTCAAGTCCCTGATGGCGTTTAGAAATCAACCAGTATCGGATTTCTCCGCATACATATCATTAAACTTGACACCCTGGAGTCATTTAGCTTGTATTGAAAAGAGCATGGTGCGCGTCCTATGAGAAATCCCTCCCGTCTCTCCCTTACGTATATTTTCAGCTTTCGGCGCCATCGGGGGATCTAATTGACCTGCAAGGGGTTCACAAGTATATAACCATTGGTTTGGGGTGCCGCCTTCCCACCTCTATCTGAGAATCCTTCACCCAAAAACCCTGGAGCTGCAGATTAAATTTCGACATGTCTTCCGAGTCTCCTCCTTTTCCTCTTCATAAAACGTAGGTATTTCCGATAACATAACTATTTGTGCCGCCAACTCAATTGGAGTCCAGCATGGGTTTCTTGTTTATAGGCGTCATAATAGCGAATTCGTGAGTTCGTTCTTTTGTGTTTAAGGACCAGAGTGCTGATTTCCCCAGCTTGCACGGTAGTGCGTAGTTTCCTTTGGAATACAAGTTGTGAAGTGAAGCCCTGGTTCATTAGTATCGATTGTCCAAACATTTTATTACTATCGACATCAGAACGACAAGTGGTACATAAATTTATTGGTACGGTCCCAAAATTTCGTAATATTCTTCTAAAGTGAATCTGAATCCAGGTTGCTGCCGTCATCGTTTTCGACACAGTTCATCAAGCCCTGATCACGCATACAGGTAATGATCACTGTCATTATACCCTATCACCCTTGCTTACAACTACCTTTATCTTCGGTTTAAAACATATACCTAGTGTATATGTACATAATCTCGTACTGGGGTGATGTGGAATACCTCGACTACGTAGTTCCGTAAGAGCCATTGTCCCACATAAGAAACTTTGTTACTGACGATTCGTACCTCACGATCAGAAGTCTTAAAGTGCGTGTCTTGTCTTCTGGTGTAATACTCGGCTGAACACCAGTCCAGATCCAAAATTTCTTCAATGTATGTGAGACCTTGAATTGAAGAATTGAACCGTCTTACTTAAAGTTACTTTGTCGAAAAGGCTTTTATAGCACTTCTTGTTCAAAGGTAATGCATTTTCTTCCCTGCAATCTTTGTATTCTAAAGAGAGTGAAATAGCTTTCTGACCGCGCGAGTATGGAAACGTACGGAGTTTTCAACACGCGCCCTTTGTCTCTATAACCATTTTTCTTCCAGTCAGCGATGGAAACATCTGGGTCACAAGTTTCGTGGTGCGTATTGTAGCGACTGGAATTCTCAGAGTCCTAACAACAAACTGTTACAATTCGCATAGGCACTGCTTGTGCTGGCAGGATTTGGTATGCTAGCTTCGTTCGCGTTGTTACATGTCGCTCATGATTTTTCTTGACCCTCAGTTTCGGTCACCGGTATGACTGTAGCGTTTACTCAAGCTAATGAATTTCTAAAATGACTTACCACCAAGTTTTTACTATCCTGGAGTACGTTCTCTACCCTCCCTCACACCACTTCATTTTGATTGTGATTCATTGAACATTCAGATTGCAATACTCCGGAACCTACATTGAATTGGTGGCGCTGAAGGTGAACTTACTCGACTTCCGTTACTATTCCCAGATGAATATACTGAAGGTCGAATCTAGCCTCTTTCCCTCGTTGTAAATATTCTCACAGCTGTGGCGGATGTTGTCATTGCGGCGTTGTTGTGCTTCCTGCTTCATCGACTTCGGTCAGGCTTCCAAAGGTATTCAATGATCACTTTGTCCTCTCCTCCAAGTTATAACCTTCCGCGATTCCCTCAGGTCAGATACGATGATCAACAAACTCGTAAGCAGCCTTCCTGGATTTGTCATACTTGGTGGTCTTCGCCATGGCTGCGTGGACTCGGAGGATCATAAACTTCGATGCTTACCCATATTCACATTTAGATGTTGTTCGCACTCAATACTGGTCTTTTAACAAGGTTTGCGGGACTTAAATGCTTTTCTTAACGAGGAAGCTGATGTTATTGTAACAATAGCCTTTGCGCATTGGCTTCTTTCGTCTCTGTATGGTTCCTTCGTATTATCCGCAAATTTCAGCTGATCTCGTTATGTAGTACCTCACAGCTCCAAACACTTTCCTATACATCATGTTCTACTTCTGCATCGGCCGTCGTAGGTGCTTTTCCAACCTGCATCGAGCATTTCTCATGCAATCCAGTATATACCAATTCGCTTTTAGCAACTCTCAATGTGCGTAAGGCGATCGGTGGCGGCTCAATCATGCCAATGTCAACATTGGAAGGCCCGAAGAGCGGGTCCGCTTTCCAAGTGGGTTGCGCACTTATGGAGTGTGAATTTTTAATTCATAAGGCCCTGCAGTTTTCATGTGGCACAAATAATATACCGATCCAGATCGATACCACCACAGAGTCTGATCGTATACATGACCAAGATCGTGATAGTGGCAAGATTGAGGTGAATTATTTTATTTTATGTTCTTCATTAGTCTTATCTCTGGTTCTAGTATTTACAGTCGACCAGTTCGAACGTGGCTGTCGGCTTTGACGAGAAAAGTGTTAGCGTATAACACAGTCGGCAGACTATTTGATTTACCTAATTGTCTCAACTGTGATATCCTCTGTAAAATAACCACTAATTAAAGGGACTATTTGAAGATGAGATACCTCGACATTCTTCCAGTCCATCGATGATCGTGCCACGGTAAAATCTGGTGGCCCATCACCAACATCGGTCGCGCTCTCTTCAAGTTATGTCCATGTCAGCTTTGATGGCAGAAGAAGGAGGGTGGCCCAGAATACTGTATGTCTGGAAAAAGAAAGAGTGTTTTCGGTGAACAACGAGAAGCACTTAGTACTCTGATCTCAGGCAGCCGTCCGCGTCTCTTTTTCCAGCTGAAGGGGGAAAAATGGCATCTATGAATTTGGAAATGGGATAAAGGGACGCACCTGGTGAACAATATGCACATTGCGAACGAAACATTGATGTCAATAAAGGATAGATATTATTTAAATTATGTCTACAGATGAGATTCATGGGAAGGAGAAATCGCAAATACATTCAATCTGCAGTATACGCTGGAGGCAGCACCCGTGGCAACCGTGCCCCGCTATCCTGATGGACAATCAAACTCGATGGATCAGTTGAATCGCCAGATTCTGGACTGTCGGAAGGATTTTGATTGCTGGTGATGAGACTTTGAGTCGCAGTTTCTACCGACGATAGTCCACTAGGATCTGTCCTAATGCCAGGCGAAGGACGAAGGTTTGAGTGCCCTTCTGTCATTTTTGCTGGTAACCGAGAGGGGGGAATTATCTGAGGTGCTGGAACGCCGCTGGCGATTTCATCAACCGTTATCCCTTTTTCCTTTTGTCGGCGTCGGTACAGAACGAACAGGACGAGCAAGAGGACAATGAGCAGGCATGCTACACCGCCAATCACACCGCCTACAATAGCGGGGGTATGGTTTGAAGTTGCATGCGTACTAGAACTACTAGTAGTTGCACGGGTGCCAGTACTGGTAGCGGATGGCACTGCGGTCCCATTCTGAATAACAAGTCTCCCTAGAACCAAGGGTGTTTTTGAACTGTCGCCATTGTAGGTAACGGTGAGTTTATGAGAACCGAATGGATATACTGGGGTTTCGAAATATTTCTGGTTGAATACCGAGGTCGCGTTAACTTCGTGACCTTTCAGGGTGAAGTTTTGGGCTGAGTTATCATCGATGGCCCATGTAGCCGTTGTCGAATTGCCATTCAATTCGCCAGGTATAAGGCCATACCAGATGAGCGAAGTTCCTTCATAACACTGTGAGAACAACTAAGCAAGTTGACCCAATTTACGTACCATAGAAATTCAACGTGACCGATGCACCCTGCGTCTGTGTCCAATTGGCGATGCTCGTATAAGCGTTCCACCCAGTTCCATATTGAATTGCAGGATCCAAATTCGTCAGCATAATTGTTTTGTTTGCAAGTGATACGCTTTTTGAGGGGAGGTAGTAAAGGTAGTCGAACCAGAACGTCTGGCGCCTCGCGACTGTTGCATTCACAGTGATCGTATGGGGTCCATCTGTTAAGGAGTAGGAAGAGCAAAATACCCAGTTATTCTCGGGATTTAGAAGTGGTGATCCAGAGTCGATGCTGACCCCATCGACGTGGCACGACCACTGAGGATCTGTAATGCCAGAATCATTGCGGAGGTGATTCGTCCCCAAAACAACCACTGTTGACCCTGCAGCATATATAGTATTTAGGAATGCAATTCAAGTTGATGTATAACCTACCTGTGAAGTCAAAGGTGAGATTCGCACTAGAGTTGGTACCATGCAACGTGGACAAGAAGGGTGGGCCATTGTCAATTGCATCCTGACTCCCAACATCGGCAAACCAAGAATCCCCGATGTAGTTTATGCTCGAAATGGCATCGTCCACGATCACGAACCGATCGGTCATCACCACGCTGTTCAGCAATTGCTGGTTGAGGTTATGTGGTCTCTGCAAATTTTAAGTAACAGAACCGGGGTATGTATTTGATGGGAACCAGGTAAGCACTTACTTGGCACTTACCTTCAGAGAGAGGTCCACATGGTCTTTACAAATCGGACAAGACCAATATTAGAGACGTTCACCACTTCACATTCTGTGCACAAAAACATCCGGAATGTGCTCCGAGAAACTCCTTTAGATAACGCCGAAACTTTTGAGAGATGAGTGGGAGGGAGGGAGCAACCGAACAACAAGGCCTGACCCCGAGTTTGTATTGACTTCTGATTAGGAATTTCGAATTTCGAACGCGAGCAAATGAGATGGTGTTGCCTGCATCAGTTAATTAAAGAATAGAGTACAAAAATTATGCACAAAGTGGGCCCTTGTTAATACATATGTTACCCGCCTCGACTTACATGGAAACATCAATCAATGCTCTTCATCCAAGTCGTACTCCTCAACCTCGGAAACAAATTCTTTCACACATTTGATCAACTCCCTAACCAACTCATCTCGATCCCATTCCTTCCGGTACCGCCAAACTGCACCCAAACATGTGGCTCTCAATTGTTCCAGCTGTTCTGTCGTTAAATTAGCTGTTTCGTCCTTTAATAGTCGGCAAAGTTCGTCAACCAGGCTTGTCGAGAAGTGGAAGTCGGGAAGAGGGGTAGGGGTTCGTTCCATTTCGACTTCCATTGGCGTTGGCTCCCTCTGGAGTTCAATCGGCACCTCGACAGGTTGGAGCTCGGGTGGTGGTGTACTGGGTCCGACGGGCATGGGGGTAGGCTGTCGGGAAAGTCGACTAGAGCGGTGCCGAGGAACCGGAGAAAGTGCTTGCAAAGGATACATCGACATGGCAGAAGGATTCATAGCTCTTGGAGCCAATAAGAGTTCGGCACTTGGAGGGGGTAAGTAAGGGTATTGTGGATGTGGTTGAGAAACGAATGGATCCAAAGGATCGATAGGTGTAGGGACATGTGACATAGAAGGGACGGGACCTTCGTCCATTTGTGGGGAATGAGAATCCAGGAAGGGATGTTCGCTTGGTTGCATTGGGTTTAGTAAAGCCGGATTGAACCCAGAAGAACGTGGTCGTAAAGACAGCTCAGCGGTCGAAGTAATGAATGAAGGAGATGGATGTGGGAGATGGTGAGGAGGAAAGTCCTGGTGATTGGGAAAAGGCTGAAGGTGTAAGGGATTTGAGTTCATTTCTGTAGGAAAAGAGAACTGATGCTGTAGTTCTGCAACGAGCGGTGATTCTGGAGGCCCAGTAACAAATCTCACGTGTGATCGTATTGCCGAATCAGGTGTCTGTCCAAGGGTATCCAGGGGATCGCGACCGTCGACCCTCTCCTCCACTATTCGTATCCGTTTTGCGTCTCGATTGCTATCGTAAGTGGAAGGGCCGGCATTTGCTTCACCCTCAGATGTATGCAGAGAGTCTTCGCCGTTACCATCCAGTTCCCCTCTTTGTCTCTTCAACCTGCGTTCTAGTTTCACTGGATCCGTGATGGGGTGTTCGGGTTGCAATCCATTGGCCCTTGCACTCCTTCTAATCGGCATTTGAGCAGTCGATTGCTGCAGCTGTTCCCTGTCTTTCCCTTTCTCCTTCTTCCGCTCCTCCCGTCTCTGTCGCTCCCTGACCGCCATCCTCTCGCACTCCATCCTGAAGTGAGGATCGAACTCTTGAATGCTGACCTGGGTAGCAGTGAACATAGCTTGAGCCTTGTACAACCGGTCTACGTCTTCATTTGACCTAACATCGGCATTGTGCACTATTTTGCCGATATCGTCCATGAAATCCTGGGGAGTAAGGTATCGCCCTCTGAACAGCTCAGAATGCATCCTCTCTAGATCCATGTCAAAAAGCGGTGGGAGTTGTTGAATCGTGGCTTGTGCCTGTTGCTGTTCAGCGATGATGCCGTTTGGTTGGGCATCGGTGACAATCTCCATGGGATGCTCGTTAGTGATGTCGACGATCGCATTTGAACCTTGGGGAACTTCAACAATAGCGTGTGCAATACCATCCATTTCTTGGAGATCAAAATTATATTCCTCCTAATTAAACAATAATAAGAAAACGTTAATCGTCAAATGAGTTATAAAAACTAACCGTTGCCCTCTTCGTAAACCTCTTAAACTTTCGTTTCAATTCCGTCAAAATCGGCCCAAGCCTATACTTCAAAAGCGTCACCACCCTCTGGTCACTCTCCTCCTGCAGGGCTAATTCAGCCTTGGTGGGTTTCCTCGGCTCCAGCGGAGGAGCGATCGGCAACTCCTCCAACACCCTCTTCCGCCTTTTCATCCCGTCCGCGAAACGGTTAGGAGGGCGCTGCACGTCTTCTAGCACGCCTTTAAAGAAGGCTTCGCGTTGTTCCGGTGTTGAAGGACCAAGAACAACACGATTGTCCTTGGAAGGTCCGAACCATGCCTTTACGTCCCGTGGCAACGCCGCGAAAGAACCGTCGATGACAGCAAGGAGGAGGATTGGATCGGTTGGTAAGAGGGTATCGAGCATGGCTCGGAGGATGGAACGGGAAGTTTCCGAAATAGCTGTGCACCAACCAAGGAGAGAGGGAATGTAGATGACAGATGGTTGATGTCGTTTAGCTTCGACAAAGAGCTGCACTATTGCGGCCTCCACGGTCTGAAGGAATATAAGAGGATCAGTACCAGAGTTAAGCAGACGTTGTGGAATGGAACCTAACCCTTGTTGAGTCGCTCATTAGAGTACCCAATTCTAAACTTTGGACATGGAAGCCTTCCAAAAAATGAAGGGCAGCAGCACCAAGGAACTCTTGACCCATGCCAACAGACCCATGAATGACTACACGAGGTCTGTAGACCCTCAAAGTCTGCATAGCTGAGAACAGAAACTTAGGACCACAGGACACGTGAGTACATAAGATCGCTACCTTGAGACAACATCTCCCGCTCCAGGGCACCTTCTTCGCCTCCCTCATCCTCGAATTCCGCTTCCTCTAGTGCACTAAGCTTCTTCTCCATAGGCACAAGGCGTTGAATGATTCCCTTCACATTTTCCAACTTGTCCTCCAACAACGGAGCGAACTGGGTTGGCAGAGGTGAGGCTGCAGACGAAGAAGAACGTGCGGACGAAGGGACGATTTCTTAGATTGAAAGATAAGCTACAGTGTTTGCACAAAGAAAGAAAGTAAACTTACTCTTGATGGAAATCATAAAGTCCCGAAGACCAACCCCAATTGTTTCGGGCTGGAGAAGCAGGCGATCTGTACTCTTGTAAACCTGTGGATACCGTCTCTGTATTGCATTCAAAGCAGCCTCAGTGCATAATGCCTACAAAAATCAATAGTCGGCAACGAAAGTTGAAAGAGGTACATACCCTCAAATCAGCTCCTCCGTAACCTTTCGTTAACTTTGCCAACCCTGTAATCTTTTCGCTAACCTCCCCCTTCACCCTCTCTTGTTCTCCTTCATTGTTCTCATCTGTCTCATGGCGTTTTCCCCAGCCAACCCACTCCTTTGTCATAATTTGTAAAATTTTCTCCCTTGCTTCTAGACTGGGTAACCCAAAGTAAAACTCTCGATCAAACCTCCCAGGTCGCCGCAAAGCAGGATCTACCGCATCGGGCCTGTTCGTAGCGCCGATTACGACTACCTGACCCCTACCATCCATACCATCCATCAGAGCAAGGAGGGTGGAGACAATAGAAGCATGGATTTGATCTTGCTTCGAGGAACGGACAGGTGCCAAGCCATCGATTTCATCGAAGAAAATAATGGAGGGTTGAGAACTACGCGCTTCCTCGAAGAGTAATCGGAGTTGGCGTTCGGCTTCTCCAACCCATTTTGATAGACAATCAGCACCTTTCCGCATGAAGAATGATATTTGTCGCCCTCCAGACCTGCAACTCGCCGCGAGCGCTCTTGCGAGTAATGTTTTCCCTGTTCCTGGTGGGCCATGAAATAAGACACCTCTAGGGGGTGTAACATTAAGTCGTTGAAAAACTTCAGGATACAGCAGAGGAAGAAGTGTCATTTCTTTCAGAGCGTGTATATCTTGGTCGAAGAAGAATCAGTTTGATGATATCAAGGAAGAATAGGTGACTGACGATCATCGAGCCCGCCAACTTCATCAAAGGTAACGTTTTGATTGACGCCCAAGGGATCGGCGTCGGCGAGTGCTAAATCACTCTGGGTAAATGGCTTGCTGGAGGGAAAGCAAAACTGGACTTACCTGCATCGCCTATTTTACCAAGATTCGAGGGTGTCCCGGCCACAAACTCTCCAGGAAGCATGCCACCCGCTGCTACAGCTCCTGCGCCAAACGGGTTCATACCGAAAGGTTTCCGAGGGGTCCTTGTTGGGTAGTCGGAGTCCTGTAAAGGTTTATTAATCCTATGGCCAAGTACTGAAAAGGTGACCACTGACGGAATCATCGGCAGCCATACCCATCCACCTCCCTAACTCAGCACCAGTTGCACTCCAACCTAATCCTTTCTTCTTCGAAGCACCACCTCCATGACCGCTCCTCCCGCTCCTACCATGGGGTCCTACACGCTTTGTTCCTTGTGGGGGTGGGGGCAAGTCTTCCAGTGGTGGCGGAATTTTATAATTTACAGGTTGTCTCTGTCTGAGAGAATATGGCTTGCCATCGTCAGGCTCCTCCTCTTCTTGTTCTGGCTCTGGCTCTGGCTGGATATCAAGATCCGATGCCACATCGTCGGTGGATCCCTCTGCATCGGCAGTGGCAGGAGAGGAAGTCACGGGTTGAAAGTCTGCAGAGGGCGCTCGGGCAGCAGAGCGGGAAGAACGACGGGTTATTCGATGTGGTGTCTGATGTTGTCGAGCCTTGGGTTGTTTTCGGTTTCCGTTAGGAAGCGGAGCGCCATTAGGCTTGGATTGCCTGGGACGAAGGCCATAAGGCCCCTCATCGTCGTCCTCTTCTTCATCTTCAATAAAGCCTTGCAGTTGTGGGTTTATCCTCTTGATCCGTGAACTGTGGCGAAGAGGGTGTTTCTCGTCATGGTCTTCAGATTTATGACGAAGGCGTTTTGACGTTCGAGTGACCTTCTTGTCATTATCCACATTGAACAAGTCGGCGGCTGAAGGCTCGAATAAATCCTCTTCTCCATCGCTACTCTCAACGTAAGTCTTCTTCTTGACTTTTCGTCCCGCACGCGATATGGCATATTCGATTTTTGCCTGCTCCTCTTCCTCTGGAGGGTTCTCGTTGATGTCGGACTTTTCGCTGGCAAGGTATTCAGAGCCTGAGAGTGCACTGGAAGCACGAGACCTGGTCAACATTTGACGCTGAGGAACCTTCAACTTTATTCGCAAAGAATGGGGAGGGTGGGCACAGTCAACCGAATTCGCCGTCAATTCCGCCCCGTGCATTAAAGAGAAACTATTCCACCGTAGGAGACGAGCTCGACAAGGGTGAAGTCAAGTTCTGTCTCGTCGTCGTTGCTGCTAGCTACTCGTCGTTATCGTCGTCGTTGTCGAGGACGAGTAAGAAATTCCCATTGTCCATTCCGTGTGGCTGTGCTGTTTGTTCTTGTTTGTCCGCATGCCTTCTCCCGAGTGACTCATCTCGTCCCCAACACCCCTCGTCGCCAAAAGGTTTCGTTGTTTCCTCTCAGAAACGCATGGAGGAGCGTGCTATTGTGGAACCAGACGTATTTGAGATTGGAAGTAAACAACTATCGCGTTCAATTCGGCCAAAAACCCCGAAGACAGTCGTGAATTTATCAGCAGGTGTTCGACGTACAATCGAGGTGAGAGGAAAGAAAGAAAGAGCTCAAAATCTCGCACATTCCCTTGCCCCTTTTTTCTGCGCATCGTTTCCCTGATGCCTGTGACTCGGTCAATTGTGACATATGTGACACCTCAAGTTACCGTGACTCACCCTCGCATCGTTAAATTCTAGGTCTGTCATGGCTCTAGGAGGGGAAAAAATACCAAAAGCCTCACGCAAGCATCGGAATATTTAAAAAGCCGAAAAATCTGACTCTCCAATGAGTGCTGAGCACCTTGTGAGCGCCGAGCGCTGAGTGTGCACTTGCCACTGTGCTGAGCATTCGTACAATTTATCGCAGAGTCCGGAGGGTGTCTTTCGAGAAGAGCACCTTAATAATATTGAACATTTGAACGGTCATCAGGTTAATATAAGGTTTGCTCTGTATGGCTTCTTCCGACAGCGATCCCTTCTTTTTCTTGCTCTCTTGCCATCGTTTTCCTTACGCCTTCAATCCAGTTATCCGTCACAGTGAGAGTCATACTCCCTCAATAGTCCATACTTAATCTATAGAGGAAAAGGATGATAATTTCTACCCAACTCTATTCTATGGTACTGTACGTACAGTAGTACCAATTCCATCCCAAGTTTGTATTATATCATTTCGGAAAATACTGTTCGCTTCAAAACCACAGGCCGACTTAAATATCCAAGCTTCATGATTCTATTCGCACTGTAACTGGCACCCGAGTATTGCCCGAGTGTTTTGTGCTGTGACATTGTGACAAAATGTGTTCAAAGCAGCCCTGCATGTTCGAGGAAAGACAATGACACCTCCACTGGTTAGCATCCCTCGCCTGACAACACTCCTAGCTTCCCTCCTAGTCGCCCTCGGCTCAGGGACAAATTATGTATACTCTGCATATTCCCCCCAATTAGGTGCAAAGCTGGGAATGACACATACCCAGCTCAATATAGTCGCCCTGGCAGCAAACTGTCTGTAATTGAACTAGTATCTCAAATGATTTTTTTTGCTCATTAATGAATTCAATAGTCGGTGTATACATAACTGGTCCAATATGGGGTAAAATCGTCGACAAGCGAGGTCCTCGTATCGTCCTTGCAGGCGCATTCACTTTCCTTCTGGCGGGGTATCTTGGAATGCGCTATTTCTACGCCTCTGGGCTTCCAGACGGTGTATCACACATTTCCACATTTTCCTTCGTCCTTCTTGCGTTCTGTAGCTTTTTAACCGGAGGAGGAGGCAACGCCGGAATAACAAGTGCTGTCAACTCAACTGCAAAGACCTTCCCAGATAAAACAGTGAGCAGCACCTTCAACGCCTGAATGAATTTCGCATCAACCTTGCTTCTCGTGCAGCGTGCTTCGACCACAGGACTAGTCATATCGGGCTTCGGTCTATCCGCATTCTTCTTCTCCACCGTCTCACACTTCTTCCCGGGCGATACATCTTCCTTTCTCCTACTCCTTGCCCTGGGCACATCTGCCCCAATGATCATCGGCTTCTTCTTCGTTCGCCCTATCCCTTTACCGCAAGAAAAGCTAGAAGGAGACGACGAAGGAGATGAGGAAGGGATCTTGACCACACTCCTCCATCAACAGCATCACCCCGATCATACAACCGAATCTCATCTATTAGATCACGACGCTATCGAACGGTCTGCCGAGTCCCTAACACGACGAGAAGTTGATCCTCTTCCCAACATATACGGGAAGCATTTATTCAAATCCTTCGATTTTTGGCTCCTCTTCTCCATTCTCTCAATCCGTAAGCCATCCTTACTCTCCCATCGTAAACTAATCCTAATCAGTGCAGTCAGCGGAACAGGTATAATGTGTCAGTCTTTCTCTAATACATTCCTTTCTTCCGAATTCCTAACCGACCTGTGACCAGACATCAACAATGTCGGCTCAATGTCCCAAACTCTCTACGCCCACGAAACTCCTGCCGCCCAATACGACCCTTCAACAGCCGCACGCTGGCAGGCAACCCAAGTGTCGACTATCAGCGTGACCAATTTTCTCGGCCGCATCTTCATTGGTCTCGTCTCTGACTTTAGCAAACACACCTACAGTCTACCACGATCATATTGCCTAACCCTCGTCTCTGTCATGTTCCTCCTCTCACAACTCGTTACGATCGGTGTCACCTCTATTTCTACCCTGTGGATTGCAAGCTTGCTGTTAGGTTTAGCATACGGGAGCGTGTTTTCATTATTTCCAACGGTGTGCCTGGAATGGTTCGGAATGCGTAAGCATATTCATAAAATGAAAGCCATCCAGACATCAATTAACCAATCCCCTAGCTCACTTCTCAGAAAACTGGGGATACCTGTGCATGTCCCCCATTCTCGCAGCCAATCTCTTCTCTGTCATATTTGGAATCAACCTCGATAGAAACTCAAAACCTCCTTCCGTCCCCTCGTCTTTTGCTCGTTCTCTCCTCACCCACTCCTCTTCCCCTTCTTCGCCCTTTACCAATCCCGATCCCTCGTTTCTAGCCCGATACCTCACCTCACTCCAAATTCTCCCTCGAGCTGGTCCTCTTCCCGAATCAGATCGTCCTCTATGTCTCACCGGCAGCCAATGCTACATCTCAACCATCTATTTAACTACTTTCGCCACTTTCTCGGCTATTCTTATGAGCGTGTATGCCGGGTACAGGGACAGGCTTCGAGAGGTAAACAGGACGACTGTGGGGCGAAGAAGAAGGGGTCCCTCTAACTTGGAAAGTCTTGAAGAGATATAAATTATGGGAAAGGGCCTCTGCCACGAAATGACCACTGTGTGACGTCATCGGTCAGAAATGCCTCAACCTTCCCGCATACTGTAAACAGGCTCATAGTTGTTTAATGGAGCTTAGATTTAGACCTTATTTTAAAACGTTTCATGATGTGACAACATGAATTACTATCTATAGAGATTTTGTAGCTCTTTCTCCACCCGAAGCTTCGAGGTCCACGATCTCGATGTTATATATTTCGTTGTCCCACTATTCAATTTACCATGACTAGAAAAATAAAATATTACAGCTAAACAATAAAATCCTTTACACGTCTGTTCCAAATTCGGTCATATACACCCAAAGCCCGCCCTACACAAAATTTAATACAAATCACCCCACCAGAACGATATACACACCTTCACATAAAGAGTCAAATGCGAAAGCGGGTGTACCTTCTCCCTCGGTTTCGTTCCCGTACCCCCGGCCCAATCATCCGGTGGCCTGACATTGGTCGCCGAGTCAAGCCTGAATCCAGAAAACCGTTGAAGCAGTCTGACGAGGAAGAAGGTTGCCTCGTGGTACGCAAATTGTTGGCCAAGGCAAATACGCGGTCCTGCGTTGAAGGGGCAGAAGATGAATGGGTTTGGCGTTAGGTATTTATGAATCCTTTCATCAAGGAACCGGTCAGGGTCAAATTTGAGAGCTTTGAGTATTTTTAAAAATAAAGACAATCAGAAAAATGAATGTGTGATATCATACCATCTGGACCCCAAAGGTCAGTTCTACGATGAAGGTTGACGACACCGTACAAGCAACTTGACGAGAAGGTGTAAAGTATTTAGTAGTTATGGCTCAATCAATTCCACTTACGTAGTATTCGCTGGAATGTACAACGGCTGTTGGTTTCGAGGGGTGACGACAACAGGACGGGTGGACCGCCTAAAATACGACTTCAGATCGGTAAACAACAAAAGGAGAACCGGAGGTACCTGGAATTTACGGGACTATGCATAGCAAGGTAATTAAGTGCGTGATCCCATTGTAGTAATTACAGAACAACTCACACAGGTGGGTAAAGTCTGAGCACCTCTAAAAAAATATTATCAAGGTGGATCGGCCCTGGAAGAAAAACCATCACTTACCATTCAGGAAAGCTCGCATAAACCTCATTTCGCGCATATTATAGTACGTTGGCCTATTTATAGGACCCACCTTCTCAAACACCTCTTGGCGAAGACGGTTTTCAATGTCAGGGTGCTCGGTCAACATATACATCGAGAAAGTCAACAATGCTGCCGTCTATCAGCGAGTTGTCAAAAAAAAAAAAAAAAAAATCCTTGATCACGACAAAAGTAGCATACCGTATCCCGTCCCGCAACGAGAAGATTGATCAATTCATCTTTGATCATCTTCGAGTCATCCATTTGCCGCGCCAGATGCGACAGCAATGTCAGGTCTTCATCATCGATTACGTCACCCCTTTCCGCAGCTTTTAGATGACTTTCCCTGTTTGCCAGCGCTTCAAGCATTAGCGGTTCCGTAAAGTTGTCCATGGCTTTCCTCTCGGGCAATATCTTATCCTTCCAGAACTCCGCAAGCGGCCATTCGTCGACAAAAGCTGAACGGCCAGTAGTAAACGATTGACCTCGACCAAAAGCACGTGAAAAAACGTTGGAAGAGTGGTTTGTGAAAGTTGGTAGATTTTTGTGTTCAGCGTAAGGCGGGTATGGTATCCCAGCCGAAAGGGACCCGACATTGTGTCCAAATAGAAATTCGCTGGCTGAGTCTAACGTGAATCTCCTGACAAGGTCCTGAACGATGAGTGTTAGTTTAAAAGTTTTTGGGACATGAGGCGATCAGGGGGGATTCACCTGAAATTCGATGGGATACCCTTCCCCGAGTCTGGCTTTGCCAAGATCGAGGGAGATTTCAGAATTCTTGTCGTAGATGTCAAAGTCGCTGATTCGTTCACGAGTAAAGAATGGACGCATCATCGCACGATGGAATCTCGATAAATTTTAATAATGCAGGTTCCGATAGAACAGATGTCGCACTCACTTCCACATTTCGCCTATCCACGAGTGTTTGAATAAAACACATCCAGATTTACAAGCACACACCGTCAACGTTAAATACTCCGCTTCCAAGTAATGACCCAAATTGATCTCGGAATTGTGGCCCTTTGCCATTTGTGAGCTTTTAACTTGCTCTTTTGGCTGGCCAAAGACTTTTACCTTTTTCGAACGACTCGAATTGGGATGCAAGAATCGCCTGACACGGGTGAATACGACTTTGGGGGACAATTTCAATTGATTACCTTGATGAACTCTGGGTCATAAGTTACGACCTGATAATAATTTCGGGGATATTAGGACAGAAGGGGTTCTGTAACCGACTCACCGAACAACTTGTGAATCGAGAAATAGTGAAAGTATATCCGTAGCTTTTTGACCACCCAGCCATAAGATCCCCTTTAGATAGAAAAATACATAGGTAGGTTATGCAAGTGAATTTTGTGGACGATGGCAAACCTGGAAAACCGTCAAGGGCCGCCAAAGCCTTTTTTGCAACTGTGAAGCAAGATTCCTGGACATGAGGGGGAAGCACTGCACCAAGAGCTGTTGCAGCCCTTCTGTTAGTCAGATCGATATACCGGTTACGGATAAATGTTAAAGTTGGCCGAGCAAGGAGGGTCGCAACCGCCATTATCCATGTTGGAGTGGAGAGACCTAGATATTGCTTCCCGACTTTGATTGCGAGATAAACTGCAATTGGAGGAAGGAGAAAGAAATGCAAGCGGCTGTAGAAGTACAGTAGCCCTGGAGGATGTTCCATCACCGTGAGTGTTCGATGTTCAGGAAAAGCCTCTTTGCTGAAACAATGCCAACTTCGGATAATCTTACTGATTTGATGGCAACACGCGGGGAAATATGGACATACCGGTACGCTATTTCCGACGGGCGGATATATTGCCGATATTCGTTGCGCGCCTATATGTTAGGCTAGAGTTAAATCGCCCAAGTGCTTTGATTCCAAAGAAGGAACAGGCTGCAGTACGACAAAAACTTAAACCAAAACCTTTCATCCGATCACCCAGACTTTTTTCCCCAGTAGTCAACAAAGACCAATGCATAATAAAACTAATAAAGGTCCTGTATTTGATTTCTGCTGGGGGATCAGAACGAGTGAGAGGTGAATAGAACTAGCTACTGAGGAATATGTGAGCATGGGTTTGCAACGAAACATAGGGAATTGAGAGAGACTTTCGAAAAAAAATTACAAAGAAAAAAAAATATACTATGGGGATAATCCAGAGAGAGTAGTAGGTCAAAGCAAGAAACATCAAGGACAACATACATAACGACAGAAGACATCGAACAGATAGAAATTTAGGTTCCCATACGACTTCTAGGATGTTCAAATAGACCTTGGAGTAGTAGTCAGTCAACTGCGAACGCAGAAAGGAAGTTGAATGACCGTTGTTTGATTTGCTTGACGGGCCAGCTGTGAACGGACACCATGAGTGATGGACCCATCAGACAAGGGATATTGCAAACCATGATTCTGCGACATTGTCATCACACCTTCTTGACCATGCACCGCGCCAACGTCGTCTTCCTCACCTCCGCTTTGATAACCCATTGCGCCTGTCGGGGTTTGGTCTCCATTACCATTCCCTACACCTCCGAGGCCACCACTTTTTCCTGGCGGTCTCCCTTCCACCCTCCTCACAAATTCTCCCCAACAAGCTCGCTCGTCGGATCCCAAAGCCTCAAACTGCTCCTTTATGTTATCATTTGCCTTCCTCCAGACGGCTCGATGACGACACACAGTTGACTTGACATATCTAGATCCGAACACACGTTCGAACGCTTGTCGTTGAGTCATACCACCTGAAGATGCAGTATGTGCGATGAGAAGGTCCATGGTATGGAACCCCGATGAGATTTCTGAGACGGTGTAATCGTTTGGCCAACGTTTGAGAGGTGGGTGAGGGTGATATGGGATGGGCATGGAGTGTGAAGGTCGGGAGAGAAGGTGCTGAGGAAGTGCGATGGGACTTGTGCTGGTATTTGTTTCGGTGGGCGAGTCTTGTTGGTGTGATTGGGAGGGGAAATACATGTTCTGTACGATGAACATGTCGTCGTTGCCATTTCCGGCAGATTGAGGGGGCACAACTTCTTCTGGAGTGGAGACGATAGTGGAAGGACTGGGATGAGTCATGTAATACCCGTTCATGAGCTGTATTTTCGGGCTAACGTCATGGATCTCGGAAGTGGGACTAGTTGGGTTATGTGGGCGTTTATTCTGTGAGGCAATCGTGTCATTGATTGACAAGGGGCGGGTTGGAGAGGACGAAACAGAAGTCCCGGCAGAGGAACGCCTTTGGTTTTGCATGTCCATACTGCCCCTTTGGAGATGTAGTTCTTCATGGAGGAAGAGGCATTCTGCATCGAGGAGAGGCTCGGTGAGCCGGCGCCTAATCTTGTATAGAAGCCTTTGGTGAGTGTCGACGATGCGAACGACAGAGATGGTCTGCTGTTCCCAGTGGCACGAGGATGGGATCCAGGTGTCGAGGAAGGATGAAGGTGAGAGACCCAGATCGCTGACAAGATCAGTGCACTGGGAAAGCTGAAAGTAGGGAAAAGTGGGGAGGAGCTGGTTGAGCCGTATCGGGTCAGCATTTGCCTAATGGAAAAAAGAAAAGTGAGTTGGAGGAGGACATGCGGTGATTTTGCGGAGCATGGAGCTGAGCGCTTGCGGTAATGGCAAAGGGAGGGACCTACCTGGTACCATATGACAATAGTCACAGATCGACTCCTGAATTCTTCCATTTGTCTCCTTATTATATCCTGGAGGGACATCAGAAATCGAGTCAAATGGGTTTAAAAGGCTGTATTAAAATCAGGACTCACATCGTCTGGCGATAAGGGCTGCTGGACATTGTGATGGTCATTTCCGTTGGTGGTCATCAAACTGGGGTTTGAATGGAGGGTGTTCATGAAGTTATCCATGGCCTGATGAGTTTCATCCCAGGACCAGACAGACAGAGTACAGTACTATGCTCGCAATCGCAACTATGAGATATGTCAGATCATAACATACATGGGCCCCGCATATGTTGCTCACTGGCAGGGAGGGACGGATGGTCTCCGATCTTGGACGATGGTACACCGCACTGAGAGAAACGGGGGAAAGAGACCTCGGAGAGTTTCGGAAGTCCTTCCTATTTGTGGACCATCTGCTTTCAACAGCAGCAAACAACAGCGCGCATCGTTGAAAACCACAATGTCGACGACAGTGCCTGTGATGCCAGGCAATGCTGAAGACCTGAACCCATTGTCCGCTTTGAGCCCCGTCAAGTCTGAAGAGGGCCCCCATTCTCTGGAGCCCCTCCCCCCGCCGAGTGAATACGACCTGCTCTCCAAACATGTTCTCGACCACCCCCACGATCACGATGCATGGAGGCGATTCGTCGACGTCGCTGAAGAATCGGGTGACATCGACAAAATATCTGCCGCCTACGATGCCCTTTTGAAGCAATTTCCTAATACCGTATGTCTGCCACCCGTTGACACGCCTGTTTGACATGTTCGAAATGTTTATTTTTTTTTCCTTTTCCCCGACGCGTCTGCAGGCCCAAGCCCAGATTCAATACATCAGCCATTTCACAACTGATGAGTCCATGTTTGAAAGAGTTGAAGTCTTGTTCAACAAGTTCCTCAAGAGCTCACCCTGCCTCGACCTTTGGAGTTTCTACTTGTCTTTTGTGCGGTATGGCCTCTCACTACTCGTGTTTCCCCTGCTCCGGCCCTGATAGGATATCCCAGACGTTTGAATTCGGCTCCATCTCAGCGCGAAATTGTAAGAAAGTCTTATGAATTTGCACTAAATCATATAGGACAAGACAAGGAGAGCGGCCACATCTGGCAAGACTACATCCAGTTGATCAAATCCGGGGATGTAAGTCTGTCCACAACCATACTCTCCGTGCTTTTCGGCTCAACGCTATCAGGCGTCAACAACTTGGGAACAGCAACAGAAAATGGATGCCCTTCGCAAAGTCTACCACCGCGCAGTACAAATCCCTCTCGACAACGTTGAACGCCTTTGGCAAGATTTGGAGACTTTTGAGACTAATCTCAACAAAATCACCGCAAAAAAGTTTATGGCCGACCTCTCCCCATCCCATATGCAAGCGCGTACAGTACTTCGCCAACTCAGTAATCATCTATCTTCCCTATACCTTCCCGGTCCCCCAGATGAGATGATCCTTCCATCACTACCAAAATTCGATGCTCCCGATCGTGCATCGGTTGGTAAATGGAAGATATATCTCAAATGGGAAGAGGGTAACCCATTGGAAGTCGAAGAAAAGGAAAAAGCCACCTTGATCAACCGAGTAATGGGCGTTTATCGTAAAGCAGTGGTTCGAATGAGATACTACACCGAAATTTGGTAAATAATTCCTTTTGGTGCGGATACAGCCGATAATTTAACGTTTTTAGGTTCATGGCCTATACCTGGGCCAGTTCGATTGGGAAGCATGATGAAGCATTCGGATTCTTAAAGGCTGGATTGGAGGCAAATCCTTCTAGGTTTTCTTTCCTTCAACATCCTTCGCATATATTTGCTTAATCTCCGTCTAGTTACCTCCTCAACTTCTCCTACGCCGAGTGTCTCGAAGTCAAAAAAGAGCTTCCCGAGATTCATGCAACATATGACAAATTCCTTAACCTTTTACGTGCCAACCTCGAGGAGCTAGAGCGGCAAACCAACCTATCCACTGCCAACGGTGATGCCCCTGCCGACCCCGCCAACCCTCCCAATGGCGCTGAACCAAATTCCCAAAACACATCGTTCGGTAGTCAAACCTCGGAAGATAAGCCCCCACAGATTACAGAGCTGCAAAAACAGAGAACGGAGTATGGCCTCGTTTGGATTATGTACATGCGATTCGCAAGGCGCGCAGAAGGCGTCAAGTCGTCTCGAATGGTCTTCTCGAAGGCCAGGAGGGATCGATGGACGCCTTGGGAAGCGTACGAAGCGGACGGTACGTTTTAGTTCTGTTTCTATTCCCTTTTACTTATCTTCAACCAGCTCTGATGGAATATCATTCCTCTGACGACAAGGGCATCCCCGGCAGAATTTTTGAAAAAGGACTCGAACTATTCGGCGATGAGATCGATTATGTTCAACGTTACCTAGGCTTCCTCATCTCGATTAATGATATTAACAGTGCGTTCATACCTGCCCTTTGATGATTACTTAACAAGCCTTCTTCTGTAGATGCCCGGGCCTTATTCGAGCGTGTTATCGGGAATTTCCCTCCTGAACGTGCACGCCCTCTATGGGAACGTTGGGCTCGTTATGAATACCAATACGGTGATCTCGAGGCCGCATTGAAGTTGGAAAAGCGGATGGCAGAAGTCTATCCAGTTGGTATGTATTTTCCATTCCCTACTTTCCCTTCTTCACTGAAAGGCCATTACCAAGACACGCCTATCAAACGTCTGGCCCAAAGGCACATTTACCTCGGAACAGACGCGATAGCAGATCGCGACCTCGGTGTTGCCTTTGCTCGCCGATCATCCGCCAATGGGGTTGGTCGAAACGAAACTGCACAATCCGCACTTCCATCCTCACAAAATTCTGCCCCTACATCCTCCCAAAAACGTCCTGCTTCTCCAGACTTTCGGAAACGAGAAGATGGACGTGCGGGTGATTATGGTGGAGGAAATAAGCGGGTACGGGCAATGTCTCCTCCGCCAGGCAGAGGTCCGGATAGGGATCGTGATGCTAGATGGGAAGGACCCACCAGGAGAAGGTTCTCACCACCACCTCCGCCTTCTGGTCGAGGAGGACGAGATCTTCCTCCTAGAAGCCACGATAGGGAGGAAGAGAAACCGCGGCCTGCTCTGCCTTCTATTCTTACCTGGTTCCTTGGTGAACTTCCTAATCCATCCTCATTTGACGGTATGTATTCCTATAGGGATCACATTCCATAAAATTCATTTCTCACAAACTTCTCCAGGTCCAGTATTCCGCACAGACGATCTCATGAATCTCTTCCGCAATGCCGTTATACCCAGCTCCAACCGATCGAAATCTCCTCCTCCTCCACCACCGCCCCCTCGAAGTGGTGCCTATTCAAATTTGGCCGATGACATGCAGTATACTGATGTTGTGCTGACAGGTCGCCCACCCCCAGATTACGGTCCCTATCAAGGACCTAACAGCGCTCCCCGACGCCGCTACTAGCCCCTAAACCCGGGACCATACTGTGTTCTGCACGCATGCCTTCTCTTTTTTTTTTTTTCTTTTTTCGTGGCATCGTAGTTCAATATATTTTTTACTTCTTAAAAAAAAAAGTAGCTTGTCAAAGTCTACTAAAATATGTTCCTTCTCTTGCATCATACATTTGTATTGATATTACTTTAAGATCCTTATTCATTCTCTGCCATACTAATTTTTCTTCGCTTGACGCATTAGCTGAAATAAAATGGATTGCTTATCTGATGATCCGGCATGTGTATCAGAAATATCTAGTAAACTCCCCTGCGCCGGATCTAGACGAGATTCCATTCATATACTCGATATCAATCCGGTATGATTAGTTACAAGTAATTAGGATTAGAATGACGATCAGCTGCAACTTCAGAATTGGTGTACCGAGTGCTCAGTGCACGGTCTTGGCCTTCTCGTGAAACGACTTGGGACAGATACTTCTGTCAGAAAACCAAATTCAATTCGTAATGTACAAAAGTGGAAAGATATCAGACGTGACCCTTACAATTCCAAAACCTAAATGATACCCATGGCAACATCCGGAAAAATATCCTCTGCCACCCCCTCGACTTTTGGCAACTTGACGCCAAAAAAATTCTCATATGCAACACTGTGTTGTACCGCAGCGATCCCGATGAATTGCTCTTCGTTTGATGGAATCGGAAGGGTAGGACCCTCGAAAAGGGTGCTCTGCAAGGGACTGTAGACGATGCCCGATTTGTTGGCAGTGATCTTTGCAAGATCAATCTTTTGCTCGATGCCAGGGATCGGCTCGTTACCGTAGATCCTGCGAATCCTGTCAAGGTACAAGGACTGATTATCATCCGTGCTCCACCCATTCGGCACCACATCCAACAAGTTGGCGATATTGGTATTCCAAACTTCATACCCAGATCCATCAGTCGTCGGGAACCTCTCTGCGAAAGCATTGGCGAATTGGTCGTTTCCAGGTGAAGCACCCGCAATAGGGTAGTTCAGAATTTCGTCGGCTTCTGTGAATACGTCTGCGTCTGGCTGCACAAGCCTGAGGGCGAGCGTGGGCGAAAGTGTCCCCCCGAGGCTTAAACCAGTGAATATGAACTGCGATCCAGACCCACGTGGGGCGTTCTTCAGAAACGCAGGGAGCGTCTGCCAGGCCCCTTCAGCACCAGCAGGAGCGGGGTACGACTCGAGGGTGTGTACACCCATCGCCGTGCCCAATGCGATCCAGGTTCCCAAACCCAAGGTTTGAACCAAACTCGGAACGGGAGGGGCACCAGCGGCCCACGTTGTGAAATCGACAAGAGGAATGACCCCGGCATTGTTGACTACGGTGTTGTAGATCGTGGCGGAGCCGGCAACAGAAATCACATATATGTGCTCGTTGGTGTGGGTCAACTTTTTTGCGACAAACCAGACGTGATCGGGACCTGATATGTTGTTGGGGTCGCTTTTCCACACTACTGGTCCCCAGACGATCTCCCATCCGACAATACTGACGGCGATACTGACGGCGATGCGCGCAATGAATTCGAGGTTCTTGACGGTGTTCACCTCCGCTCGGATCACATTCGAGAAGACCCCAAGCAGGAAGACTTGTTGATGGAAGTTCATCGATATCCAGGTTCCATCCCCTTCGTCAGGTTCAGGACTGCCGAATAGAGTACCTAGAAGAAAAAGGGGTTAACACAAAAGTGGGCGATGACGGTTTCAGGACGCATACCTTCAAACTGGAAACAACGTCGTTGAGTGACATGTTAAAAAAAAATTCGATCAGCAATTAACATACCTGTGGATCCGCAATGGCACCTTCGGCAGCATCATCCGAGTAGAACTTGATCATAAGCTTCCCCTCAGTGACCAACATCGCCACTGAGTAGTTCCCTTCGGGTAACACATAGTACTCCAACTGTCCTTCACTGGTTCCTATCGATAATGTCAGTACAGAATTACTCGAAAAAATAATCCGTACCGGTAAGCTGTGCATTGTTCAATTTTCCAACAAAAGTGCTAACAACTTTAGGTGGATCGCTAATGTCTTTTACTTCGACTTTGACATTGTTGCCTTGAAAAGTGGCGGTGGCGGATAAGAGTACCATTGCTCTTTACGATGAGGTGTCTGTAATTCAACTACGTTTATATAAGTTTCGCATATTTCCAGGGTTATCTCACCTGGCAGGTTTAATGTTCACTCTGGGCCTGACTGGCAGACAAAATTGAAACCCATGACCATGTCCGTTGTCTTCTTGCTACTCAAACCTTGATAAACGGACATTGTGAGGATGGGTTTTCGGGGCTGTCGGCCTTGCAATTGGCTCAGTTCGATGTGTCCCAGGTATTATGTGGAAATCCATACCGTAGGAACCATCCCACCCGAAATTGAATCCTCTGTAGCCAACTTGAAATAATGTGGTCATATGCGTCGCGCAATCGCTGGTTCAACATGATAGAGAAAGACAGGCAGTTGTTAAAGCCGAAGGATGGATTGTGGAAGCCTGAGCCTCTAGTAAGTACGAAATTGATGAAGACGAGATTAGAATTAGAATTAGAACGAGGGACCAGAAAAAGCCTGCATGATTGCAGTTATCTGCTCGACTCGGAACTTATCAGACGCCGTGGCCCTGTAAACTCTACGATACTGCCTTGTTCCACAGGATAGCTGCGGCTTATTAATGTCAATAATGTGTCAGAGACATCCAGGCTCAGGGATATCTAGGAAACACGTACTTTGCACTAAGCCACATATTGCCACGCAGCGATAATATGCTGCCGCTAGTTCGCAGTATCTATATCAACACGAACATTTTCGTCATAGACAGCGGGGACATCTCCTCTGAAAATATCAGAAAGGAGAATACACATCAGTGTCGCCGTATTGGACCAACTTTCAGCAGACCGGATCCTAACCACCGTCCTTGCGGCTGAGTGAGTACTACGGCAGGGCAGGGATTTCCACAACTCGATAGTGATGTTTGGGCGATCAGTATTAAGCTATACCTGAATATTTCATAATGAGTGGAAACGAAGGACAGATAAGAAAGTTGGTAACCTGAGGAAAGAATTCAAATCCACAACCTTAGCCTACTATAGTAGCATCAACTCTTAGTTGCTTCAGACCTTCGGAGTCCCCAACCTCAAAAACCACACTCGGAGGGAGACTCGGGAGTTGTCAGTCGGACACCAAAATCTGCTTGTTTCCTCTTGTTTCGATCATCCGCTTGATATACTTGAAGCTTGAGGAAGAAAGGCCCCCGGGCCGGTCTCAGATTTCGTCAATTGATCAATCATCAAACGTATCTGTTTTTCCGATGCGAGAACATTCTGGAGGGCACGATTTGCCTGGTCCCGTTTATTAGGAAGCCAGCCGGGTCTGGGACCTCGCCTTTATGCGCGGTATGCACAACACGTACTATCTAACAATAAAATTATAAGCTAAATCACGTTGACAAATGAAATGAGGAAATCATAGGGCTACATGATTGTGAACGGGATACCAGTAAGGCACTTCAAACGAATAGGACTGGTTTTAAGATGAAACAAATATTAACGATCTGAATCGCAGCATCTCCAGTCTCCATTTTGAACAACTTGAGGGGTAGTAGCGACAATAAGAAACTTTCTTGTGGGACATGACTTGTATGTGGTAATTAACGACTCGAAAAGTTCATACGAAACGATCTAATTCTTTACCTCAAGGATTTTTCTTCAACCTTCAGGAATGAAAGGTATAATAACATCGAGGAGTGAGAATCATGATCTATCATCATCCCTCACACATGTGGGGCCTTAATATTTTAATTATTAAGGCCACTCACGACCCTAGGCCTCATGACATGAGTAATGAGAAGGCCGGCGTATACAAAAGTAAGTGGTACTACGTTTTGTATTTTGTATAGTCAATATTCTGAAACTTGAATTCTACTCAGACCCTCGCTTCATCCTGCTTAATTTAAAGCGCTTGGGATGCCGATCTATCTCCTATGTATATCCAGGTTGCACCGTCGCAGCTTTGAAAACCTGGATCGACACCATTTTTGGCCGTGTAATCCGGGAGTTCCCAAGTCAACATTTATTGTCCTTCGAGCGATGCCACACACAGGAACGGACTCCATGAACGAAAAGACGACCGTCAGAAAACCAAACACAATTCATAATGTACAACAAAATACAAGACTTCAAATGAAAAGATAACGGTTTCTTCGAGTTCCACATCTAAATGATGCCCGTAACGTTGGGGAAAATATCCTCTGCCACCCCCTTGACTTTTGGCAACATAATGCCAAAATAATTCTCATATGCTGTACTGTGCTGCACAACAACGTTACCGAGGAATTGCTCTTCGGTTGTCGGAATCGGAAGGGTAGGGCCGCTGAAAAGGGTGCTCTGCAAGGGAATGTAGACGATGCCCGATTTGTTGGCAGTGATCTTTGCGAGATCAACCTTCTGCTCGATGCCTGTGATCGGTTCGTTACCGTAGATCCTGCGAATCCTGTCAAGGTACAAGGACTGATCGTCACCCGTGCTCCACGCATTTGTTGCCACATCCAACAAGTTGGCGATATTGGTATTCCAAACCTGATACCCCGAACCTTCGCTCTTGGGGAACTTCCCTGCAAAAGCATTGGCAAATTGGACATTTCCAGGTGAAGCACCCGCGATAGGGTAGGTTAGAATTTTGTCGGCATCTGTGAATACGTTTGCGTCTGGCTGCACAAGCCTGAGGGCGAGCGTGGGCGAAAGTGTCCCCCCAAGGCTGAAACCGGTGAATATGAACTGCGATCCAGACCCACGTGGGGCGTTCTTCAGGAATGCAGGGAGCGTCTGCCCAGCCCCTTCAGCACCAGCAGGAGCGGGGTACGATTCGAGAGTGTGTACACCCATCGCCGTGCCCAATGCGACGCAGGTTCCTAAACCCAAGGACGGAAAACTCGGAACGGGAGGGGCACCAGCGGCCCACGTTGTGAAATCGACGAGAGGAATGATCCCGGCATTGTTGACTACAGTATTGTAGATCGTGGCGGAGCCGGCAACAGAAATCACATATATGTGCTCGTTGGTGTGGGTCAACTTTTTTGCGACAAACCAGACGTGATCGGGACCTGATATGTTGTTGGGGTCGTTTTTCCACACTACCGGTCCCCAGACGATCTCCCATCCAACAATACTGACGGCCATATTGACAGCCATGCGCGCAATGAATTCGAGGTTCTTAGCGGTGTTCACCTCCGCTCGGATCACATTTGAGAAGATCGAAAGCAGGAAGACTTGTTGATGGAAGTTCATCGATATCCAGGTTCCACCCCCATTATCTGGTTCAGGACTGCCGAATAGAGTACCTAGAAGGAAAAGGGTTAATTGATATCATAAGAGTCAGTGTCAGGACACTCACCCTTAAACTGGAAACAACGTCTTTAGTCCCATGTTAAAACGTTTTCAATTGGACATACCTGTGGATCCGCAGGGCCAACTTGGGCAGCACTCTCTGAGAAGAAATCGACCACAAGCTTCCCCTCGATGACCGACAGCACCACTGAGTGGTTCCCTTCGGGTAACACATAGTACTCCAACTGTCCTTCACTGATTCCTGTCGATAATGTCAGTTATCCATGTAAAATTACTCGAGAAAAGGATCCGTACCAGTAAGTGCATTGTTCAAATTTCCAACGAACGTACTAACAACTTTAGGTGGATCGCTAATGTCTCTTACTTCGACTTTGACGTCCTTGCCCTGAAAAGTAGCGGTGGCGGATAAGAGTACCATTGTTCTTTACGATGAGGTGTCTGTAATTCAACTACGTTTATATAAGTTTCGCATATTTCCA
>Ga0307517_10002372_pt1 | contig 30326 bp, 19 predicted proteins | sample 23_EM_MG_FD_194515 | JGI IMG/M metagenome (GOLD analysis project Ga0307517, IMG submission 194515) | Populus trichocarpa ectomycorrhiza microbial communities from riparian zone in the Pacific Northwest, United States - 23_EM | ecosystem: Host-associated > Plants > Roots > Unclassified | place... | reverse complement strand
CATTTAGCACACCATTCAAAAATGCAGATTTAACATCCAACTGAAATATATACCAATTGTTTTGTGCTGCTAGAGCAAGCAGGAGCTTCATTGTTTCATGTCTGGAAACTGGAGCAAAAGTTTCTGTGAAGTCGATCCCTGCCTCTTGTGAATATCCTTTCACTGCAAGTCTGGTTTTATGCTTGTTGATCTTATCATCTGCATTTAATTTTGTTTTGAAAATCCATTTCACTCCAATTACCTTCTTGTGAGTTGGTCTGTCAACTAGCATCCATGTTTGATTCTTGTCTATCATTGCCAGCTCCTCCTTCATTGATGCTATCCAAACTTGAGAGTTCATGGCTTCTTTAACATCTATAGGTTCTGCCTCAGCTACATTGCACCTGCTATAAATATCTGATAGAGATCTTGTCCCCTTTACTGGTTGATCATCAATATTCTCTGCAGCATCCCACTCAGTTTGTTGCTCAATATTTTCTGCAGCATCCATTTGTTGATCAATCATTTTTGCAGCATCCAACTCATCTTGTTGCATCTGTTTTGATCCTTCACCTGATGAATTTTTCCAGTCCCAAGTAGCATTTTCTACAACTTTGACATCTCTAGCAACCACAACTTTGTTAAAATTCAGATCATAAATTTTATAAGCCTTAGATGTTGTACTATAGCCTATAAGAATCCCTATATCAGCCTTTTGATCAAGTTTTCTTCTTTTAACTTCAGGTTTCAAAACATAACAAATACTGCCAAACACCTTTAAATGATCAATATTGGGTTTAAAACCATACCAGAGTTCATAAGGAGTTTTATCTGCTAAAACTCATGAAGCCATTCGGTTTATAAGATATGAAGCTGTGTTTACTGCCTCTGCCCAAAAATTCAATGGTAGCTTCTTCTCATATAGCAAACATCTTGCCATCTCCATCAATGTTCTGTTTCTTCTTTCACTTACACCATTCTGTTGTGGTGTGTAGGGAACAGTCAGCTGGTGTTTGATCCCTTCTTTAGCCAGGTATGCTTCAAATTGTCGAGAGGTATACTCTCCTCCATTGTCAGATCTCAATATCTTCAATTTGTTTCATGTTTCTAGTTCAACTGCTTTTTTGAACTTAACAAACTCAGCAAACACATCAGATTTGGATTTTAGGAAGTAAACCCAGCAATACCTACTAAAATCATCATTAAATAGAAGAAAATACTTTGAACCATTTAATGATTCATTATGCATCGGTCCACACACATCTGTGTGTACAAGCTGGAGTTTTGACAATGCTTTATATGCATTGTTAAGAAAAACAACTTTAGTTTGTTTTCCCAACTGACAAGCTTCACAAATAATCTGATGTTCTTGAATATCTGGTAACCCGTGAGTCATCTGCTGGTCAGCCATTTTCTTTAGAGTTGCATAATTGAAGTGTCCCAACCGTTTGTGCCAAAGAACAAATTCATTGTTCTCATAAGTATTAGCACTCAAACAAACTTCATTCCAATTAACATTAAAACTTCGGTTCATCATTTTTGCAGAAAGCAAAAGTACTCCATTTTTATCTTTAATGTCACACACTCCATCATTAAAGAATATTGAATAACCAGATTCAATCAATTGTCCCACAATAACTAGATTCTGGTTGATCCTAGGCACATAAAGAACATTTTTAAGAGTTTTTGTACCTGACAATGTTTCTACTTCAATTGCTCTTTTTCCTTCAACCTTCACAAAGTCTCCATTGCCAATTCTGACTTTAGATAGATAGTTTTTATCCAAGTCTCTGAATAAGTTTAAGTCTGCTGTCATATGGTTAGTGCAACCGCTATCAATGAGTCATGATGAGTCCTTTGCCTCTGCTGAGTTACACATGTCCTGTATTGTGACCATGAATAAAAGATCTTCTTTGACTTCTGAACAATCGGCTACTTGAGCTTGTTTTTCAGTTTTTGCTTTATTTTTGCAGAATCTTTGGATGTGACCAGATTGCTTGCAGTTTCGGCATTGAGCATTCTTGAGCCAACACTAGGCTTCAAGATAATTAGTTTTCTGACAGTATTTGCAAGCAGGAAAATGCTTTTTCTTCTCTTTCCCTCTAGTGAAGCTGTTATTGTTGTTCTGTTGCCAGTTAGTAGATTTTCTGCCTCTCCCTTTTTCTCTTTTTCCTTCTTGATTATTTCTGAAAATATTCTTAGCCCGATTCTTCTCCTTGTAAACTGCAACAAGTGCTCCTTCGCTTTATCCTTCTTGTCTATAAGCTTGCCTTTGCTCCACAGCTTGCAATGCATTTACCAGTTCAGTTCTTGCATGCTCATTTCAGAAAAATCTTTAGAATCTTCTAAAGAACAAATTTTATATTAAAATTTTTATGGCAAACTTACCAGGACTTTAGCAGGTCACAGCTGCCTTGTTGAAGAAGCGAGAAAATATATCGTGCTTTCCATTCTCCTTCGCCTGAAGTCCCGGCATTCGACCCCTAGAAAATAGAAAGACAAGGCACGTGATAGTCTTGAAACTTTTATCACCATCTATGCTTTTAGCTGTTTACTTGCAGAAAAAAGTGTGTGAAGCACATGCATGGTGCCTTTTCTTTTCTTTTTCTTTTCATGTTCAGATAGTTGAGAAATAGCAAGAGAGACATGCTTTGTGTAAGTTTGTTAGGCTGTAATGTAATGAAGAAAATGTCAATCAATTCTCTGTGATTGCGAATAATCTATGTTCCCTTGCATTGTAAGAAACTTTACATCATGGTACAATTCACAGCCGGCCTAAGATGAATAATTAAGAGTATTCAGCAAAGTTATAAATGAGAACTTAATTTTAAATGTTTTAAAAATATTTTTATTATTTTTATGTATTTCTAACAAGTAAGACCTTGGATAATTTTTATTTTGTATTTGAAGTCTTTTGTTAAATACATGTAATTTTTATTTTACATATACTTGAAGCCTTTTTGTTAAGTGGGGGCCTTGAGTTATTGCCCACGTGGCCGTTATCTTAAGCCGGCTCTGTGTTCCATATCAATTTTATCTTCAAACATTTCATGTGATCATTGTGGTCTGCCTGCTTTGGTTGTGGAGCTAGTGGTTTTCATGTCTCTATTAGAACATTAAGTTTGATGCTATGTTTTTCCAGGAACTGAGGGTTATACCAGGTATATCAAAGTCTACGCATCATGTTTGCGCAGAAATGATGATAAATCTGAGCAGTGGGATACACTTGGTGCCACATAAAATTTATCAACACTCGTTATTCTTTTCCCAGATAGAATGTACAGCAAGGGATCGGCGATAAGGTATTGACAAGTTCAAGGCTGTCTTTCAGACGAAGGGCTGCAAAATCAAATGAGCTTACAGCACGAAAATATCTATCACCTATGCTTTTTGATCCATTATGCTTAACAAGTAAACATATGCTACTGTAGAGCTGACTTTCTCTTTTGCTCCTACGTCTTTGATTACGTTGCCCAAAGCTGCGGAGTCGGAATGAATCTCCCTTCTTTTCTTTGTCCCGTAGAAATTCAGAATTGATCTCCACAAGTTGGAGAAAATGAAGAAGACAACTTTGTTTGAAATGGAAACTAGAGCAGGACTTCAATGGCCTTGCAAGTAATGGAGGTCACAGTCCAGGAGAAGCCGAACATGACTCTTCAGACTTTTATTTAGCGGTACAGGTAGAAAAGGACTGATCGAATTTGGGAGGAGGGGTGTTCTTTTTTGCTGAGCGATTGACATTTTCAATATTATGGTCTACAATGATATGCCAATGATTAGTAAAGGAAAATACTCTCAACAGAAGGTGCTCAATGCAAGCAGATGGCACTGAATTCTCTGTGAATTTCTCAGTTTCAATTTTGTGCATGTTGTGGATATTGCCATTTTAAAAGTAGAGTCTCGACTTCCAAGTCTCTGTCTCACCAAAGGCTATTCTTTTTCTATTTCTTGCTCGCTGGAAAAGCGATTCTCTCATCCTCTCTCTTTTTCCTTTGTTCTTGCAATCTTCTTCCTCCAGGATCACCCTCTTTTCAAAAACAAGTTTATCCAAGTGAAAGGATTGGAATTCACTGTTATGAAATGCTTAGAACATGGTTCCTTATCAAGTTTCCTGGTGGAGTGAACTTCAAGGTAGTATCAAAGTGCAAAGCAAAAGGCAGCATAAGATCCTTTTATGCATCGTATAGCTGATCTGGCATCATTCATTTGAACAGGAGAGTCCAGATTTTCTATTTAAGAAAAGTTCTAACATCTTTCATAAGCAAGAAAAGAAATCCAAGTGCTAGAGTCCTACAAGGCAAGAAGTTCCTATACAAAGAGAGTGATGGCTAGGTATGGTCACGCGTATAGGGGCTATTCCACCAACAGTACACCAAGCTCTGATGATTTTTGGAGCAAAAAAGGCCATGCTTCTGATCACGTGTGCCGACCGGTCATCATTGATGCTGAGGGGAGGAAAATGCCTATCATTTTCTATGGCGCTGATAAGAATGCAGATCACTATGTTACAAAAACTGAGACGATTTTTCAACAGCATGTTCATTCACCTCTGGAGTCTGAATACAAGCAAAGCACTCGCTTGACAGAGGATCCTTATGGAGCAGAGGATAAGTTCCGTAGACCTATGGCTTCAGTTAATAGTCGCCCACAAAATGTTGAGGAATCCATCACCAAAGTGCAAACTGATGCTAGCCCACCCAAGATTGCCCCTTGGGATGCTTCATACTGGCGCCAGGCCCCTAAATCCACAGGCTATGAAGGCTACGATGAGCGCAACGTTTTCCACAACAAAGACTTGCTAAAGCCCAGCAGTAATGCGCCTCGAAATGACAGCTATGATGATTATTACCGCAAACAAGGTAGCAACAAGGAAACGACAATGATCACTAGTGGTGGGTGGGCAAGGCCAGCTCATTCAACATCCACTGCAGAAGTTGCAAAACCTTCTGCCACTACCTCTCCTCCTCGATCCCGCTATAGACAACCAGCCTATACAGAAACTATGGACAGCAAGGAAGCTGCTAGGCGCTATGGAACCAGGCCATCCACAAGAGAAGATAGTTACACATCAACCATTGACAGCAGAGAGGCTGCAAGGAAATATAATGGCTCAGGAGTGTGAGTCCAGTCCCAGAATGATTAACCATGTCTATGTGCAATTACACAGGCCTTCCTGAGCCGACTTCACAAGTTTCTTGGGGCTTATTATCTACTCTACAAGTGTCTATTTTCCCTTTCATTTACCTATTATAACTATCTGGTGTTGCAGTTAAGTTGTCCTAGACATATGTTTGATGTTTCCTATATTACTACTTCAATAAGATTTCTCTGTAAGCAGTTGCAATATTAATATAGAATTTCTTGTTTTATTTAAAGGGTCTATAGCCATGATTTTGCTGTCAAACATATAACAAAATAGTATCAAATTACTTTTTGCAGCTTCAAGTATTGTAAGAAAGAAATCAGGAGAGAACCAGCCTGATTGCTTGCTTTAAGGGCAACCACTTTGTTGCCAGGTGGTAAAGGGCAGAGCAGTTCACTGTCTTACACTTTGGTTAGGTTAGATCATAACTAGACCAGTACCTTTTGAAAAAGGAAATCAGTATATATTCTTTTCCTTCCTCTATCATCTTCTTCTTTCCACCTTTCACTGGTATTGACCTACAAGTAAACCTCATCCAATCTTTTGAACTCTTTATGTGATGAACTCTTCTTTTTTAGTTTTTATCCTTAATCTCTCTCCTAAGTCCTAACGAGCCTGAGATTTGATTTTCAAGTCTTCAAATACAATGCCAGATAAGCTGCCAGCTAAACTACTTGGCACTAACTGGAGTCCTTGCCATTAGTAGTTAGTGTTTAAAGTTATGGTTAGCTTAAAAGCATCTCTAATCATTTCGCAACACAACATCAAACAGAACCTTAGTAGTTAGTGTCCTTCTATAGTTTGCTATGCAAATTACAATGACTCAATTAAGTAAAAGAAACACAAACCAGTTTAGTTTTTATCCTTAATCTCTCTCTTAAGTCCTAACTAGCCAAAGTGAAATAATATCTCAAAGTTATTTAGTATCAGTTTGAGACTTCTTACAAGGCATTGAGCACCCTAACCAAAAAAAAATATTTTATAAAATTTATTTATTTATTTTATTAATATGGGTGTCCGGATCAACTTGTGTGCACCTCGACTAATCCCACAAACCCTGAAGTTAATGACCATATAAGCTTTTAGTGACCATTATATTAATAACCATATAGCTCGAATTTGTTTTATAAAATTTAATAACATGAAAAGGTGTCACATCATGCATATATAAAGACATAGTTGTTAGTCTAGAATCATTAGAGATTAAGATAACATTACTCGACTATAAGCAATATTAACGGGAAAAAATGTAAAATATGCATTAAGGGAAGAAAAGGACTGATTTTTTTATCGTAAAAAGGAAGATTATCCAAGGTAACTAATTAAAACATTACATGGTTAAAAAAAAATTACAAGAACATTAAGAAAAGAAAATTAAAATAACATAATTTTCTAAACCTTTATAAATTAACAAAGCAAGTCTCAAGTAGAAAAATCAAGTTAACAATTGAACTAAAAGAGAAGGCAAAGGAAGAAAACCACAACATAAAATTAGCAAACAGCAAGAATTGAACCTGCGAGGTCAAAAGCACAAAAATCTCAAGCATGTCTACCTAGCCACTCAATTGCATGGACTTGTTGATTGTCTATGTCCAATTTCAAAATATATATTTTTTTTTTAAATGACCAGTCACCTTTAATCCAAAATCTAGCCACACAAAGGGATGATATTAAAAAAAATTAAGAAAATGATTAAAAAACAAATAAAAAACAATCAAAAGAAAGAAAAATAAATTTGATATAAAATTAAATGAAATAAAATATTGAAGGATAAAATTTTAAAAAAAATAGCAATCAAAATAATGATGACCAAATTGGATATAAAAATTAAATGAAATCAAATGTTGAGAAATGAAATTGATAAATAAAATTAATTTTAAAAAGTATTAGAAGCAAAACAAATATCAATTAAAAAAATAATAACTAAAATTGATACAAATATAAACTAATATAACACATTTAATTTTTGAAATGGCAAATATGAAACCTGAGACGGTGAGAAAGAAAAAAAAAAGAAAAAAATAGTTTATTAAAACTGTATCATTAATATTTTTTTAATACATGTTTTATATTTGCCCCTGAATTAATATGATAATAATTAATGAATTCTTGTGAAAAATTTGTGTTATTTTTAATAGCTAATTCAATGGTTTTTTTATGAAAGAATAAATTTATTATTATATTGTAGCAATACAGAGCGCAATGAATCTAAGTCTACAATTATTATTTTTATTTTTAATCTAATCTAATCTATATTTCTTTTGCTGCACCTTATTCTGTTTTTAAAGGAAATGATAGAAAGTCAAGTCATTAGCCATTGGGCTTCAAATAAAAGTAAAATCGTCTATTGCCTAATGGGTTCCTTTCATAAATGGTTCTGGCAAAGCTGAACCCAAGAAGACAAGACACCCAGAATTGAGAAAGAGATACGGAGTTGAGTGGAAAAGCTTTCATCTTCGGCTTCGAAGGAGGAGAGGAACAGTAAGAGCTACTGCTTCTTCTGATTCTGCTATTCGGGTTCTTCAACTACATATGGAAATGGGCATCTTTCCTTTTCTTCCTCATTTCCCTTCTTTCTTGTTCTTCAATCATCACCACTTCTACTTGTACAAAGAAACCTTCTTTGCCACACAAAAAATGGTGGGTTTGTTTGTGATAATAGCAATAACGTTAGTATTGATGATGCCTTGGCTTCATTCTATCGCATGATCCACATGAACCCTAGGCCTTCTTTTGTGGAATGTGGCAAATTCTTAGGCTCCATTGCCAAAAAGAAACAGTATTCCACTGTTGTCTCCTTGTGCAATCAAATGAATTTGTTTGGAGTTACCCACAATGTTTATTCTCTAAATATATTGATTAACTGCCTTTGTCGCTTCAACCATGTTCATTTTGCTGTCTCTATCTTGGGTAAGACGGTCAAACTGGGTATGCAACCTAATGCTATCACATTCAATACCCTCAATAATGGGCTCTGCATTGAGGGCGAGATCAAAGAGGCAGTAGGATTGTTTAACGAGATGGTACGGAGACGGCATGAGCCTGATGTAATTAGCTATACTACTGTAATCAATGGATTGTGCAAAACTGGCAACACAAGTATGGCTGTTCACGTGTACAAGATGGAACAAAATGGGTGCAAGCCAGATGTGGTGACATATAATACAATCATAGTCAGCCCTTGCAAAGATAGGCTGGTTAATGATGCCATGGAATTCTTATCTGAAATGGTGGATCGGAGCATCCACTACAACATTGTTCAAAGAAATGGTTGGTAGGAATGTTATGCCAAATGCAGTGACCTTCACCATTTTGGTTGATGGACTCTGCAACGAAGGGATGGGTTCAGAAGCTCGGTGTGTCTTTGAAACGATGACCGAGGAAGGTGCTGAGCCAAATGTTTACACCTACAATGCCTTGATGGGTGGATATTGTTTAAATAACCAAATGGATGAGGCCCAAAAAGTGCTCGACATCATGGTTGGCAAGGGTTATGCACCTGCTGTACATAGTTACAACATCTTGACCAATGGAAATTGCAAGAGAAGAAGGCTGGACGAGGCAAAAAGATTACTTTCTAAAATGTCTGAAAAGGAATTGACTCCTGATACTGTCACTTACAGCACTCTTATGCAAGGTTTCTGCCAAGTAGGGAGACCTCAGGAAGCTCTAAATCTTTTCAACGAGATGTGTTCTTCTGGCCTGCTTCCAAATTTGATGACTTGCTTGAAATTGCTAGATGGCTTTAGGGGGGTCAGCAACAGCTGCTACAGCTATGGAATGGGCATTAGCCAATCTATTCAGCCATCTGATGTTTACCATCATATTAACAGTTTTTAAAACCCAAAATGTTTCTTTTAAGTTGAAAACGAAAAAAAAAAAAAGAACAATGGGAATTCCTACAAGCAAAACATTACCAGCAGTGAATCCAAATATTAACTGAAATATGAGTTGCAGATGAGGTGCATACCACTTCATTTGGCTTCCTTTTGCTTTTGCGTTCCACATCAATATGGCAAACATTTGAGAATGCATGTACTCCTGCATCCTACAGCTTTGTTTATTTTTTATATTGAAACTCAGCATCCATGCTCCCATCAACCAAAACAAGAAAAGAAAAGAGGAAAGCGAGAAATAAAACATATAGCTCAACTGGATAGAGAGATTAATACTGCCTGCCCAGTGGAATTATGAAAAGCCTCCTACTTTAATTTGTTCAACATTATTATTATTATTATTGAGGAAAAAAAACACAAGTTGAGAGATAAAAAAGAGAAGTACCTGAAGGACACCAACAACAGTGTATGCTTGAGCTGTTGCTGGGAGCCACAGAATACAGTACCTATATACTCTATAGCTACCGAGATGAAGTCTTGGCTCCATTGATTTATCAACTTTTCTTTTTTCTTCCTTGCTCAAATCTCCTTCATCTCCATGGTAGACTTTTTCTTTCCATCCTGTCCAGTCTTGCACTACACGATATTAAGAGATAAAATTGTGAAAGCATACATGATGATTCAATAAGCAGGGCAAGAGATCATAAATTAAAAAAAAAATGTTAGCTAACAAGATAATCCTCCAATACTGGTTATATTGTACTACATTTACAGAGCATAATTTTTGACAAAAGCCTCTCTATTGCAACCCTGCCATTTAACAGAACATAAAGTTTTCTGATACAGTAACACAAACATCGTATTAAAATATGGATGCAATCACGGATACGGTGACCGAGACCACCACAATAAGCACACCCTTTAACTCCACTTGCAGTAGAAATTGTGTCTCCATCTTCCATTGGATCATTTAACTCAGCCAAAACAGGAGGAATCCTCTGCTTCGCTTCTTGCAAGAGGTGTTTCAGATCAAGAAGTGTTGTCTCACTCTGGTTTTTATTTATAAAGGTCGGTGCGATTCCAGTCTTACCACATCTTCCTGTTCGCCCAATCCTATGTACATAGTTTTCAATTTCGGCAGGCATGTCATAGTTAATTACGTGTTGAATGTCAGGAAAATCCAAGCCTTTTGAGGCGACATCAGTTGCAACCAAGACATCATTCTTGCCGGCTTTAAATGATGAAATCGCATATTCTCTCTCTTCCTGGTCTTTGCCTCCATGAATGGCAACGGCCTCTACTCCCTTCAGGAGGAGATACTGATGAATGTCATCCACATCAGCCTTGTTCTCACAGAATACCAATACAGGAGGTGGTGTCTTCTGTAGGCACTCAAGAAGGTAAACAATCTTTGCCTCCTGTTTTACATACTTAACCTCCTGAATCACATCAAGGTTTGCTGCCCCGGCTCTTCCCACATTAACAGTGACAGGCTTCACAAGAGCACTTCTAGCAAAATTCTGAATTTTGGTGGGCATGGTGGCAACTTTATCTGAGATGAGGAATGTCAGCAGAAATAAGAAAGGATAATAAAAAATACTTAATGATAAGGGGGTCTGGAAAAAGAGAGGAAATATATGGCAGAGGCTTAGTTTGGTATCAAATCTATACGGATGCATATAGAAAATAGAGACCCTCTCAACAAGATAAAAGTAAGAGTCCATAACTATCACAATAACAAGAGAACAAAAGTCATTAATCTAAAACGATACTGTATCACAAAATAAATGTGCTTACCTGCAGTTGTCCAGGCTCATTTTCTTCTTTGCTAGCATGTCCTTCAACCTTCCAGGAGTTGCAACTACAATGTGCACACCCTTCTTTACAACCTCCAACTGTTACCTCATATCTACTCCACCAATACATAGTAATGGCCTCAGTTCTGGGTACCCAGACTCTCTCATCGGAATCAAAAATTGTTCCACAACCTCATAAGTTTTCTGGCAAGTTCTCTTGATGGGCAGACAATCAAACCAACAGGGCCTTCTCCAGGCATGATGGGCATCATAATCTCCTCCTGTAAAGCAATCATAATCAGTGGAAGCACAAAAACTAGAGTCTTCCCAGATCCTGTAAAGGCAATCCCAATCATGTCCCTTCCTGGTAAGATAACAGGAAGACCTTGCACCTGAATAGGAGTAGGTTGCACGATCCCTTTGGCTTTTAGCATTTTCAAAATAGGCTAGAGAAACCTCATATCTTTAAAATTCTTAATCGGTGGAGGAATTTTTTCACCATCAACTATTATATGCCACTGTTTTCGAATTGCATCACATTCCTTTCTGGACATTCTCCTGATTGGAAGCGGCGGCTTCCATCCTCTCAACAATGGCTCCGTCTATGTGATTCCCTTGGCCAATTCACGAACTGACATGAGTGTTTTTTTATCAGATAGATGCTCTATCATTTCTTTTTCTTGTTGCACAATCTGCTCCGTCTGACTAATTTCAGGTTGGTCACGCTTGAGCTGAGACGCTTTGACCAGGAGACTGGGTTTGGCTTCTGCAAGTTTAGATTTTTCAAGTTCATCCTCTAAAGCAGAGGAATCCCCCGTTCTCTGAAGAATCATTTGAGCTGCCAATGCTCGACGCTTCACCACAGGAACATACTGCACATAGTTATCCTCTTCCTCCATACTCTTTACGCTCATTCTTTTACCTGTAAGATTATTTTACAGGTAGTATTCAATACATGAAGTGAGTGATTTACCATAGGCAAGTAAGAGACAAGAAGAAGCTGGGCATACCTTTGATTTCTTCTCTTCCTTTTGATGAACAACAACCAGCAGCTTCTCAGTTGCTTCTCTTTCGCGTAGAATGAAACGGCGGAGAAGAATCTTAACGTAACAAAGGGTGTGTAGGATATGTTTGGTATTAGTGAAAAGTATAAGGGTATTTTTGTCAAACAAATCATTAAACAGAAAAAATGAAAAACCACTCTATTTTCCATGTTTATTTTTCCATTTTTCTTGGAAAAATTGAGGATTGCTTTCATCTTCTGATTCGAAGGAGGTGAGGAACAAACAGTCAGAGATACCGCAGATTTTTAACCTAACAATGATGATGTTCACGCGGAAAAGCGCTTTTAGAGGTTTTCAACAACAACAAGTGGAAATGGGTATTCTTCTTCCTCCTGATTTCCCTTCTTTCTTATTCTCCAATCATCACCACTTAAACACTTCTACTTGTACTAAGAAACCTTCTTTGCCTCAAAACAATGGTGGGTTTGTTAGTAATAACAGCAATGACATTGGTATTGATGATGCCATGGCTTCATTCTATCGCATGATCCACATGAACCCTAGGCCTTCTTTTGTGGAATTGGGCAAATTCTTAGGGTCCATTGCCAAAAAGAAACAGTATTCTACTGTTGTATCCTTGTGCAATCAAATGGATTTGTTCGGAGTTGCCCACAATGATTATACTCTAAATATATTGATTAACTCTCTTTGTCGCTTGAGCCATATTCATTTTGCTGTCTCTGTCTTGAGTAAGATGTTCAAACTGGGTATTCAACCTGATTCTGTCACATTCACTACACTCATTAATGGGCTCTGCAATGAGGGGAGGATTAAAGAAGCAGTAGAGTTGTTTAATGAGATGGCTGGTAGGGATGCCATGCCAAATACAGTGACCTTCACTATTTTGGTTGATGTACTCTGCAAAAAAGGAATGGTTTCAGAAGCTCGGTGTGTCTTTGAAACAATGACTGAAAAAGGTGTAGAGCCAAATATTTACACTTACAATGCTTTGATGAATGGGTACTGTTTACGGCTCGAAATGAATGACGCCAGCAAGGTGTTTGAAATCATGGTTGGCAAGGGTTGTGCACCTAGTGTACATAGTTACAGCATCTTGATCAATGGATACTGCAAGAGTAGAAGGATAGATGAGGCAAAAGCATTACTTACTCAAATGTCTGAAAAGGAATTGATCCCTAATACTGTCACTTACAACACTCTTATGCAAGGTCTATGCCATGCAAGTAGTCTTTTAGAAGCGCAAGAGCTATTCAAGAAGATGTGTTCTTCTGGCATGCTTCCAAATTTGAGGACTTACTCGATTTTGCTAGATGGCTTATGCAAACATGGACATTTGGAGGAGGCTTTAAAATTGCTCACGTCAATGCAAGAGAGGAAATTAGAACCTGATATAGTCCTTTATAATATTCTTATTCAAGGCATGTTTATTGCTGGGAAGCTTGAAGTTGCAAAGGAACTATTTTCCAAGCTTTTTGCTAATGGAATACGACCTTCTGTACGGACATACAATATCATGATTAAGGGACTGCTTAAAGAAGGGCTGTCAGATGAAGCATACAAATTGTTTCGAAAAATGGAAGATGATGGCTTCTTGCCGGACAGTTGTTCTTATAATGTTATCATTCAAGGATTTCTTCAAAATCAGGACCCGTCAACTGCTATACAACTTATTGATGAAATGGTTGGTAGGAGATTCTCGGCGGATTCGTCTACATTTAAGATGTTATTGGATCTGGAATCTCATGATGAAATCATAAGCCGATTTATGCGTGAAAGCTCTCAAATTAGAAAAATGAAGTGAAGATTTTCTATTCAAGTGCTGTTGTAGGTTGCTGTACCTCTTTTGAGTTATCACACCACTCAAGTCTTCTACTTTATTGTTTGACTTATAACACCTTCATTCACATAAAGATCGGTCCTTTTAGTGCTGCCATTCATTATCTGTACCACAGCAAACACATAGTTTTTTTCAAATCCCTTCATTTTTTTTATTATCAGAAATTCCATGGTTGGTTAGTGAATGGTCTGTAACATTTATGGTGATTTCCAGGGATCTGTTTTTGGCAATAGATCTCACCTTGCATTGTGTGTTGACTTGAATCTATGTGTATAAACTACAAGGTGTACACTAACCAGTCTTGTTTTCCTTTAGGTGATGGATTTTCCAGCTTAAATTAGTTATTTCAAGTTTTGAATTTGGACATAATATTGTGACCTCTGCTAATCCTAACGAATGAATGATTCAAAGAATTGAACTTGACGTTTCTCTTTATCTTGTGCAATTGCCCAAGTTACAACAGGTTTTTATTGGAGCTGATTTGGATGCGTTGTTCAGAAGGCTGGTAATGTTTTTGTAGAGAGAATTGGTTAGCAGGGAGTCTCATCTATCCAGAGAATCTACAGTTTTAGAACACATGGAGGATACTACAGTTTTAACAGTTTTCTTGAAGTTGGGGGGAACTCTACTGCACAAGTTCAAGTTCTTTTATGCATATTAAGCGGTAATTTGCCTAGTACTGGAATTCAGTTTTTGATTTCCAGAGTCTGCAAATTGTTTATGTTGATGGCTTCTTGTATCTATAATATACACTAGCAAAAAAGCCAACGCCCTGCTTCTCATTTCTTTGTATCAATTAATGCCTGTTGGTGCTCAACCGCCCAGTACTCAGTCTCAGCCTCAATTGATACTTGTTGGTGCTGTACAAGGAGGCTTGTCTCTCCACCCAACGTGTAATACAGATTGCTTTAACTCATTTAAGCTTTGTTGCTGCTCTATTCTTCTTGGCTAAATAAGTTGAGTCCTCTGCTAATCCTAACAAAGGAATGATTAAAAGAAATGAAGTAGAGGGTTCTCTTAATCTTGTTCTATTATCCAAGTTACAACAGGTTTTCTTGGAGCTCATATAGAGAGATTTGGTAATGTTTTTGTAGAGAGAATTGGTTAGCATCTCATTAGAGAATCTACAGTTTTAAAACTCTATTATTATTATCATTATCATAATTTTATTAATATTATTAGCATCACCATTACTATTACTATTAATAGTATTATTATTATTATTGCTACTATAATCAACATTATTATTATCATCATTCCAACTATTATTATCATAAAAAAAACTACTATCTTCATTGTAATTATTATGGTTATTATTAGTATTATTATTGGTTTTATTATCATCATCATCATTATTATTATCACTACCACTATTATTCCACTATTATTGTTGTTGTTATTACCACTATTATTATTATAAATATTATTATCACCACCATTGTTATCATAATAAACTATTATTATTACCACCATTATTAACATTATCATCACTATTAGTAGTATTATTAATAATATTGTTGGTATGTTATTATTATTATTATGAAAAAAAAATATAAACTTGATTTGAAAGATAAAATTAAAAACCATAAAAACGTTGATAAAAGGACAAAAAAAACAAAAAAAAATCCAAAGAATAAAGACCAAACTGAAATAAATTTATTAGTATTAAAAAAATCATAAATTTGATTTGAATGATAAAATTAAAAACTATGAAAGATTTGATAAAAGAGCCAAGGAAAAAAAAATGAGAATGAAATCGCAAGAAACAAATAAAATCTATAAGCCATTTAAAAAAAATCAAAAGAGTGGGGACCAATTTCTAGAGATGAAAAACTTGAGGATAAAATTGAAAAAAAAAATTTCAATTTGAAGTGATTTTTTCAAATAAATCAGGGACTGAATCTGAAAAGAAAAGAAGTTCAAGGGTTGTTATGTTTTTTTCCATGGATACCATGAAAACCGAGGCATATGAGAGAAAAATGAAGGGAAAAAAAATTTAAACCGATGCAAAACCGGACATCATCATCGTACACATGCCGTCCAAGAAGAAAAGGAACATTGAGACACATCTAATGGCATAATGAAAATTTTTTTTTACCATCACATTCATTCACATGTCCACCCGAAGGAAGCGAAGTAGCTTTTAGCTTTTTCTTTTTTAATATGTAAAAAGAAAACATCATCGCAGGACCAAATAATTATTGCTAAAAACTATCATGAAATGATAAAATGACCTTTGTAAAGATGCTTTAAGAATTTTCCTTTCAAAGGTGATGGAGCCATTGCACTATTCTAAAAAAAAAAGTGTAAAATCAACAATGTTTATAACCATAATTAAATTAAAAATTGCTTTTAAATGTACTCATTATACAAAAGGTTATGAAAGGACAAAAATAATCTCAACAATTAAAAAAATAACAAAATAAACCATGTGGAAAATAACAATTTACCCCTACAAGCCAATTATAATGGGTTTTTTTAGGGACAAGAAGATAATTCCACTATTATAATTCATTGTAAAACAAGTCTAATATCCAATGTTTTTTCCATACATTTTAACTTTTTTTTTAAATGTTTTAAAATTTATTTTAAACAGCTTCAAGCTATGTTTTAACCGGATTAAGAATTGATTTACCCAGTTAACCTAATTTTTTTCAACAAGATAAACTATCATCCAATTTAATTTAAAACTCAACTCAATCTAGCTCCACTTGAACAGGGTACTGATCCACTGTATTCAACCGAGTTTAACAGCAGAAATCTCAACAACCCCTTATTCGGGCGGGTCCAGTTCATTTCCGAAGGTCATGCAATCCAGCCATTCAGGTCCCACCAAGTCAGCTACTGGTCCATCTTACAATGGTCATGGGTCCCATTCCTTACACACCTTAGAAATGGTTAAAAAAGTCATATTTCTTTCATTCCATGGCAGCAAGGCACAGTTGTTGATTTCCTGTGTGCAAGCAACTTCCTTACTAAGTTGTATGTCTCTTCATGTCATTATCATTTCCCTGTCTTAATCTTTCCTTATAATAAGCAAGCAAAAGTCTTTTGAGAACAATTTGAGACTTTAAATTACGGGGAAGCAGATAATGAAGTAACTAAAGGGTCACACTTTCACAACTGTTTGGTTCTTGGCTTTATCAAGAAACCTTAACTTCTCTTTGCAGTGCAGTTCTCTAACTATACGAAGTTGCAATATACAATTGGGTCATCTGGGTTGTCTCTGTTTTAACCAGGGCTCAATTGGAAGGCCTGAATTTTGAATATCTAGCCTTTCTTGGGGTGTTTTAATCAAAAGATTGGTACTTGTCTTCTCTTTTAAGAGTTTAGATTTTGAATGTGTAGGCAAGAATGATGCTGTGTTTATAATCTTCTCTTGTTGTTGCCCTTATGATCGGCATTTGCACAATTTGACTTGGTTTGCATGTGCCTTTGATTCTGATAGTTTCTGTTTGCTGTCATTTTTTAGGCTGATCATAATTTAAGAACAGAAATGGAAGTCATTTTAGTGGATTTTTGCTCGATTTATTTGTGGCTGAGACTTGGAATGGATGATCCGAGTTGCCATCTAGAGTGTACTTTATGGCCAGCCTGTTCTTTTTTAATTATTTTCCCTGTCAGTTGTTCTGTTTGGATTCTGCTTATATGCTGATATAAATTTTCTCTAGGGCATGTGAATCATCAGTTTAGTTAAGAGGGTATCACCGATTCTGATCAAATGCTTATAAAACAAATCACTGACTAGAAATCTTGTATAATCTGATGTTTAAACATAAATACTGGTTTTAGCACAAGGAAAAGAAGTGATTTTAATGATTAGAAGCTATCAGTTTCATGACCAGCGCAGCTTAAAAAAATGGTTGAGAATCGAAAAAACTAAGTTTGCATTTTATGGCATCTGAATGAAATTGTGTTAACCGTATGATGATTTTGTGATATATTTTATAGTTCATGAGGGTGCTGTTGTCTTTAGTTTTTGCTTGTATGTGTACATCTGCCTGCACATAGAAATTCAGTCGTTTAATCATTTACTTAAAGTTTCTGTTGTATAATTATGTTTCAGCTACTAGTTACCATCTGGAGATTTAATATTAGATGCAAGCTGTACTTTCCTTACTAATCGTAGCTGCATTGTTGTTAGGATGGATACAATCAGAAAGGATAATTGGGATGACGAATACTCCATCATCGGGGACAAGGGTGAGATTGGGTTCATTGATTTTGAGGATGACAAATCTGTCTGCAACTATGATCCTGCCACTGAAGGACCAATCGTTATATCTATCCCATTTCCCTTTGTGCGAGGGAAGCCCCAGACCATTCTTGTAGGTGAAATTTCAAAATGTGCGATTACAATAGCAAACACCACAAGTGATCCCGTGGAGCTTTGGGGAGTTAGGATATTCTGCTCAAATCCTACAGACTCGTTTACTTTGTCTTTGAAAGAACCTCCATCTGCAAACTCGAATGCAGAAAAATTATATGGTTTCTTGGAGGGATATTCCCTCGAGGACAGAGTACTTCAGCCGCATGATACACTTACCGTTTGGTTATCTTGCAAACCAAAGGAAATGGGGCTGCACACATCTGTGGTATATTTTGATGCAGGTGATGATAGGATTGAACGCGTTGTTTTTCTTTTGGCTGAAGACAATGTCTCCCGTTCTCTGGCTCCCAACAGACCATTTTCAAAAACACCAAGAAGAAAACAATTTGTAGTTGATGAGCATGTGGTTTCCCCGCGTCCTGCCAGGGCAACAACTCATGGATTTAAGTATAAGCTTCCTCAATTTCCAATACCCAGTAATCTCAGAGAGTTATTGCAGGATAAGCAAGTCCCTGATGTTATCATGGAAGATTTGAGTATGGGGACCTATGCTGCATTCTTCAGTATATTGGTAGTAATGGAAGAGCTACATCTAGAGGTAATATAAATGATTTGCAATTTCAGGAATCTACAAATACTCAATGTCTTTAGGGTCTAACATTTGTCATATATTTTCAGGAAGAAATGAGGTGCCATAACATGGAGTGTGTTAACATGAGAAGGAAGGGGTCTCAATTTTTGGCTCTCGAGGTCCCTGGGCTGGCTGAACGAAGGCCTTCACTTGTGAATGGTGATCATGTTTTTGTGAAGCTTGAAAATGCACCTGACAGCAATGCATATCAGGTATGTTCCTATTTTGGAAGAAAGATCTATCTCATAGAAGTATGCATACATGCAAAATGAATATTGGCTGTTCATGGAAGGATGCAAATTGGATCACCACATATAAGAAGGGCATCAATACGGGTTACAGAATAGTTGCATAAATAATAGATTATACATCAAACAACACAAGGTAAATAACTCAATATGACGTACAAATTTGCATCCGGTGCATGTGATGCCCTTCTGAACTGTGAAAAAGTTCTGAATTTATTGTAGTTATCATTGTAGTGAGTCATTTTATTCTTGCAAGTAACTATTTTGGGGAGGGTGAGTTGGCTAGTTGATGTGTAACTTGAGAGCTAGGTTATTTAAGCTTGAGAATTACAGAGTGCTTTTTAGCAGGAAGCTTTGAGCCTGATTTAGTTCTCCTTTTTTTAAAGTTATTCAAAATTGCAAGTTATAGAAAATGTTAATTTGGCAATTCACTTTATACACCTTTAATGAGATTCCCTTATTAATTTCTTAGATATGCGTTTACCAGACGCTCAAGAACCCATTGCTTCAAATAATACTTTGCTGTTCAATGTGAATTATTTAATAGATAATTACCTGCTAGCTTCATCTAGTGTGCTGGAATACATAGTTGAAAAGGTTTTCTTGCAATCGATATAGAATGTCAGAGGATGGGGTACTTCTTTTAATGAGGTGAATGATGGTGATAAAATGATTGCTATCATCCATGTTTGAGCTTAGAACTTCACCCTTTCTTGGTAAAGTATCACTGATGCATAAAAGAAGAACCATGAGAAGGAAGTTATTTTATCAAATTGTTCTATATGGATTCAATAAGATCTGCATCTTGCACAACATTCGGCTATTGCATTGGTCAAAGAACATAATTGGGAAGAAAAATCTATTGATAGTCACCAAAATATTTAGTAACTATGAGTCAAGGATGTGATGAATAGTTTCCCTGCCCTTCATATTGCTTTGTGGAGTAAAGTTGCTTTCGTAGTGTCATAATGACAAGAGAAAATTGGCCGTGACAGATCAAGGTGGCAGAGGAAGCTGCAAGTTTGAATCCTTCTTTCCCCAAAATATTAAACAATAAAAAAAGGAGGTAGCCGAAGATAGCATGCCTCAAATAACATCTTGCTGACCAAAATATATACAGAATTTGCCCTATCTATTTCATTCTGTGTATATTTATCTCATGCTTTAACTTATCCTGTGACACTTGTAACTGAACTAACAGGCCAGCCTCACCCTATCAATCTTTATGATCGAATGAGCCTATAGACACCTCCTTAAAGTGATTTTTCCCTTATCAGGGCTGGTTCTAATTTCTTCAATGGGAGGAAGAGGGTTTGATTTTCTCTTGGCAATTGGCATGTCTGATTTTGAAAAACCAGTCTTGTCTATTTCATTGCATTTAAAATAGTATTACCTTTCTGTTTCAGGGATGCATTTACCGAGTTGAGGCTGATGAAGTGCTTTTGAAATTTTCCAACAATCTTCTTACCCATCACCGGAATGGAAACTTATATAATATTCGATTTACATATAATAGGGTGAATATGAGGAGGTTGTATCAAGCTGTGCAAGCAGCAGAGGGCTTAGAGCATGATCTTCTATTTCCATCTGAATCAACCAAAAGGAGACTGATCAAGACACCTGGGTTCGTGCCTTTTAATAATAGTCTCAATCAGGAGCAGATACGTTCTGTTGAGATGATCCTTGGCTGTGAAGGTGCTCCTCCCTATGTCATTTATGGGCCTCCAGGTACTGGTAAAACAATGACCTTGGTGGAAGCAATGTTGCAAATATATGCAACAAGAAAGAATGATCGAATTCTTGTGTGTGCTGCTTCGAACAGTGCAGCAGATCACGTATTAGAAAAACTCATTAGCAATGATGATGCTAAAGTCAAAGAGAATCAGATCTTTAGGCTAAACGCAAGTAGCCGTTCTTATGAAGACGTTCACCCTGATCATATCCACTTTTGCTATTTTGACGAATCCATTTTCAAATGTCCTCCTCTCAGGGCCTTGGTACAATACAGGATCATTATTTCTACGTATATGAGTTCATCCCTACTGTACGCAGAAGGTGTCAGCAGTGGCCATTTCTCTCATATCTTCTTAGATGAATCTGGCCAGGCTTCAGAACCAGAAAGCATGGTTCCTATAGCTAACTTTTGCAGCAGGGAAACTGTCATTGTTCTAGCAGGTGACCCACAGCAACTAGGTCCTGTCATATATTCCAAAGATGCTAAGGCTTTTGGGTTGGGAAAATCTTATCTTGAAAGGCTGTTTGAATGTGAACCTTACAGAAATGGTGATGAAGGTTTTGTAATAAAATTAGTGAGGAATTATCGATGTCATGCAGCAATTCTAGACCTGCCATCAAAACTTTTCTATAAAGGGGAGTTGCTTGCATGTAAAGAAGATACCTCTTCCTCCATTAGTTCTATTATGGATTTTCTTCCTAATAAAGAATTTCCTGTTTTATTCTTTGGAATTCAAGGCTTCGACGAGAGAGAAAGAAACAATCCTTCATGGTTTAACAGAATCGAGGCCAGCAAGGTTGTTGAAGTTATCAACAAGCTCAGAGCAAGTGGAGATCTAGATGAGGCAGATATAGGAGTAATAACACCTTATCGGCAGCAAGTCCTGAAGATCAAAAAGGTACTTGAAAATTGGGAATTGTCGGATGTTAAGGTTGGGAGTGTTGAACAGTTTCAGGGACAGGAGAGAGAGGTCATTATCGTATCTACAGTAAGGTCAACTATAAAGCACAATGACTTTGACAGAACTTACCGTCTGGGGTTTCTTAGTAACCCAAAGAGATTTAATGTTGCAATTACCCGAGCCAGATCCTTGCTTATCATTGTTGGGAATCCACACATAGTCAGCCAGGTACTTACTCTTCTCCACTCATAGTTTCAATCCAACTCATTTTTATCCACCTTTTCTGGTTCAAGCTCCTTTCTGCTAAGGAATGCAACTATGAACTTTCCAATCATATCTCTTGACCTCTCATTTTACCTTGCTGCCAAAGTTTCGTGTCATTGTGTCAATCTTTTCTTCTGGGTTGTTGCAAAGCATGTCCAGAGGGTCAAATTAGTTCATCATGTTTGATATGGAATATGCATGTTGCATGCTATTTGCGGCATTTATGTTGATATCTGTGTTACTCACATGTAGTCGAAACATGACACATGTAAGCAACACAGACGAACATACTTTTTATCTACTATTAGTCAAGCATGCTTGGAACTTGTTCATGTAGTTACTAAAACCATCTTTTTTTTGTCTTTTTTTTTTGAGCTTGTATTGTTGGCAAATTAAATGACAACTGAATTTCGTTTTGAAGGATCCTTGCTGGGAAAAGCTTTTGTGGTTTTGTGCCGACAATAACTCCTACAAGGGCTGCCCTTTACCTGAAAGGCAATCCTCTGCATGTGAAGAGCCTATCCCGAAAAGAAATTCAATTAGTGAATTAGAGAACTCATGCCATTCAAGAGTCAGGGAATGGTTTCAATCACTTGATGAAGAGGTTCCACAGATTACACAGATTGTCTCCGACGCAGCTGAGGGGTCTGGCTGCCGGAAATAAACTTGCTCAGACTTCCTTTTTCATATTATGTTTTCTAAGATTTAAGCATACATATATTTCTGCAGTAGGGCTTTCATGGAATTCACGAACTTATATTTTAGGGGACAAGTGAGATGCATATTGCAATTTGCCTATCATGACTATTACAATAACCATTTTGCAACGATACAGAAAAGACCCTTTTTGTAATAATACAGAAAAGGATGTTTACAGATTTTTCTGTCATATTCATTTAGCCACCTTTATCATCAGCTTTACTTGCCTCCTTGTCTGATAAAAAATGCAAACTGCCTGATATGCATAGATTTCAAAATGGCTGTAGCAACTTACTGTGGAGAAACACCACAATGGCATAAAGTCCACAGAATGTCTCTGTTTTTGCCGACTTCTATCGCTACAGCTCCTTGTATCAAAAATTTTTATGGCCTATTTCAAAGTTGGCAACAAATAATGATTTGAAATAAATAAACTTGGGATTCACTAATCTCCATGCTTACCATACCCAATTCAAGGCTACAGCTAATTAAAAATCATTGAATTGTTCATCCTGTTTTTTTATGAAAATTTGAATATTTTTTTCTTTAAATAGTTTTTTTAGTGTTTTTGGATTGTTTTGATATTCGGATAAATACTTTGAAAAACAATCATTATTACATTCTCATACACTCTATTTAGTTTAGGACTCATCTAATTTGGTTTAGATTTCATTTCGAACATTTGAAGAAGATTGATCGGGTTAAATTTTACTGTCGGCTCAAATAAAAGACAATTTAATATTATGGTAACGATTACTTTTCAAAGTAATTTTCATTAATATTTTTTTATTTTTTTAAAATTTATTTTTAATATTAATATATCAAAATAATTAAAAATTAATTAAAAAAATATTTTTTCACAGAAATAAACAACGCAAAAACTTGGATATTATGCACAATAATGTGATGTGCCGCAATGAAAAGGTAAGAGATGACATGATGCGAAATGCAAAAGCAATCCCACATCGAAACAACATAAGATATAGGGCAAGGCATGGGAGTATAAATAAGAAGCCCTTCACAACGAGATACATACTTACCTGGACGGGGTCAATGGGCGATCAATAAGGTCTATGGCCTAGGTCAGTGACATCCATTGCACTGAGGATGGGTGCTGGCTTAAGGTCTCCCCAAGTGGGAGATCCTACGTCAAAATTTGTGGCAGAGGGGGCTGCGCAAGCCGCGGCCCCTGTCCAATTCTAGTCTGTAAAATTGTCTTGTGTTTAATGTTTTTGGGCGATATGAATTTGTATGGTCTTTTTCCCGTTGCCACGCTAGGTAAAAACTAACCGAGGTTGAAGAAACGAGCAAAATGTCCTTAATGAGTGGGTAGCTGCTGCTGCTTGGCTCCAGGATTCCCGAGTGCGCCATAGCAAGTCTCTGACCTTTCTGGTTAACTTGCCCACCCTTTCTCCCGGACTGGGACTGACTCTCACGGACAGATATGATAATTGCATATAGAAAGATCAGGGTTCGCCCATTTTTCATCACCTTGGCCAATCCGGCAGAGAAGGAGCGGCTGCCACGAAGGGATGGTTAGATTACTTTATTAATTTCCGATGAGGTCATCCAAGCTTAAGAAATTTTGAGTTCCCAATCATTCTCTGGGGAAAGGTGCTCAAGGCATCCGATAGAACTCTTTAAGAAATGGGGGAAAAGAAACTATAGCATGACACTTGTGGCTTAAAGGCCATGGAGAAGTACATCTTAAAAAATAGATGTTGGCAGTTCATACCAGCAAACAATCTTCAAAGAAAGCACTTCAGCAGTATTTAGCCTTCCTCATTTGATACCCAAAAGGTAACACTGGCAAGAAATTAATACAGGATCTTCAGTTCTGCCTCCGGAAACACAATGATGAGAGGTTGGGGATTCAGTTTTTATACAAAACCAGACCCAGTCCATTGAGGAAGAAATTTGGTGGTGTCAAGATATTCATTAGTTTTGAACACTTAACCACAAATGACTCCATAAAATTCTCTTACTACCTTGATTTTCAAGAAGTATTACCTTTCTTCATCTAGTTCTTTCCCCTTTTTTTTGTTTATTTATTCGATGACATAACTCTCTAGTTCTAGCACACTCATCAAGGGCCAGTCAGCTTTGAGGGAGGGTGAGTTGGGATGTGATTATCATGAATCCCATATCCAAAAAAAGAAAACGAGCTGTCAGGTAGTGCCTATAAAACCCCAAGCAAATAATCTTACAAAGCACGCAGCCGCGTGGTGAGCACAGAGCGAACTATTCTTTCGCCTTTTACTAAAGAATACCGTGTGCTCTCCGCAAACAGCGGCATGCGCTAATTTTTTGAGGGTGTTCTCTTTTGAAGGGGGAGCCCTAGCAATTCTAGTCCTAAGCCTTCCTGATCATCTGTGGTTTGAGTTCTTAGGAAGATCTTACCGATAAATCTTCTCTTCATGTAAGAAAAGGATTATTAAACTGCTTAATGTATTAGCGTTGAAATCTAGTTTCATAAAACTGCTTGTACATTGTGCCCGTGGTTGTATTATCTGTTGGTAGTTCTGCTTGTGATCTTCTTAGAGAATTGATGAAGCTGTGCCGTTTCATAATACTGAGAAAGTGTGTTGGTACTATGCTGTTTTGTAAAAGAACAATCGTCTCAAGTTCTTTGTTACTTGCATACATACGATGACATGAACCCATTTTAGGTCCATTGCACTTGGGATGGGTGCTGGCTTAAGGTCTCCTCATGTTGGGAGAGCCTTCATCATAATTTGTGATAGAGGGGGCTGCGCAAGTCGCGGCCCCTGTCCAATCCTAGTAAACACTTTGCAAGAAGCCCACCTTTCAAAATAGATAACGTACCAAGGGACACCATGAGTTAATAATGGAAGTAATGTTTTTGCCTCGTCGTAATGGAAGCAAAACAACTTGGAGATGGTGAACATTCCTGGCTTAACAAGCAGCAGAAACAAATATCATGCTTAGCGGAGTTGGGTTCAAAACACAAAGCCAACTACAGATTATAATGGTGTTTGAAAGTAAACAGACAAATCATTGTTTAACCAAGCAGTGAAGTAGGCAACGGGTTTGAATTAGCATTAAGAAGGCAATAGACTTTCCAGAAATTAGTTTCCAAGCATTTTCTGGCTGATACCCTATTGCAGCAGCAGCTGATCAAGGCACATGAAAACAACTAATTAAGAATTCGAGGAAAAGAAGAACTATGTGTAGTCTCAGCTTTCTTGGCTTTAAGTCAATGGGGATGAGTCCTTGAATAAGAGTTGACAGTACATACATGCAAACCTTCATTTAAAGAAAGCAGTTCCTGTAGCTTCATCGCTTGATAGTTGATTCATATATAAATGGTTAGTAGGAACAAGAAATCACTAGAAGGTTAAACAATGATGCCCGGAAAGCATAAAGAATTTGGATGTGTAAACCAAGATCCATAAGAGTCCTTTCCCTTTTCTTTTTCAACTAGGGAATGTTTTCCCCCCTCTATGATCCCTAAGAGGTCGCTGAAGTTCATATCTAGTTTTAAACACTGATCAGACATTCTTCAATTCCGCCAGTAGTTTGATTTTCATGAAATCATTCTTTTTGTCTGGTTTTTGTTTTCATCAAATGGTCTGATTGTCTCATTGCTTGTGGGCATGCAGGGACAGAATTATAAGACAACCCATATCGGGGCAAAACGAAATAACCCGTGAGCAAGTGCCTATAAAAATGGAGCAGACAGGAATGGAAAAGCACGCAGCCGCGCGGTGAGCACAAAGCGAACTATTCTTTCGCCTTTTACTAAAGAATACCGTGTGCGCGCCGCAATCAGCGGCATACGCTTATTTTTGGAGGGTTCTTTTCCTTGTGGGAAGTACCCTAACTGGACAGTTTAAAGTTCTGCTTTTCTTAAATTAATATAATTATAGTACAAGTGTGGTCTCATGTATTTGTCTTCGACTCTTGATGAATTTACAAATTGTGTAGTTGTATCGAGCTGTCAGCACTCCCTTCAAATCCTTTGCTTATTCACTAGACCTCAGCTTCTTCAGTGCTGGAGGGCATAAAACTCAACTCGAGACTTAGTAAGTGATCTATCTATGTTGATTCCATCATGATAACAAGTTGTTGCTTTTAGATTCCATCTTTTTTTTTCAAACAGAGTAGAAAGCCTTGAAATCTCACTTGACAAAAAAGGAGACCAGTGATCTGCAAGTATTTTTTCAGTCCTTAAACCTTAGCTCTGCAACTGCATATCAGTATCTGACGTAATAAGCAACATGTGGTATGCCATTATTTTGTGTCTGAACAAGTTCTATGGCATTGTAATCTGCTGTCAGACATTGCTTGGTACTGTCAAATACGTATAGGTATGTATTTCTTCTTAGTATAAATTAGATTCTATTGCCAGTCAATTTTCTGTCCTATGATCAAGAATAGCATGTCTTTGTACAAGAATCATCAATGAGAAACCTGAGATTTCTGTGTGTAATAACTTGTTATCACGCGGCCCTAGATTATTGTTGATTTTCCAAATTGGGAGGGTGTTTAAAATTTTTGGGTCGTTATCTCCTCGTCCTGTCGACACTCGCGTCAAAGCCTTTGCAGAGTTACCAGACCTCAGTGCTGAAGGGAATAAAACTTAATTCAAGACTCATAGTAAGTGATCTAGCTATGCTGATTCCATCCCCCATGATAACAAGTTCTTGCGCTTTTAGATTCCATCTTTTTTTACTAACAGAGTAAACGCCTTGAAATCTCACATAACAAAAAAGGAGAGCAGTGACCTAGTTTTCAGTCCTTAATCCTTAGCTCTGCAACTGCATATCAGTATCTGACTTAATAAGCAACATGTGATATGCCATTATTTTGTGTCTGAACAAGTTCTATGGCGTTGTAATCTGCTGTCATACATTGCTTGGTACTGTCAAATACGCATAGGTATGTATTCCTTCTTAGTATAAATTAGATTCTATTGCCAGTCAATTTTCTGTCCTATGATCAAGAATAGCATGTCTTCGTACAAGAATCATCAATGAGAAACCTGAGATTTCTGTGTAACAACTTTTCTATTCACTGTATTAATAACAATGAGCTGCTGGTTGTTTTTCTTTCCCGGTGAACTACATTTCCTCCTCGACAATTTCTGATTGTTTATTGTTCTTTCTTTTTTTTCTCCTTCTGTTCCAAGTCAGATTATCATCAATTGTCACGAGATTGGGGATATGATGCATTGATCAAGGTCTCGATACAAAGCTTCGGAGGAAGCTGCCCAAATTTTCTCACCAAATCAACCTTTGAAGTTCATTTTTGGGAACAGATACTTGGGATGGAAATGCTTTACAACCTGCACTAATTCTGGATTTTGATTCTCTACCATAAAATCAATCAGTTTTGTAGGCATCAAATTATCTCTACTCGGTATTAAATTTAACTCATTGGACTACAGAAAATGCGTGTGCAGGTGAATTGGGAATGCAGTGAAGCGTTGTACGGTCAATTTCACAATCCCACACATAGAAAAGACAACGTTTAAGCAAGGAATGTGTCTATAAATAAGAAGCTCGAAGCAACATGCACCATACTTACCTGGACGGGGTCGATGGGCGATCAAGAAGGTCTATGGCCTAGGTCAGTGACATCCATTGCACTGAGGATGGGTGCTGGCTTAAGGTCTCTCCAAGTGGGAGATCCTATGTCAAAATTTATGGTAGAGGGGGCTGCGCAAGCCGCGGCCCCTGTCCAATTCTAACATAAGATTTCATGGGCCCGATTCGAAATTCAAAGTTCATATACTTATATGGATTTGAGGTTAGATAATCTTCTTGGTGTGAATTTTGTACAATTTTCGTTCTACTAGTGAAATTGATTGTTTACATGTTTTTCTTACTTGAGTCGGATAAATGGATTGGCTACAAATAAAATCTTGGGGATCAAATATGAGATGAAAAACTTGAGGATAAAATTGAAAAACTTTTCAATTTAAATTGTTTTTTCAAAATAAAACAAGGACTGAATCTGAAAAGAAGTTCAAGGCTGCTATGTTTTTTTCATGGATAGCGCGAAAACAGAGGCATACGAGAGAGAAATGAAGGGGAAAAAAATCAAACTAGCGTCAAACCGGACATCATACATGCGCTACCAAGAAGGAAGAGAACATCGAGATGCATCTAATGGTAGGATGAAACATTTTTTTCCACCACCGCAATCATCCACACGCCAGTCTAAAGGCAGTGGAGTGGCTGACGCATGTTGTGCAGTCGTCAACAACTTTTTGTTTTTTTTGTCAAGAGAAAACATCACCCGCTAGACCAAACTACTATTGCTAAAAAAACAATCATGAAATGATGAATTAGCCTCTATAAGATGCTTTGAGGATTTTCCTTTCAAGGACGATAAAGTTATTGCACTGTTCTAAAAAAAAGTAAAAAAAAAAAAATGCCAATTGCAATAGTTAAGTTCAATTTTTTTTTAAAAGGGTACTAAAGTAAATCCATCATACAAAAAGTTTACGAATAACAAAATAAATCATATAAAAATACTAATTTATCCCAACAAGCCAATTATAATATTTTTTTAGGGGCAAGAACGTAATTCAACTATTGTAATACAAGTAAATCATGCCTGAAGTGTTTTTCTCAAGCAAATTAGCTTTTTTTTTTAATTGTTTTAAAATTTATTTTAAATACCTTCAAACTATGTTTTAAAAAGATTAAAAATTAATTTACTCAGTTAACCAACAATACAAACTCTTATCAAATTTAATTTAAGACCCAACTCAACCTCGTTACAGTTCAACAGGTAACTGATCCACTGTATTCAACCAAGTTTAATAGCAATAATCTTTACAGTCACTTCTTCGGGTGGGTCAGTCCATTTCCAAAGGTCATGCAATCCAGACATTCAGGTCCCACCTAGTGGTCCATCTTACAATGGTCATGGACAGAGACAGAACCAGAAAATAAAATTAAGAGAGGCTAAAATATTAGTTATTTTATTATTTAAATTAAAAATATAAAAATTGTTAATGAAAAGGCTGGAAAAAAAATATTTCTTTGCAGGGGCTAAGACCCCTGCCAGCTTCTATCTCCGCCCCTTGTCATGGGTCCCATTCCTTACACACCTTAGAAATGGTTAAAAAAAGTCATATTTCTTTAATTCCATTGCAGCAAGGCACAGTTTTTGACTTCTTGTGGGCAAGCAACTTCCTTACTAAGTTGTATGTCTCTTCATGTCATGCATTTCCCTGTCTCCTTATAATAAGCAAAGCAAAAGTCTTTTGAGAACAATTTGAGACTTTAAATTACGGAGAAGCAGATAATGAAGTAACTAAAGGGTCACACTTTCACAACTGTTTGGTTCTTGGCTTTATCAAGAAACCTTAACTTCTCTTTGCAGTGCAGTTCTCTAACTATACGAAGTTGCAATATACAAATGGGTCATCTGGGTTGTCTCTGTTTTAACCAGGGCTCAATTGGAAGGCCTGAATTTTGAATATCTAGCCTTTCTCGGGGTGTTTTAATCAAAAGATTGGTACTTGTCTTCTCTTTTAAGAGTTAAGATTTTGAATGTGTAGGCAAGAACGATGCTGTGTTTATAATCTTCTCTTGTTGTTGCCCTTATGATCGGCATTTGCACAATTGTGAATGTGTAGGCAATGGGGATGAGTCCTTAAATAAGAGTTGACAGTACATACATGCAAACCTTCATTTAAAGAAAGCAGTTCCTGTAGCTTCATCGCTTGATAGTTGATTCATATATAAATGGTTAGGAGGAACAAGAAATCACTAGAAGGTTAAACAATGATGCCCGGAAAGCATAAAGAATTTGGATGTGTAAACCAAGATCCATAAGAGTCCTTTCCCTTTTCTTTTTCAACTGGGGAATGTTTTCCCCCCTCTATGATCCCTAAGAGGTCGCTGAAGTTCATATCTAGTTTTA
>Ga0307517_10002371_pt1 | contig 30326 bp, 25 predicted proteins | sample 23_EM_MG_FD_194515 | JGI IMG/M metagenome (GOLD analysis project Ga0307517, IMG submission 194515) | Populus trichocarpa ectomycorrhiza microbial communities from riparian zone in the Pacific Northwest, United States - 23_EM | ecosystem: Host-associated > Plants > Roots > Unclassified | place... | reverse complement strand
GCCGCCAAGGATCACCACGGCCGCCGTCACCCAGGCCAACCGCCGTAGTGAAGACCTTCTGACCTAAGCCATTGATCTATAATGAGCGAGCATCTCTAAAACCCGCCAATCCGCGAAGACGGGCTAAGGCGGCGATGCCGAAGCGCGAGCGCCCGGGTATCAAAATACCCGATGCCATTCGCGTCCGGCCCGAACCTCAGTGTCCGCTGAGCCTGCCTGTCACCAATCCTTGAATGTCGGTTCGGTACAGCCGCCGCACACCCAGGGAAATGTCCAGTCGGCAATGCGTTTGGCGCTGTCGGGAAGATACCTGCTCCACACCGAAGCCTTGATCGGGCTGATAGAGCGCCAGACCACGTCGAAGGTTCCGGAAGCGTCGAGCTTGCCGATCATCGCGGGCTTGGAAAGATGGTGGTTGGTGTTCATGACCACCTCGAAGCCGCTCGGCGCCCGCACGCGCTGGCCGTACATCGCCTGCCGCACCGCGTTGACATCGGCTGTGCCGGCCTGGCTGACCGCCTGCGCCCACATCCGGAAGCCGATGAATGTCGCCTCCATCGCATCATTCGTGGTCTTGTCTCGTTGCTCGTTGAAATCAGCCCACATCTTGATGAATGCGTCGTTTTCCGCCGACCTGATGGACTGGAAGTAGTTTCGCGCGGCCATGTGCCCGGCGAGCTTGCCCGGATCCAGGCTACGCAGCTCGCGTTCGCTGACGGAGAGGGCCATGAACGGGATCTTGCCGGCGTCGACCTGCTGCTTGACCAGCTCAGCGTACAAATGCGCGTTTGAATCGCCAGTGACCGTTGAGATCACGCCGGTCTTTTTCCCGCCCGCGGCAAAAGCTTTCACGCTTTCGACAATCTCCCGCCAGTCGGACTGGTTCGGCGTTGCGTAAATCGTCGTAACGTCCTCCGAAGACACCCCCTCGGCGGCAAGATAGGCGCTCAGGATCAGGTTGGTCTTGCGCGGATAGAGATAGTCGGTCCCGAGCAGAACCCATCGGCGAACGTCGCCACCTTCCTTGCTCATCAGGTACCGGACGGCTGGAATGGCCTGCTGGTTCGGCGCGGCGCCCAGGTAGAAGACATTACGGGAGCTTTCTTCGCCTTCGTATTGAACGGGATAGAAGAGCAGGCCGTTGGTGTGCTCGAGGATGGGAAGCGCCGCCTTTCGGGAGAGCGAGGTCCAGCCGCCAAATACCACCGCGACCTTTTGCTGGGTCAGCAACTCGCCGGCCTTTTCGGCAAAGGCGTCCCAGTCGGACGCGGGGTCAGCGACGACCGGTTCCAGTTTCTTGCCGAGCAGCCCCCCTTTCTTGTTCTGGTCCGCGATCAGCATCAGCACCGTGTCCTTCAGGACGGACTCGCCGATCGCCATGGTGCCGGAGAGGGAGTGCAGGATGCCGACCTTGATGGTGTCTTCAGCGGCGCGAGCGGTTGAGGTGGCGAAGCCCAGCCAGATCGCGAGCAGCGTCGACAACGTGGCGCGAGAGACGGGCGTCCGCTTCATGTCGATGCTCCCGTCAGTTCGAAAATCCGGGTTTCCTTGCTCATGCCCTTGGCAACGATGGCGTCGAGGGCCCTGAATTTGAAAAGATCCGCAACCCGCCGCTGCACATCCTCGCTGACAAGAACCGTTGTCCCGGTTTGCTTGTTCAGGCCCTCCAGGCGCGCGGCCAGATTAACCGTGTTGCCGAGCGCGGTGTAATTCATGCGCTCGGTCGAACCGACATTGCCGACCACGGCTTCGCCGACGTGAATGCCGAATCTCGTAATGAACGGCTCCAGGCCCTCGGCCTCGAATTCGGCGTTGAGCCGCTCACCGGCAGCCTTGGCCGCCAGCACCGCCCGGCAGGCGCGCGCGACATGATCGGCTTGTGGATTCGGCGCGTTCCAGAACACCATGACGGCGTCGCCGATGAACTTGTCGACCGTTCCGCCCTCGGCGAGGAAGGCTTCCGTCAACACCGAAAAATACCGCGATGTCTGCAGCATCAGCACATCGGGGTCGGCGGCCTCTGCAATGGTGGTAAAGCCCTGCACGTCGGTAAAAACCAGCGTGATGTCCTGCTTGACGCCGCCGAGCCTGGTCGAGATGGAATTGTCGATCAACCCGCGGACGATCTCCTTGGGGACGAAATGCGCGAACGACCATATCGCCCGCTGCGCGAGATTCATGTTGCTGCCGAGCGCATGGATTTCCCTGATGTAGGACGTCACCGGCACGAGTTCGGGTTCGGCCAGGGTCTGCAACTGGCGCGCCTGCGCGGTAATGCGCTGGATCGACCGCGACATCTGGCTGCCGAACATCCAGACGATCGGAATGAAGCCGGCGCCAACCAGGATCGCGAGAACCAACCCATTGAACTGGAGTTCGCGAACGTTCTGGACGAAGTCATCCTGCGCCGCCAGCAGCAATATGCTGCCATTGTAGCGCTCGCCGAGCGCGAATTTCGTCACCCTGAAGAGGAAGCCTTTGCGGGTTTCATCCTCAATGCTTCCTTCGTAATTGTCCTTGTTGTACGCACCGCGGATCACAGAGGCCACGATCCCGGTATTGAGCTCGTCGATGCTGGGCAATGACGATCGGGCAGGGTGCGTCATCGCGCTCGTGACCAGATCTGAAAATTCGGGGTGCGCGATCAGCGATCCCGCCTGGTCGAAAATCATGACCGTGCCATGCTGTCCGGGCCGCTGGGCCTGGACGAACGCGCTGAACGTATCGAGCTTGAGATCGGCGGCGAGCACGCCCGGCACTTTGCCGCGCAGTGGCGCACTGACGGTGATGACCGGCGCGGCGATACTGAACGAGAGATAAGGTTCCGAAACATAGGGCCGGTCGGCCTGCATCGTCGCCCAGTACCAGGACCGCTTGCGGGCGTCGTAGCCATACTGCCACAGATCGATTTCATCGATCTCGTTGCCTTCCTTATCCTGGAAGATTCGTCGGAGCGGCAGATCGCCCCCCGCGGTGGGGCGGACGAGACTGATCGCGATGTCTGCGTTGGCGGGCGCGCGCAGGTGCTCGCGCTGCTCCTCGGTAAGGTCGCTGATGCGCCGCACCTGCAACCAGGCGCCATTCTCGAAGCCGGCATAGATGCTGTCCATCTGCGGCAATTCCTGCAGCGCCGTCTTGAACAGCGGAATGGCGCGGCCGGTCTCGCTTCGCTCGTTCGAGTCGGCGACGCTCGAGCTGGTAGCCAGCACGTGGACCAGCGATGAAATCGCGGAGAGCTCGCCCTGAAGCCGCCCGAGCACCTTGGTGCTGGTCGCGTCCATGTAGGCGGACGCGGCTTCCTGCGTGGCAAAACGCAATGAACGGAGCTGAATCGCGATCAGCAGTACCGTCAGCGCGACGACAAACGCCATGACCGCAAACGTGATGGAGGTGCGGAATGTGAACATCTGCGTCAGGTCGATCCTTCGTCTTGGCCGCCGCGTTTCGAGGCGCGTCCCGCAACGGATCTATCCAGGGTTAAATCCCCGGTCTTACGACGAGTATTCCAACAGGGCTCAGTGCCCGCTCAGCACCAGCGTCTTGATGGGCAGCAGCAGGGCCTGAATCCGCAACAGAATCGCGTGCACGAGGCCGGTGGCGTCGACGACGTGCAGTCCGAAGCTCTTGAGCGAACCGATCTTGCCTGAGGCGATCAGGTCATGATTGCTGGTGTAGGCGTTGGCGACACAAGAGCTGCCGGGCGTCACGCCGTCCAGTCCGCCCTTGTAGATCGGCTCCATGAAAACCAGAATGGTGCCGGGACGTACGGTGCCCTGCGCCTCAATCAGTTGTTCGCCGCCCCTGAACTGGCCAGCCGCGATGTAGTCCTGCACATTGGTGACCACCATCGGAATGATGGTCCACGGCTTGGAAATGCAGGTGGCCTCGGCCACCATTCCGACCTTCATGACCTGAGCCTCGATCTGCCCAAACCCGGCCGCGAGGGCACGCCGTCCCGCACCCTCCGGAATCAGGACGCCGGCCGACCGCAACATTGGATTGACGACGTCACCCGGCCTCAGTCCGAACTGCTCGACCCGCCCGTCGAAACCGGCGCGAATAAAGGTCTTGTCCAGATCGACCTGCGCTTCGGCCAGCGCCGCCTCCGCGCTCGCTTTCTCGGCGGGAAGGAGGGCGGTGACGCGGACCGACGCGGATTGTTTGGAAGCGCTGGCGGCATCAAGGGCGCCCTGGCGGCCCGCCTGCAGCACCCCTAGCTTCTCGATGTCACGCTGCGGGACGATGCCGGGATTGCGTTGCTGGAGTTCCCGCTTGGTGTTCAGCTCGTCGGTTGCCTGCTGATAATCGCCCTGGGCTTGCAGGATCTGACCTTCCGCCTTGAGAACGTCGGCCTGGGCCGACAGCATGGCGGCATCGACTTCGGCGATCTTGCGTTTGGCCGTCAGGAGCGCGGCTTCCTGCTTGGCGCTGTCCAGTCGGAAAAGCACTTCACCTTGCTTGACCGCTCCACTGAGTTCGATGTGAACCTCCGCGACCCGTCCGGCAACTTCGGGTACAATCGGAACGGTGCGATAGTACAACGTCGCCGAATTGGTCGACGGATGATAATAGAAGATCATCGTGATCAGCGCGACCGTGAGCATCAGGCAGGTGATGATGCCAAATCGCAGTTCGAACCAGACCGAATAGAGCGTGATTTCGTGGCCGAAGCGCTTTCCCTGCCGATAGCGGCGATAGAGATAGTCCGGCAATATCGTCACGAGCGAGCAGAGGATGATCTCAAGCATGAGCCGGTGCCTCGCTCTTGGCAGCGGCGCTGTTCGTGGCGGCCGCGTGGCCTGCGGTTTCTGGAGGCGTCTCGGTGAGGTCTGGTTCAGCCGGACCGCCGGCCATCTTTTCGACCGATCCGGCAATCCTGCGTAGCGGCGTGATGAAGTCCGGCAGGTCGACCATGGCGAGGAACAGGCCGATTACCCAGAACAGGTGATTATGCGTAAAGAGCGCCAGCAGACCGAGCACAGCTACGATCTCGAATTGCAGCTTGTGAGTTCGATGCGCCATCCGCTCCGGCAAGGTGTGCAAGTGCAGATAGAGATTGCCGACCCCCAGGACGGTACCGATCAGGAAGATGCCGACCCCAATCATGAAGACGTCGGTGTCACCCGGAGCGGTAATGAAGCCTGGCAGATGATGCGGGGCGGCAGGATGCAGGGGCTCACTCACGCAACTCTCCATTCCGAAAGAGCAGGTCGAAAAGCAAGCAATGCGGCAACGAAGGCATGGACAGGCGCCCAGGTAGCGCTGCATCTTTGCACAAAGCGAGGACTTGGCAAGCGCGCTCCTTGTCTCTTGAGCGCCTCCTTTCTGATTTGCCTTCCGCAACGCGAAATTAGTCGCTCAATTTCGATGGGCCTCAAACGCTTGCCCCAGCCGCTCCACTTCGAGGCTGGCGCAAAACAGCGCGAACAGACATCCCATTAAAATTGCGCCGCGCGTGACGATCAGGAGAACGTCGATACCGCGATCAAGCTCGGGCAGATGTCGGAACACGGCGACGCCGAACAATGCGCTGCCAAATATGAAGCTGAGGCGACCCAGAAACAGCAACGCGTGATTGAGAACGATGTGCGGCTGCCGAAACGGAATCGGAATGAAGAGCACACGGCACCAAAATGAAATCTGCATCACGCAGAGAACAACGACCGAGATGAGGTCGGAAAGGCCGTCGCGCGGAAGCTGCCGGCCAGGATTGATGGCGACTTGCCGGAACTCGGGGAGTGCCTGCCAGATAAAGATGAGCGCTCCCAATATCTGGAGCGAAAGCAGCAGCAGATAGGCGCCGGGTTTTCGTGGTTCGCTGGTCGGGTTCATCCGGGCGATGGTAACCGTTCGATCAGCGTCAGTCTGGAAGCTTTCGCTATGCGGCGGTCGGGCTCGATTTAGACGCGAGAAGGCGCGCGCCATCGCGACGCTGCGCGAGATCCGGCCAAATCCGCCGGTCCGGCGCATTCGGTCCGACTTCTCGAACGAAATCAATCAGATGTCGTTTCAGCCGATCTGCCTGTATTGAACGCGCCATGCCCAGGCACGGCAGCAGCCTTCCGGTTTGACCCTGCTGGTCGATTCGATGCATAAGACCCGCACCGGAGAGGTGGCCGAGTGGCTGAAGGCAGCGCTTTGCTAAAGCGCCATACGGCGAAAGTTGTATCAAGGGTTCGAATCCCTTCCTCTCCGCCACCCCTGAACGCGAGCAGGCCACTTGGTTCGGGGACGCGGCTCTCGCCCTGAGAAAAGCTTCGTTCCGTAGCGGATTCGACGATTCAGGCACCGGCCTCGACGTCATCTGTCTTCCCGCGGCTTCTCCATCGTGCCTTCGATTCGATTTCTCAGGCGAGGGAGGTTCGATCGGTGCCGCGATCCGGATGCGCTTGTTCGCACCACATGAATGTATTTCGCGCCGAAAAATAAGGGCTTTTGCAATTTCTCCGCAGATCTGCGGAAACCTTCCTGGCTACCGCCATTCCGGCAAGTAACGACACAGCCCGTGAGCCTTATATATACGGTCGCTGTAGAGCGGCGCATGTCGAGCCGGTCTGTAGCGGGCCCGCGCCAGCCGATTATCCCGGTTTCATTGTGTGTGTGACGGGCTGAGGGGATTCGGAGGCCTCGGGCGCTCGATTCGATCCGGCATGACGGCCGGAAGAGGAAAACCGGCTGGCCCCCGCTTGTGGCAGCAATTCCGGTGTCAAATGGAACTTTCCAAAAAAGATGAGTAAAAACAGCATGTTGTGGGGAAAGCTCGATCACATCTGCGTGCTATTTGTGCAACACCCATCGGAAAAGGGGTCGAGTCAGGCCATTCGGAGCGGTTCCTTTGTTGCGTGTGCAGAAGTCCTCGGTAATTGTGATCTCGCGACGGAGGGGGGCATCCCGAGGTCGTCCCGTTAGGTGGTTCGCTTAAGTCCCTCGCGTTCATGCGGGAGTGTCCGAAGGCGCGAAGCGACGAAGCGGGTTTCAGGGGATTAAGGGAACCAACCTTAGGGTGTTCACACACCCGGCGGATCCGGAACCTTCCCTACAGAGCAACTTGGAGGTTTATCATGAAGATGGTTAAGAGCCTTATTCTCGGCTCAGCGGCGGGTCTGCTCGCCATGAGTGGAGCTCAGGCAGCCGATCTTCCCGTCAAGGCCAAAGCGGTCGAGTACGTGAAGATTTGCTCCCTGTATGGTGCGGGTTTCTACTACATCCCGGGCACCGACACCTGCATCAAGATCGGTGGCTACGTGCGCGTCGATACGACGTTCAACGGCGGCATTTTCGATCAGCCGGCTTGGAACGGCAACCTTGGTCAGCAGAATCGTTTGCGCGATTACTATGCTGCCCGTTCGCGTCTGGCATTCAACATCGATACCCGCACCGCCACTCAGTACGGCGTCGTTCGTACCTTCGGTCAGGCCAACTTTAACCTGAACTCGTCGAATGGCGAAGGTCCGGGTGTAGCCGGCACGCAGACGCTCGGCGTGGACTTGGTGTTCATCCAGTTCGCTGGGTTCACCTTCGGTAAGTCTGCTTCGGCCTATGCGACGCCTTGGCAAGCTTATCCGGGCAACAACTCGTCGTTCCTGCTCGGCGGTCATGACGACGTCGTCGGCACGAACAACATCCAGTACACCGCGCAGTTCGGAAACGGCGTGTCCGGCACCATCGGTATCGATGACCCGTACTACAACCGTACTTCGCTCCTGAACGTGGGTGTCGGCAACCCCGCCACTGCCATCACGGCAGGTGCGAACGCTTACTCCGGCGCGCGTGCTCCGGACATCGTCGGCAACATCCGCGTCGACCAGGCTTGGGGTCTGTTCCAGATCTCGGCCGCCGCGCATGAAGTCGCCGGTTCCTACAACCTGCTGACCGCTGGTGCTGCGAACAACCTGTCGGAAATCTCCGGTCACCCCGATTCCAAGTGGGGCGGTTCGGTGATGGCTGCGTTGCAGCTCAAGAACCTGCCGACCGGCGCGGGCGACGACATCAAGGTTGACGTCTCCTATGCCAAGGGTGCCACGAAGAATGTGATCAACACGGCACCCAGCTTTGCCATGTTTGGCAACACGGGCCGTGCGGGCGCTTACCAGAGCATCGGCTTCGGCCAGACTGCCGACGGTGTCTACCTGCCCGCTCTGTTGGGCGGTCCCACCAACGGTGATATCAAGCTCGTTGACGCGTACGGCATCCGTGGTGCCTTCAACCACAACTGGGATCCCTTCTGGTCGACCAGCCTGTTCGGTGCCTGGGCTGCGGTTCGCTACACTGGCAGTGCCACCGATCTCACCACGGCAAAAGGTCAGTGGTGTGCCAACTACAACGCTGGCAAGGGCGCTCCTGGCGGTGCTACTCTCAGCTTAGACTACACCTGCAACCCCGACTACAACATCTCGCAGCTCGGTTTGGTCACTCGCTGGACCCCCGTTGCGAACCTGACGTTCTCGGCGGAAGCAATGTGGTTCCACCTCGACCAGAAGTTCACTGGTGCTTCTACTCTGACCACGACTGCTCCGAAGCCTGTCACGGTGTACGAGTACAAGGACCAGAACGCGGTCAGCTTGAACGTTCGCGTTCAGCGCAACTTCTGATCCTGACTGTCTGACATCACTCTAAAAGAGCCCCCGGCAGGAAACTGCCGGGGGCTTTTGTGTCGAATGGCTGCTCGAAAATTGGAATGTCCGGCTCTAGCGTTTTCTTGTGCTTGCGAATACCGTGAATACTCCGCCGCCTGAAGGTGGTGGCTTCAGGTTACGGCTGGAGGCCGGATTGATCGACCCTTCGGAGCGATCTTCTCAGGCAACCTTGAAATTGTCGTCCGCATGATCTCGCGCGCGGCGTGATCGTCCAGTAGAATCTTCGGCACGCATATCGGCGAATGTTGGAATGAACGCGCCGGATGTTGCAGACGGCCAACACCACCGGAGAAAGTGAGACTCCTCACGAATATGTCACGCTCCGAATTGAATTTTGGCGGTATTCCCGTTTGAACGTATCGAGATGTTGCAAGGCAGAGCCCTGCAAACGGAGGAGAAAATGAAAGCGTTCAGAAACTTCATCGTCGCCTCGGCGGGAGGTCTTCTCGCTATCGGCGGAGCGCAGGCGGCCGATCTTCCGGTCAAGGCCAAGGCGGTCGAATATGTAAAGATCTGCTCGCTTTACGGTGCTGGTTTCTACTTCATTCCGGGCACCGACACCTGCATCAAGGTGGGTGGTTATCTGCGCGTTGACACCACTTTCAACGGCGGACCGCACGGTGCGCCGGCCTGGAACGGCGATCTCGGCCAACAAAATCGCTATCGCGACTTCTTCGCTTCCCGTTCGCGCATGGCGTTGACGCTCGATACCCGCACCGCCACCGAATACGGTGTGGTTCGCACCTTTGGCCAGGTGGACTGGTCGTTCACCTCCCCGAGCGGTAGCTTCAAAGACGTTGGAACCGCAAGCAACGGGCAGCAGTTCACTACTGAGTTTCTTTTCATCCAGTTCGCCGGCTTCACGTTCGGTAAGTCTTTCTCGGCTTACTCGACTCCCTGGAACGGCTACCCGGGCAACATCAATTCGAGCCTGCTCGGCGGTAACAATAACGATACCGGCCTGAACAACATCCAGTACACCGCCCAGTTCGGCAACGGCGTGTCGGCCAGCATCGGTCTGAACGATCCGCTGGCTTTCAACCGCACCAATGTGTTCAACCTGTCGACCGGCCTGAATGCAATCGGTGTCACGGGCAATGCCTATACCGGTGTTCATGCTCCTGACATCGTCGGCAACATCCGGGTAGATCAGGCCTGGGGTCTGTTCCAGATCTCGGCTGCGGCTCACGAAGTCAATGCCACGTACAACGTTCTGACTCCCGCCACTGCTGCGGCGAACAACCTGTCAGAAATCGGCGGCCACCCCGAATCGAAGTGGGGTGGTTCGGTGATGGCAGCGCTGCAGATCAAGAACCTGCCGACCGGCGCTGGCGACGACATCAAGTTCGATGTTTCCTATGCAAAGGGCGACACCAAGAATGTCCTCGGCGTAAGTGGTGCCTCGCCCAGCTTTGCGATGTTCGGCAACAGCGGGTTCGCCTATCAGAGCGTTGGATTGGGTGCGACCACTGACGGCGTCTATCTTCCTGGCGCTGGTGGCACGGGAGGCATCAAGCTCACGTCGGCTTGGGGCATCCGTGGTGCCTTCAATCACAACTGGAATCCAGAATGGTCGACCAGCCTGTTTGGAGGCTACTCCAGCGTACGATATGAGGGTGGAGCGAACGACAACCTGCTCGGTGCCGGAACCAGCTCGGCCAAGGGCGCCTATTGTGCGGCGTTCGCGGCCAGCCACCCAGGCCAGGCGTTGGTTGGCAATGCCGCCGGCGCATATTCGTGCAATCCCGACTTCAACGTCTCGCAGCTTGGCCTTATTACGCGCTGGACTCCGGTCAAGAACCTGACATTCTCGGCCGAAACGCAGTGGTTGCACTTGGACCAGAAGATGTCGGGCAGTTCCGTGTTTGAAGCGATTGCTCCGAAGCCGACTGCTCTCTACGAGTTCAAGGATCAGAATACGTTTCTGCTGGAGTTGCGCGCCCAGCGAAACTTCTGACGTTCTGGACGCATGGGCTTTCAATTCTCTATTGAGCCGCTGTTCCAAGATTTCGACGGCAGCCGTACTCGGTCGCACAAAAGCGATCCCGGCAGAATATGAGTAGCGTCACGCTATAGCGTTTTCCAGCGAAGTGGACCCGGTTCGCGCTAAGAAAACACGTCAAAAAAGGAATCTAGAGCTCCGTTTCGATTCAATCGAAACGGAAAAGGCTCTGGCCTTCGGTGTGGCGACGGTCCGGTTAAACGGCTATTCGACGCTGGCGCCGCGATGCAGGTCGGCTTCGATCTGGAGTTTGGTTCCGCCGCCGAACCGCGTGCGATAGACCTGCAGGTTCTCCATGATCCGTTGCACGTAGTTCCGCGTCTCGGAGAACGGGATCTGCTCGACCCAGTCGACCGCGTCGACTTTGGGGTCGCGGGGATCGCCGTAGCGCTCGATCCATTTCTTGACGCTGCCGCGGCCGGCATTATAGGCCGCGAAGGTCAAGATGTAGGAACCGCGATAGTCCTCGATCAACCCGCCGAGTTCGGCGGCGCCCATCGCGGCGTTATAGACCGGATCGGTCTTCATCCGGTTGAGGTCGAAGCTGACACCGGCCCGTTTGGCGACATAGCGCCCGGCATCCGGCGTCACCTGCATCAGCCCGTAAGCCTGCGCCGGCGAGACCACGGCCTGGTTGAAGGCGCTTTCCTGGCGGCAGATGGCGTAGACGATGCTCTGCTCGACCTCGGGGCCGATCGATTTGAACGGCGGGATACCGTTGACGGGATAGGCGTAGTGGTCGAACGGCAGGCCGCGATTGAGGGCGGCCTTGCCGAGCAACAGCATGCCGCGGGCGTCGGTGTAGCGCGCCGTCAACTCGCCGAGCCCGGCCAGCGCGTCCGCGTCGCCATTCTCGCCCATGTCGCCGAAAATCGGGATCGCGATCTCGCGCTCCTGGAGCTCATAGAGCAATTGCACCGCGCGCACGATCTCCAGCCGATCCGCGCCGCGTCCGCGGGGCACGCCGTTCAATTCGATCTGCGGCAATCCGAGCTTGGCGCGCGCCAGCTGGCCGTAATAGCTGGTCGACTGCTCGGCGGCCCGCGTATAGGCGGCGCGGGCTTCCTGGGCGCGGCCGGCCGCTTCCGCCGCACGGCCTTGCCAATAGCCGGCGCGGGCGAGCGCGGTCGGGTTGACGCTGCCGACGCCGATCCGCGCAAAATGCTGGGCGGCCACCGCCGGATCCTTCAGGAAGCGCAGCGCAATCCAGCCCGCGGTGAATTCCTGCTCGGTCTTGTAGATGTCGCGCGACGGCAGGGCTGCGTCCCTCGCGATCAGATAGGCAGAGCGATGTTCGCCGACGTCCAGCATCTTGCGCGCCAGGAGCCGCCGCTCGATCCACCATTCGTTGAGATTGTGCAGGCGGTTCGGATCCTTTGGCGCGCTCAGCATTAGCTGGGCGGCTTCATTGAATTTCTCGTCGCGGCGAAGCAGCTGGATCTTGCTGAAGATAAAGCCGGGATCGCCGTGCAGCTCGTGTGGCACCGCATCGAGCAGCGCCTTGCTGTTGGAGGTCTTCTTGTTGGCGGCGATGCGCGCCTTGGCCAGTGCGAGATGGCCCGAGCCCAGCCGCTTCGCGGCGCGCATGCCGGCGGCTTCCTGCTCGGTGCCATAGAGCATCATGTCCATCCGCGCCTTGTGATCGCCCGCCGTCAACAAGGCGCCGAACAGGTCGAGTGCGATGGTTTCGGTATCCTCCGACATGCCGTCGTTGCGCCAGGCATCGCGGACCAGGCGTTCGGCGTTGGCGCGATCGCCGCGTCCGATCATCACCTTTGCCAGCGCGAACTTGCCCTTGGCCGAGACCGGAGATTCGTTTTCGAACCACGACCAGACGGTAGAATCGTCGCGGTGGTCGTCCCAGAGCGCGGCCTCGAGACGCCGGCGCAGGAATGTCTGCGACGGCCAGCTCGGATTGGATGAAATGAAGGCGCGGTAGCGCTCGACGGAAGCGCCGTTGTCGTCGCTGCGCAGGATCAGCCATTCGGCGAGCTTGCGGGCGACGGGATCTGATATCACGGCCTGCGCCTGTGTCGCATCACCAGGCTTTCGCTTGCGAATGAGTTCGATGACGCTTTCCAGCGCGTCCTTGTCGGACTGCGGGGTCGATGACGTCGCGGCCACCGCCGCAGGGGTCACGTGTTTGCGCGCCGCGGGCAGGGCGGCGTGCTGGCGCGTCGCGGGCGCCAAGGCCGGTGCGGGCGTTGCGACTGGCGAGGCGGGAGCTGCCGCGGCGGGCACCACAGCCGCAGCATGCTGCGTCGGGCTCGCAGGCGTCGTTTTGGGGACGGCGTTGCGGGCGATCGGACGCGGCTTCGGCAATGGAACTTTCGGCTTGGCCCAGGCGTCGACGGAAATGGCCGACAGCCCGACCGCGAGCACCAGACTTGTCGCCAGTGCGGTCGATCGCAATGCGGCTGCGCGGGCGGAACGGGTCACGGCTTTCCTCTGCGGCGGCGAATCACTCACTCGCTGAAGCCTTAGGTCTATTTGATTGAATATGTGGACAAAATGCTAAAAACATCGCGGTCGGGAGTGTTTGCGCCATCACCACGGCAAAATCGCGGCTGGAGCGTTTTCCAGCGAAGCGGACCCGGTTCGCGCCAAGAAAACGCGTCAAAAACAAAGGCCTAAGGCGATATCCTTCAGCCCTTTCGCCAGATCGTCAGACCCGATATGAATTGGCGGGTCGTTTTTAGCAGTGCCGTCGCTCGCGCGTTGGGAGGAAATCCATGGCAGCCAAGACAAAATTCCAGGGATCATTCACCGCCTTGGTCACGCCATTCAAGAACGGCGCGCTCGATGAGGCGGGCTTCCGCGGTCTCGTCAGCTGGCAGATCGAGCAGGGTTCGCACGGTCTGGTTCCCGTCGGTACCACCGGAGAAAGCCCGACGCTGAGTCATGATGAGCATCACCGGGTGGTCGAGATCTGTCTCGACGAGGCGAAGGGGCGCGTGCCCGTCATCGCCGGCGCGGGCTCGAACTCCACGCGCGAGGCCGTCGATCTGGCTGTTCATGCCGAGAAGGCCGGCGCCGATGCCGTGCTGGTGGTGACGCCGTATTACAACAAGCCGACCCAGGAAGGGATGTATCAGCACTTCAAGGCGGTGAATGACGCGATCGGTATCCCGATCATCATCTACAACATCCCGCCGCGCTCCGTCGTCGATATGTCGGTCGAGACCATGACCCGGTTGTTCGAGTTGAAGAACATCGCCGGCGTCAAGGACGCCACCGCCAATCTCGCCCGGGTGTCGCAGCAGCGCCATGCGATGGGACCGGATTTTATCCAGCTGTCCGGTGAGGACATGACGGCGCTGGCCTATATGGCGGCGGGCGGACATGGTTGCATTTCGGTGGTCGCCAATGTGGCGCCGAAACTGTGCGCCGAGCTGATGTCAGCCGTCCTGAAGGGCGATTACGCGACCGGACTGAAGCTTCAGGACCGGTTGACGCCGCTGCATGACGCCATCTTCAAGGAGCCGGGCCTGGCGGGAGCCAAGCATGGCCTCAAGCTGCTGGGACGGCTGGAAGAAGAAGTGCGGCTGCCGCTGATGAATGTGACGCCGCCAACCGGCAAGGTGATCCGCGACGCCATGGTCCATGCCGGCCTGATCAACTGAAGCCGGCATTATCTTCGCCCGATGCACGAAGAAGGAAAGTGACCATGCTCAAGGAATTTCGCGAATTCGCGATGAAGGGCAATGTCGTCGACCTCGCCGTCGGCGTCATCATCGGTGCGGCCTTCGGCGCTATCGTCACTTCGCTGGTCGGCGACGTCATCATGCCGATCATCGGCGCGATCACCGGCGGCCTCGACTTCTCCAATTACTTCACCGGACTGTCGAAGTCGGTGACCGCGACCAATCTGGCCGACGCCAAGAAGCAGGGCGCGGTGCTGGCCTGGGGCAGTTTCCTGACACTGACGCTGAATTTCATCATCATCGCCTTCGTGCTGTTCATGGTCATTCGCGCCATGAACACGCTGAAGCGCAAGGACGAGGCGGCACCCGCGGCGCCGCCCAAGCCGACGCGCCAGGAAGAGCTGCTGACCGAGATTCGCGATCTCCTCAAAAAGGCTTGATGTGGCCGAGAAGAACGAGCGCCCGATCAAGGTTGTCGCCGAGAACCGCAAGGCCCGGTTCAACTACGCGATCGAGGACACCATCGAGACCGGCATTGCGCTGACCGGCACCGAAGTGAAGTCGATCCGCAACGGCAAGACCACGATTGCGGAATCCTATGCCGATACCAAGGACGGCGAGATCTGGCTGATCAACGCCAATATTCCCGAATATCTGCAGGCCAACCGCTTCAACCACGAGCCGAAGCGGCCGCGCAAACTGCTGCTGCACCGTAAGCAGATCAACAAGCTGATGGGCGCGGTCGATCGCGACGGCATGACGCTGATTCCGCTCAAGCTCTATTTCAACGAGCGCGGCCGCGCCAAGCTGCTGCTGGCCGTGGCCAAGGGCAAGAAGCTGCACGACAAGCGTGAGACCGAAAAGAAACGCGACTGGGGCCGGGAAAAGGGCCGCTTGATGCGGGCGCGGGGGTAGTGAAGGTCCCCATCCTGAGGAGCGCGCTCGGGCGCGCGTCTCGAAGGATGAGATTGCGGGGCATTCATGGTTCGAGACGGCGCAAGGGCGCCTCCTCACCATGAGGTCGGGAAGTGTTGGAAGCCGAGGCAACAATGAATCAAAAAAATCTGCTCGAAGTCGACTGGAGCAAGATCCCGGCGCCGACAGACGATGGTGCGGCGAACCATCTGGTCGGCATGACGCTGCCGCCGCTCAGCCTGGTCGCGACCGACGACACGTCGGTGACGCTGTCGGCGCTTCCGGGCCGAACCGTCGTATTCGCCTATCCCCGCACCGGCGAGCCCGGCAAGATCGGCCTGGTCGATGATTGGGACATGATCCCCGGCGCGCGCGGTTGTACGCCGCAAACCTGCTCGTACCGCGACCTGTTCGCCGAACTGAAAGGCGCTGGCGCCAGGCACGTGTTCGGCCTGTCGACGCAAAGCAACATCTACCAGACCGAAATGGCCTCGCGGCTGCATTTGCCGTTCGCGGTGCTATCAGACGACAAGCTGGCGCTGACGCGGGCGTTGAAACTGCCGACCATGGAAGTGGCTGATCTGACGCTGATCAAGCGGCTGGCGCTGATCGTCGATAACGGGCGCATCAGCCACGTGTTCTATCCGGTGTTTCCGCCGGACCGGAATGCCGGCGACGTGCTGGCGTGGCTGAAGGCGAACCCGGTTTAGCCCTTATCCAGATCCGCTCTTACGCGAGCAAATACGCTGCGAAACATGTCCGGCGTCAGTACCCGCGTATTCGTGTTGTAACGCGAGCAATGATAGCTGTCGTAGAGCCTGAGCGTGCCGGCGGCATGCACGGCGCCGTGCCCAAAGGGGGCGGCGGCGTTGCGAAGGCCGAGGGCTTTCACCGTCGATTCATGGGCGATGCGGCCGAGCGCCACGATGGCGCGTAGCTTTGGCATTGCGGCGATGGTCGGGATCAGGAATTGCCGGCAGGTGTTGATTTCGACCGGCAGCGGTTTGTTCTGCGGCGGCACGCAACGCACGGCGTTGCTGATCATGCAGTCGACCAGCCGAAATCCGTCGTCCGGCCGCGCCTGATAGGTGCCCTTGGCAAAGCCATATTCCAGCAAGGTGGCATAGAGCAGGTCGCCCGCGTAGTCGCCGGTGAAGGGACGGCCGGTGCGATTGGCACCCTGCATGCCGGGCGCGAGGCCGACGATCAGCAACTGGGCCTTTGGATCGCCGAACGAGGCCACCGGCGCATTGTGCCAGCCTGGCTCGCGTGCGCGGGCCTGCGCGCGAAACTCGGCGAGCCGCGGGCAGAGCGGGCAGTTGCGGTCGGGTCCGATAGCGGAAAAGGCGGCGATGCTAGCCATTCATGACCATAGCGTTTTCAAGCGAGGTGGATACCGGTTCGCATCGCAATCAAGTTTACGCAGATTGCGTAGACTTATCTGCGGTAGAAAACGCGTCACAACAAAAACCAAAGCCCGGTTCTGATTCCAGAACCGGGCTTTAGCAGTGCGACGGATCATTCTCAATCTTCGAAGTCGTCATCACCCGCGGCCCGGGGGGCCATGGTGGTCGCGCGCTGCAGGAATTGGGGTGCATGATGACGCGGCTCGCGCGGGGCGGGTCGCTCGGACGGGTCGCGGCCAAGCTTGGATTGCAGTTCAACCAGATCGGTGAAGACGTCGGCCTGGCGCCGCAGTTCGTCGGCGATCATCGGCGGCTGGCTCGAAATCGTCGAGACGACCGTGACGCGAACGCCGCGGCGCTGTACCGCTTCAACCAGCGAGCGAAAATCGCCATCGCCCGAGAACAGCACGATCTGATCGACATGCTCGGCGAGCTCCATGGCATCGACGGCGAGTTCGATGTCCATATTGCCTTTCACCTTGCGGCGGCCGCTGGCGTCGATGAATTCCTTGGTCGCCTTGGTGACGACGGTGTAGCCGTTGTAGTCGAGCCAATCGATCAGCGGACGAATCGAGGAATATTCCTGATCCTCGATAATCGCCGTGTAATAGAACGCGCGTACCAATGTGCCGCGGCTCTGGAATTCCTTGAGAAGCCGCTTGTAGTCGATGTCGAAGCCGAGAGTCTTTGCAGTTGCATAGAGATTGGCGCCATCGATGAAGAGCGCGATCTTGTTGGAAACGGGTGACATCAAAGGGTTCTCGCGTTGTTGTTAACGTTTTTAGCGCTGCGGCCATCGACCGCGCGCGATTTCCAGTTTCGGCTGCCTAAAGTTCGGTGAATCTTTCCCCACGACAGTCACCACTGCAATTATGGTGAGGCGAGGGCGAAAAACCTAGACTTTTGACGTTGCTTGGAGAGATTTCTTGTCCTGGACGGTGTCCCGCCGTCTCCGGACGCTCCGGCCTTCTGGCCCCGGGATGGGTTAGCAGAGCCCATTAAGAAGGCAAATCACAAATTTTGCCTTGCGAAACGTCCTCCACCCCTATAACTAGCCCCCATAGCCAACATATTCGGCCCCATTTAACGGAGCGACAGTCTATGGCGCGCGTCACCGTGGAAGATTGCATTGATAAGGTCGACAACCGGTTCGATCTGGTTCTGCTGGCAGCCCATCGCGCCCGTATGATCTCGTCCGGATCGCAACTCACGGTTGATCGCGATAACGACAAGAATCCGGTCGTTTCGCTGCGGGAAATCGCCGACTCCTCGATCTCCCCGGAAGACCTGCGCGAGGAACTCGTCCATTCCCTGCAGAAATTCGTCGAAGTCGATGAGCCTGAGCCCGATACCGTGCCTTTGATCGGCTCGGCCGGCGCCAGCGTCGATGCCGACGACACCGAGGTCGCGGTCGAGCGCATGACCGAGGAAGAGCTGCTGAAGGGCCTCGAAGGCCTGGCGCCGCCGGAAGAGCAGCCCGAAGAGGACGAATAATCCCGGCAACGGGCGTCCCCATCGTCTGAATTTGTCAAAGGCCCGGACATTTGTCCGGGCCTTTGCTTTTATTGACATTTTTTCGGTTACGATGCGTGCTTGGTGGTGCGAGACCGCCTGAACCGGCTTGGCGCAGCCCGGCCATGGGTTCGGCATCACAATCGGCCCGAGCGATGCGAAATTGATCGATTGCTGGCCCAGAACGGGGTGCAGCATCGTTCGAAATCGCATTAGATGTTCTTGAGATATTTTTGCGGTGCGCCAATCCGGCGCGCGGATGAAGGTAGTGATTCGATGGCGTTCTGGCGCCGCAGACCCCGGCAGATGGAGGCCGCGACCGACCAGGTTGCGGTGGCGCCGGCGTCGCCTGTGACGGAGAGGGCCAAACCGCCACGTTCGCGGATGATGCGGCAATACGATCTGGTCGAGCGGGTCCGGTCGTACAATCCGGACACCGACGAGGATCTGCTCAACCGCGCCTATGTCTACGCCATGAAGGCGCACGGCAGCCAAACCCGCGCCTCCGGCGATCCCTATTTTTCGCATCCGCTCGAAGTCGCGGCGATCCTCACCGGGCTCAAGCTCGACGACGCGACCATCGTCGCAGCACTGCTGCACGACACCATCGAGGATACCGAGGCGACGCGGGCGGAGATCGACAATATCTTCGGCCATGAGATCGGCGCGCTGGTCGAGGGCCTCACCAAGCTGAAGCGGCTCGAACTGGTTTCGCGCGAGGCCAAGCAGGCCGAGAACCTGCGCAAGCTGTTGCTGGCGATCGCCGATGACGTCCGCGTGCTGCTGATCAAGCTCGCCGACCGCCTGCACAACATGCGGACGCTGGAATTCGTGCCGCACGCCTCGCGCCGCCGCATCGCCGAGGAAACCCTGGACATCTATGCGCCGCTCGCCGGCCGCATGGGCATGCAGGAGATGCGGGAAGAACTCGAGGATCTCTCCTTCCATACGCTCGATCCGGAAGCCTATGCGGTGGTGATGCAGCGGCTGGACTCGCTGGCGGAGCGCAACCGCAACCTGATCGGCGAGATCGAAACCCAGCTGTCGAAGAATTTGCTGAAGAACGGCATCACCCCGCGCGTCTATGGCCGCCGCAAGCAACCGTTTTCGATCTGGACCAAGATGGAGCGCAAATCGGTCGGCTTCGAACAATTGTCCGACATCTACGGCTTCCGTGTCGTGATGGCGGACGTCGAGGCTTGCTACCGCGCGCTCGGCGTCGTGCACACCACCTGGCCGGTGGTACCCGGGCGCTTCAAGGACTACATCTCGACGCCGAAGGTGAACGATTATCGTTCGATCCACACCACCGTGATCGGTCCCGGAAAGCAGCGCGTCGAACTGCAGATCCGCACCGAGGAGATGAACCAGATCGCGGAATTCGGCATCGCCGCGCACGCGTTCTACAAGGAAGGCATGGGCTCGCCGACCGAGCGGCTCAAGCACGAATCCAACGCCTTTGCCTGGCTGCGCCACACCGTCGGCATCCTGTCCGAGAGCGCCAATCCGGAAGAGTTTCTGGAGCACACCAAGCTCGAATTGTTCCACGACCAGGTGTTCTGCTTTACGCCGAAGGGCAAACTGATCGCGCTGCCGCGTCAGGCCAATGTGATCGACTTCGCCTATGCCGTGCATACCGACGTCGGCAACAGCGCGGTCGGCTGCAAGATCAACGGCAAATTCGCGCCACTGTCGTCCGAATTGCAGAACGGCGACGAGGTCGAGGTGTTGACCTCGCAGGCGCAGGCGGCGCCGCCGTCGGCCTGGGAGTCGCTCGCCGTCACCGGCAAGGCGCGGGCGGCGATCCGCCGCGCCACCCGTACCGCGGTGCGCGATCAATATGCCGGGCTTGGCCGCCGCATCGTCGACCGCCTGTTTGCCCGCGCCAAGATCGAATATGCCGACGACAAGCTGAAGGGCGCGTTGCCGCGGCTGGCACGCGCCTCGATCGAGGATGTGATGGCGTCGGTCGGGCGCGGCGAACTGAAGGCGTCCGACGTCGCGCGCGCGATGTATCCGGACTACAAGGAAGAGCGGCTGGTCCGTTACGGGGCCAAGAAAAGCCTTGCGGACAAGCTGAAGCTGAAATCGCCGCCGCATCCGGCGCGCAGCGCCTCGGTCATCCCGGTGCGCGGCCTCAATTCCGATCTGCCGGTCAAGTTCGCGCCGAATGGCGGCGCGGTGCCGGGCGACCGTATCGTCGGCATCGTCTCGCCGGGCGAGGGCATCACGATTTATCCGATCCAGTCGCCGGCGCTGAAGGATTTCGAGGAGGAGCCGGAGCGCTGGCTCGACGTCCGCTGGGATATCGACGAGACCATGCCGCAACGGTTTCCTGCGCGAATTCTCGTGCACAACGTCAACGAGCCCGGCAGCCTCGCCCAGGTCTCCACCGTGATCGCCGAGCATGACGGCAATATCGACAATATCAGCATGTCGCGCCGCTCTCCCGATTTCACCGAGCTGACCATCGATCTCGAGGTCTATGACCTCAGGCATCTCAGCGCTATTATCGCGCAGTTGCGTGCCAAAGCCGTCGTCGCACGGGTCGAGCGCGTTAATGGGTAGGCCTTCGCGCGTAGCCAACCCTCATGGTGAGGAGGCGCTCTTGCGCCGTCTCGAACCATGAGGCCACAGTAGGGCCCGCATCCTTCGAGACGCGGCGAAGACGCCGCTCCTCTCGGGTGAACGCAATTGCGTTCATCCCGGGGATGAGGGATTGTCCACCAATGTCCACGAGACCCGTCATGCCCGTCCACCCGCTGCGCCTCGGAGTCAATGTCGATCACGTCGCCACCCTGCGCAACGCACGCGGCGGCGCGCGGCCGGATCCGGTCCGCGCGGCGCTGACCGCGATCGAGGCGGGGGCCGATGGCATCACTGCGCACCTGCGCGAAGACCGCCGCCACATCCGCGATACCGACATGGAACGCCTCAAGGCCGAGATCGGAAAGCCGCTCAATTTCGAGATGGCGGCGACCGCGGACATGCTGCGGATTTCGCTTGGCGTCAAGCCGCATGCGGTCTGCCTCGTGCCCGAGCGCCGCGAAGAACTCACCACCGAAGGCGGGCTCGACGTGGTCGGCCAGCACAATGCGCTGGCGCCGTTCATCGCGCGGCTGAACGATGCCGGGATCCGGGTGTCGCTGTTCATCTCGGCCGATCCGCAGCAGATCGAGATGGCCGCGCGACTGCGGGCACCGGTGATCGAAATCCATACCGGCGGCTGGTGCGACGCCGTGGTCGATGGCCAAGCCGCCAAAGCCGAGGCGGAATGGCAGCGCATCGTCGCGGGCGTGCGGCTGGCGCGGTCCGCCGGGCTCGAGGTTCATGCCGGCCACGGGCTCGACTATGAGACGGCCGAGACGATCGCGGCGCTGCCCGAGATCGCCGAACTCAACATCGGCTACTTCATGATGGGGGAGGCGCTTTTCGTCGGCCTCGGCGAGACCGTCCGCAGCATGCGCGCCGCCATGGACCGCGGCCGCCAGCGGATCGCGGGCTAGCATGATCATCGGCATCGGCTCCGACCTGATCGACATTACGCGGGTGGCCAAGGTGATCGAGCGCCATGGCGACCGCTTCCTCGACCGCATCTTCACCGATGCCGAGCGCGCCCGGGCCGCACGCCGTGCCAAGAGCGAGAAGATGGTGGTTGCGACTTACGCCAAGCGGTTCGCGGCCAAGGAGGCCTGTTCCAAGGCGCTCGGCACCGGCATCCGGCAGGGGGTCTGGTGGCGGGATATGGGGGTGGTGAACCTGCCGGGTGGCCGTCCCACTATGCAACTGACCGGGGGCGCGCTGGCCCGGCTCGAGCAACTGACGCCGGAAGGGTTTGAGGCCCGGATCGACCTTTCCATCACCGACGATTGGCCGTTGGCGCAGGCCTTCGTCATAATTTCGGCGGTCGTTCCGGGCAAATCATGAGGCCGGTGGCCGTTCGCGCCGGGAGACCCCGCTAAAACTAAAAATCATTGATTTATCAATGGATTGCGAAGTTTTGACGAGGCGCTTGATTGCACGGCCGCAAACAACCGTCTAAAACGCCGCAGCGACACTGCCGAACCAGGGCAAATTCGGGTTTTGCGCCGGAATTTGCCTTTAACATCAGTATCGAGACCATTTTCTTGACGCGAACGGAACTCTCGATTCGCGTGAGGAAAACGTTCTGCCACCATGCGGGCCAAGCCTTTGTCTAAGACAAGCCTTTGTCTAGACAGGGCTCGGTTGAAGAAGCCTTGTTTAAAGAGAGCCTTGTTTAAAGAGAGCCTTGCGGGAATTGGGAAAGCGATGAGCGTGACATCCGGGACAAAATCTGAAAGCGGCTTGGGTGAAACCATCCGCGTCGTCATCCACGCTCTCCTGATCGCGCTCGTGATCCGCACCTTCCTGTTCCAGCCCTTCAACATCCCCTCGGGCTCGATGAAAGCGACGCTTCTGGTCGGCGACTATCTGTTCGTGTCGAAATATTCGTACGGCTATAGCCATTATTCGATCCCGATGTCGCCACCGCTGTTTTCGGGCCGCATCTTCGGCTCCGAGCCGAGCCGCGGCGATATCGTGGTGTTCCGCCTGCCGCGCGAAGATTCCACCGACTACATCAAGCGCGTGATCGGCCTGCCCGGCGATCGCATCCAGATGAGGGAGGGGCTGCTTTACATCAACGACGCCCCGGTCAAGCGCGAGCGCCTGAGCGATTTCATCGGCGAAGACCCCTGCGGTTCCGACGCCACCGCGCGGGTGAAGCGCTGGAAGGAAACGCTTCCGAACGGCGTCTCCTATGAGTCGCTGGATTGCGTCGACAACGGCTTTTACGACAACACCAACATCTATATCGTGCCGGCAGGTCATTTATTCATGATGGGCGACAACCGCGACAATTCGACCGACAGCCGGGTGCTGTCGCAGGTCGGATTCGTGCCGTTCGAAAACATCGTCGGCCGGGCGCAGATGATCTTTTTCTCCATTGCCGAGGGCGAGCACGCCTGGATGTTCTGGCGCTGGCCGACCGCGGTCCGCTGGAATCGCATTTTCTCAATCGTGCGATGAACGACGAAACGCCCGTCATCAGGGATACCCCGCCACAAGGCGAGAGCGCGCAGCCTGAAGCCGGCCGCGAAGCCGCGACCAAGAAGAAGCGCAGCAAGGTCTCGGCCAAGGCCGCGGCCGCCGCGATCGAAGCGCGCATCGGCCACAAGTTCGGCGATCCCAATTTGCTGACCACCGCGTTCACGCATGTGTCCGCGCTCAAGCCCGCGCGCAATCGCGCCGAGAGTTATCAGCGCCTCGAATTCCTCGGCGATCACGTGCTCGGGCTGATCGTCTCCGACATGCTGTACCGCGCGTTTCCCAACGCCGACGAGGGTGAACTGTCGAAGCGGCTCGCCGATCTCGTGCGCAAGGAGAGCTGCGCCGATGTCGCGAAATCGCTCGGGCTGGTCGACGACATCAAGCTCGGCCAGGTCGGCGCCAGCGCCAGCGCCCGGTTGCGCAAATCCGTGCTCGGCGACATCTGTGAAGCCGTGATCGGCGCGGTCTTTCTCGACGGCGGCTACAGTGCCGCCGCCCAATTCGTCGAGCGCAACTGGACCGAGCGGATGCGCAAGCCGCGTCGGCCGCTGCGCGATGCGAAGACGGTGTTGCAGGAATGGGCGCAGAGCAAGGGAATGCCGACGCCGGTCTATCGCGAGGTCGAGCGCACCGGCCCGCATCACGATCCGCAGTTCCGTGTCGCGGTGGATCTGCCGGGCCTGGATCCGGCCGAAGGCGTCGGCGGCAGCAAGCGCGCGGCCGAGAAGGTCGCGGCTTCCGTGATGATCGCGCGCGAAGGGGTTGGCGGCGGCAGCAATGACAGTTGAATCTTCAGGTGGAACCGCTTGCGGCTTCGTCGCGCTGATCGGCGCGCCCAATGTCGGCAAGTCCACGCTCGTCAACGCTTTGGTCGGCTCCAAGGTCACGATCGTGTCGCGCAAGGTGCAGACCACGCGGGCGCTGATCCGCGGCATCGTGATCGAGAACAACGCGCAGATCATCCTGGTCGATACGCCGGGCATCTTCGCGCCTAAACGGCGGCTTGACCGCGCCATGGTGTCGACCGCCTGGAGCGGGGCGCATGACGCCGATCTCGTCTGCGTGCTGCTCGATGCCAAAGCCGGCATCGACGAGGAGGCGGAAGCGATCCTCGGCAGGCTTGAAAGCGTGAAGCATCCGAAGATCCTGGTGCTGAACAAGATCGACCTGATCCCGCGCGAGAAATTGCTGGCGCTGGCGCAGACCGCCAATGCGCGCATGAAGTTCGAACACACGTTCATGATCTCGGCGCTGTCGGGCGATGGCGTCGACGATCTGCGCGCGACACTTGCCAAAATGGTGCCGGCAGGTCCGTTTCACTATCCCGAGGACCAGATGTCGGATGCGCCGATGCGGCATCTGGCGGCCGAGATCACGCGCGAGAAGATCTACCGGCAACTGCACCAGGAACTGCCGTATCAGTCCACCGTCGAAACCGACAGCTGGACCGAGCGCAAGGACAAGTCGATCCGCATCGAGCAGACCATCTTCGTCGAACGCGAAAGCCAGCGCAAAATCGTCCTCGGCAAGGGCGGTGCCACCATCAAGTCGATCGGCGCGGATTCGCGCAAAGAGATCGCCGAGATCGTCGGCGTCCCCGTGCATCTGTTCCTGTTCGTGAAGGTGCGCGAGAACTGGGGCGACGACCCGGACCGCTACCGTGAGATGGGACTGGAATTCCCGAAGGAATAATCAAGAAGAGACAACAGGGATGATCGGCGTCTTCGATGACCTTACCCAGGAACGTGTTGTGGTTTGAAGTGCTGCTGTATCTGTCGCTGACGCTGGATGCGGTGTCGGTAGCGTTCCAGGACCGCACGCCGACCGCCCAGATGACGGAGCAGATGATCGCAGTGTCGACCATGATGGCGGCCGGCCTGATCCTGCTGCTGGTCTATTTCGTCCGGCTCGCGGCGCGGGGGCGCAAGAACTGGCCGCGCTGGGTATTGGCGGCGGCGCTGGTGCTGTCGGTGATTTCGCTGGTCCAGGTGATTGGCGCCAGCGGCGTGCAACTCGACAGCGCCATCGAGGTGGTGTCCTGCGCACTGACCGCGGCGGGGCTGTATTTTTCCTTCACCGGCGATGCCGTGGGCTGGTTCAACGCGTGAGGGTGATGCCGTCATTCCGGGGCGATGCGAAAGCATCGAACCTCAGGTGCGCAATTGCGCACCGGGGAATCTCGAGATTCCGGGTTCGCATCTTCGATGCGCCCCGGAATGACGATTGTGATATGGCTGCGCCCCTCAACGAAATCCTGTATTCTTCAATCCATGGAATGGACCGACGAAGGCATCGTGCTGGGGGTGCGGCGGCATGGCGAATCCTCCGCCATCGTCGAGCTGCTGACGCGCAGCCATGGCCGGCATCTGGGCCTCGTGCGCGGCGGCGCGGGCAAGCGGATGCGGCCGTTGCTGCAGCCCGGCAACAGCGTCACCACGGTATGGCGGGCGCGGCTCGACGAGCATCTCGGTTATTACGCCATTGAGGGCACGCGGCTGCGCGCGGCGACCCTGTTGGCGACGGCGCATGCAACCTATGGCGTCACGCATCTGGCCTCGCTGGTGCGGTTGTTGCCGGAACGCGATCCGCACGAGGACATCTACGAGATGTTCGAGCGCACGCTGGACGATTTCGACGATGTCGGCGGCGCTGCGGCGCATCTGATCCGGTTCGAGCTCGCGATGCTGGCCGAACTCGGTTTCGGCCTCGATCTTGAAAATTGCGCCGCGACCGGGGCGACCTCGGAGTTGATCTACGTGTCGCCGAAATCCGGCGGCGCGGTGTCGCGGCGCGCGGGCGAGCCCTACCGCGACCGGCTGCTGCCGCTGCCGGCGTTTTTGCGCCAAGGAGAACGTCAAGGCGAGGGCGGTGCGAATGGCTGGTCGGATCAGGACCTGCAAGACGGCTTCCGGCTGACCGGCATGTTCCTGCTCCGCCACGTGCTGGAGCCGCGGGGGCAGGGCCATTCCGACGCCCGCGACGGCTTCATCAACGCGGTGACCAGATATCGGGCGCGAATCAGTTCCGCGGTTTGACGGGGGCCGCGTGTCGTCCCGGCCTCGAGCCGGGACCCACGCCGTGGCTTCTCAACAAGAGCCGTGGCCCCAGTCGATTTCCTTCAAAAACACCTGTGGTTATGGGTCCCGGCCCCCGTGCGCAATTGCGCACTAGGCCGGGACGACGGATAGGCCGATTCGCGGCTTGCCCGATTCAGCCCAAAAGTTTAACCCCTCCCCATGGGAAAACGAACGTTACCGCCGGAAGAGCCGGCCGAAATTCATGAAGTCATGCTGCGGGATGCGCTGGAAGAGCGCTATCTCGCCTATGCGCTTTCGACCATCATGCACCGTGCGCTGCCGGATGCCCGCGACGGCCTGAAGCCGGTGCATCGGCGTATCCTCTACGGCATGCGGCTGCTGCGGCTCGATCCCGGCACGGCATTCAAGAAATCCGCCAAGATCGTCGGCGATGTGATGGGCTCGTTCCATCCGCATGGCGACCAGGCGATCTATGACGCCATGGTGCGGCTGGCGCAGGATTTCTCCTCGCGCTATCCGCTGGTCGACGGGCAGGGCAATTTCGGCAATATCGACGGCGATAATCCGGCTGCCTATCGTTACACCGAAGCGCGCATGACCGCGGTCGCGCAGCTGCTGCTGGAAGGCATCGACGAGGACGGCGTCGAATTCCGTCCCAATTACGACGGCCAGACCAAAGAGCCGGTAGTGATGCCGGGCGGCTTCCCGAACCTGCTTGCCAACGGCTCCCAGGGCATCGCGGTCGGCATGGCAACTTCGATTCCGCCGCACAACGCGGCCGAGCTGTGCGACGCTGCCCTTCATCTCATCGATAAGCCCGACACCAAATCGAAGTCGCTGCTGAAATGGGTCAAGGGGCCGGATTTCCCGACCGGCGGCATCATCGTCGATTCCAAGGAAGCGATCGCCGAAGCCTACATGACCGGGCGCGGCTCGTTCCGCACCCGTGCGCGATGGACCCAGGAAGAGGGCGCGCGCGGCACCTGGGTGGTCGTCATCACCGAGATTCCGTGGCTGGTGCAGAAGTCCCGCCTCGTCGAGAAGATCGCCGAACTGCTCAACGAGAAGAAGCTGCCGCTGGTCGGCGACGTCAGGGATGAATCTGCCGAGGACATCCGCCTCGTGATCGAGCCGAAGTCGCGTGCCGTCGATCCCGAATTGATGATGGAATCGCTGTTCCGGCTGACCGAGCTCGAAAGCAAGATTTCGCTGAACCTCAACGTCCTGATCAAAGGCCGCATCCCGAAGGTGGTGGGGCTGGCCGAATGCCTTCGCGAATGGCTCGACCATCTGCGCGATGTGCTGCTGCGCCGCTCCAACTACCGCAAGACCCAGATCGAGAACCGGCTGGAGGTGCTCGGCGGCTATCTGATCGCGTACTTGAACATCGACAAGGTGATCAAGATCATCCGCACCGAGGACGAGCCGAAGCCGGAGTTGATGAAGGCGTTCAAGCTGACCGAAGTGCAGGCCGACGCCATCCTCGACATGCGGCTGCGCCGTTTGCGCAAGCTCGAGGAATTCGAGATCCGCACCGAGGACAAGAATCTTCGGAGCGAATTGAAGGGCATCAAGTCGCTGCTCGGCTCCGAAACCGAGCAATGGTCGAAAATCGGCGACCAGGTGCGCAAGGTTCGCGATCTCTTTGGCCCGAAGACGCCGCTCGGCAAGCGCCGCACCACCTTCGCGGATGCGCCCGAGCACGATCTTTCCGCGATCGAGGAGGCCTTTGTCGAACGCGAGCCGTGCACCGTCGTGATCTCCGAAAAGGGTTGGGTGCGTACGCTGAAGGGCCATGTCGCCGATCTCTCGACGCTCGCCTTCAAGACCGACGACAAGCTCGATCATGCGTTCTTTGCCGAGACCACCTCGAAGCTGCTGGTGTTCGCGACCAACGGCAAATTCTACTCGCTCGACGTCGCAAAGCTGCCGGGCGGCCGCGGCCATGGCGAGGCGATCCGCATGTTCATCGACATGGAGCCGGAAACCGCGATCGTGTCGCTGTTCGTCAACAAGGGCGGCCGCAAATTCTTGATCGCCAGCCACGAAGGGCAGGGCTTTGTCGTCAACGAAGACGATTGCGTCGGCAATACCCGCAAGGGCAAGCAGGTGCTCAACGTCGAAATGCCGAACGAGGCCTGCGCGATTACGACCGTTGCCGGCGACACCGTCGCCGTCATCGGCACCAACCACAAGATGGTGCTGTTCCCGCTCGACCAGGTACCGGAGATGGCGCGCGGCCGCGGCGTGCGGTTGCAGAAATACACCAGCGCCAAGCTGTCCGATGTCGCGGTGTTCGAGTCCAAGGCGGGGCTGACTTGGAAGGATTCCGCCGGCCGCGACCAGAGCATGAGCTGGAAGGAACTGGCCGACTGGCGCGGCAACCGCGCCGATGCCGGCCGCCTCGCGGGCGGCCTGCCGAAGTCGAACAAGTTCCTGCGCGGCGTGGAGTAACGAACTCTATCCAACGTCATCCAACGTCGTCCCGGCGAAGGCCGGGACCCATACGCCGTGTACCATCGTTGGCATACGGTGTCAGAGACCTTGTTTCGATTGCGACTGCTGCGGAGTATGGGTCCCGGCCTTCGCCGGGACGACGAAAAATTGCTGTGATAGTATTCTTATTTCCGTGGGCTATATCAGCGGAATGGCGCACGACCACCACCATCACGACCATTCCCACTCGCATGATCACGCCGGGCACAGCCATGCGCCCGACAATTTCGGATGGGCGTTTGCGATAGGGGCGTCGCTCAACGCGGCGTTCGTCGCAGCCGAACTGGTGTTCGGTTATGCGGCCAACTCGCTGGCGCTGATTTCGGATGCCGTTCACAATCTCTCCGACGTAATCGCGCTGCTGCTGGCATGGGGTGCGGCCTGGCTCGCGCAGAAGCAGCCGACGCAGCGCCACACCTATGGCTATCGGCGCGCCTCGATCCTCGCGGCGCTATTCAATGCCGGCCTTCTGCTGGTCGCCGTCGGCGGCATCATCGTCGAGGCGATCAACCGCCTGCAGGAACCCGCGCCCGTGGCCGGCTGGACGGTCGTGGCGGTTGCCGCACTCGGTATCGCCATCAATGGCGGCACTGCATTGTTGTTCATGCGTGGCCGTCACGGCGATCTGAATATCCGCGGCGCCTATCTGCACATGGCCGCCGATGCCGGCGTTTCATTAGGCGTGGTGGTGGCGGCACTCGTGATCATGGTGACGGGATGGCTGTGGATCGACCCCGCGATCAGCCTCGTCATCGCCGTCGTGGTGCTCGCGAGCGGATGGAGCCTCGCGCGTGACAGTGTCAATCTCGCGCTCGACGGCGTGCCGCGCGGCATCGAGCTTGTGCAGGTGAGGGACTATCTCGGCGCGCTCGACGGCGTCTCGGAGGTCCATGACCTCCACGTCTGGGCCATGAGCACCAACGAGACCGCGCTGACGGCGCATCTGGTGCGGCCTCACGGCAGCGACGACGCATTTCTGCATCGGGTTTCCGAGGAGCTTTCGCACCGCTTCAACATCCACCACGCCACGCTGCAGATCGAGTCCAGCGGCGAGGTCTGCAAGCTGGCGCCGGCCGAGCGGGTGTAGACGCGCTGCACTCAGATCATCCCGGTCAGCCGTAACGCCACGCCCGCTGCGCACGACCCTGCCAACACCCACAGCATCCCGACATTGAGCCGGAAGATGGCGGTCGCCGCAGCAGCGGCCAGCACAAAGGCGGCGATGTCGAGGCTCGACAACACCGGCATATCGAATGACAGCCCGAACGACCGGATCGGCGTGGTCTGCCGGAACAGCGTATGCAGCGCGAACCAGATCGAGAGGTTGAGGATCACGCCGACCACGGCGGCAGTGATCGCGGTCAGTGCACCGGCGAGGCCTTTGTTGCCGCGCAGGGTCTCGATGTAGGGCGCGCCGAGGAAGATCCAGAGGAAGCACGGCATGAAGGTGACCCATGTCGCCAGCAATCCGCCGAGCGTTGCCGCCATCATAGGCGACAGCGAGCCGGGATCGCGGAAGGCGGCCATGAAGCCGACGAACTGCAGCACCATGATCAGCGGGCCCGGCGTAGTCTCGGCCATGCCGAGTCCATCGAGCATCTCGCGCG